>ENA-UEOW01000423-UEOW01000423.1-human-gut-metagenome-genome-assembly--contig:-NODE-423-length-17308-cov-30.426267_pt1 | contig 17308 bp, 19 predicted proteins | sample MGYA00242894_ERZ507904 | MGnify/ENA primary metagenome ERZ507904 (study PRJEB26167, sample SAMN06115426) | human gut metagenome | host: Homo sapiens | place: China:Chongqing | collected 2015-04-10... | reverse complement strand
GCATAGTGACTACCGTTGCTTGCAACGAAGAAATCTGTGTAAATCTGTGAGATCTGTGGGACATTAGAATAAACTCCCCATTCGAGTGACGACAAGTGCAGAGCGATACTGCAATGGGGAACAAAAATATAAAATCATGAAATCTTATTTCTCAATCAAGCCAGGAGCAACCTTTTTTTTAGGTAGCTCCCGCACCCTTGTCTATCATAAAGATGATGTCGAGATCATTTACAAGACCAAGACACCATCCGGCAAGACCTACTACGCCCATGTCTATTTGATGTTGGGCGGAGAAAACTCCGTTACTCTTTATGCCGATTGGGGTGATTACTTTTTGCATATGTCAAGCATCAAAGACCAGGAGCATTTCTTTGGTATAATGAAGCGTCCGTGCCCAACCTTTGTTCAGATATGGCAAAGCGAGCATCCCGACAATATATTCGTCATGTCTGCCAATGCCGGTCAAACCATGGGCTTAGGAATGGATATCGAGAACGTAGATTATCGCAATCTCGCTCCAACATCCCTCCCTTTCCATCCGTTGGTAGAGATAGGCTTACGTAAGTTCCTTGATGCCAACAACGATTTATATTTAGAACTCAATTCCCGTTGTCCCCTGAAACTCTGGAAAGACCGTCTGGTAGCTGTATGGGGACAAGAAACATTATAATGTTATGATTGTAATTTCAAATAAGAACTTCACAGCTGATAGCATCCGCTTGGTTCAGCTACTCAATAGCACAACGAAAGTCAATATGCTGAAAGTATGTGACAAGCTCGACTTATACGTAAGTCCCAACTTGAAGAAAGATGAGACAGCCAGGCGAATAGCTCAGGAGATGTTTGATAATCCAATCGAGATTTTGAGCCGTTTGAACAAGCAGGAACTCCAGATGGTAGATGAGTTTGTAAAAGGCGATGCCAATACTTACGTAGTACGCAAGATGCGCAAGACCCAGTACAAGCTTCAGAAACTATTCTTGGTAGCAACCTACGAGGATAAGGAAACCCAGGAATGGCACATGCTGATGCCAGCAGAGCTAACCAAAGCCTTATCCACCAGTCTCAACTTCTATTTGGATATGGCCAACAAAGGCGTCAAAGCCCCATCTGCCAAGCAACTCCGAATGATGTCCGCTCTAGGCCAATTCTTAGGTGGTAAAGAACTTTAGTGATTTATCTGTAAAAATCGAAAAGTCTAATTCCTTTAAATACTCTGTATCCCCAGTAAACACTGGGGATGGAGTTGTGTTGTCATAGGGGTTGGATGCTTACAGCGCAGAGCGATACTGTGATGGAGAACAAAAAATAGAAAAATCATATAAAAAGGTATAATTATGAATAAGGATTTTTCAGTGATAGATTTGGATGTTCATTTTTATTTAAATGATGAACAGAAGCATCAGATGGATGCAATTGTATTAGCTAAATGCCAATTACAGCTATTTGAGGCATTGCAGCATATGGCTCAGTACACTGGTGAATGTATTAGAATAGAAACTTGTGCTTTGGAACCTGGTGGGGTTGTAAGTACTTTACAGGTTATTTTTAATAAGGATACTATTTTAGGAGCAACACTTTCTCTTTTGCTGTCAGGTTCTGTAAATCGTTTTTTCAATATGGAACAAAATACCTTAGAAAATATTGATAAACGAATTGAAATTATGGAGAAATTGAAGAGAGGAAATATTTCAGCAGAAGAGGCAGAAATTTTAGTCGAAAGTGATGAAACTTTGTATAAATGTGTTTCTTCCTTTTATAAAAATGCACAGAAAGAACCCTCTATTGTTTCAATAGAGTCTTCTATTAAGTCGGAAGATGGTGATGAAAACTATGTTTCTTCTAAAATCGAACGTGCAGATTTTGATAAAAAAATAATACCAGAAGGAAAAGTCAAGACTTCGGAGACAATTGCAGGTACAACAGTAGCTGTAGTTTCTCCGGTTTTTGCACATGACATAAAATTGAAATGGCATTGCCGTTTTAATGGGGAACAAATTGTTGCCGAAATTCAAGATGACGATTTCATTACTCAAGTCAACAATTATGAAGTTAAGTTTGATGCAGGTACCACGCTTAAGTGTGATTTGGTCGTGGAGACTTTGTCATTTCCAAATAGACCAGAGAAAAAGCCAGCCAAACGTTATTACATAACTAATGTATGGAAATGGGAAGATGGAAGTCATATTGTTTCTATAACAAATCGTTATAGGACAAAGAATAAGGAATAAATTAGTCTGTTGATAAATTTACTGGTTAAATATATGTAATTATGGGTGAATTTGAGAATATTGAATATGGTAAAGATGAGCGTGAAGACGAGTTCTCTAACGATGATTTGTTTAATATTCAGTCGTGGGGTGCCGATCCTTCAGTCCGTGAATTAATTACTCAGTATGAAGACGGAGACATTATAAAGCCAGAGCTTCAGCGTAATTATGTGTGGGATAAGAAGGAGGCTAGCCGTTTTATAGAGTCTTTACTGTTGGGACTTCCTATACCAAGTATATTCTTGGCTAATGTTGCTGATGATAAGAGATTGATCATCGATGGTTATCAACGTTTGACAACTTTAGTGGATTATATATCTAAAGGTACATGGAAAAATACTGAAGAACCATTTAGACTATATAATTCTCCTTTGATCAATGAGAGGTGGAGAAATAAAACATATAGAGAGCTTTCTGAGTCTGATAAACGAAGATTACGTTTATATTCAATACATGCAATCATTTTTGAGCAGAAAAAGCCTAATAATGATTCTGGACTTTATCAGGTCTTTGAACGTATTAATACAAGTGGTAAAACACTGAATGCGCAGGAAATAAGAAATTGTGTATATCAAGGTGATATGAATACGTTGCTTTTTCAGTTGAATGCTAATGAAAAATGGAGAGCTTTGTATGGGAGCGAGAAACCTGATGAAAGAATGCTTGACTTAGAATTAATTTTGCGTTTTTTCGCAATGAGTACTCCTGATGTGTATAATACGACAAAATCTTATGTTAGTTTGAAGCAGACGCTCAATCAGTATATGTCTCATTATAGGTCTGCTTCTTCAGACTTTTTGGAGTGTAAAGAAAAACAGTTCACAGAAACCATAGATTTCATTTATGATAGATTTGATGAAAATGCTTTTTTCAATCTTCAAAATGATTTTACGAAGTATCGAAAAAAAATGTATGCTACAATTTTTGATTCATTGATGATTGGTACATCTATAGCTTTGGAGAGAGGTTTCATAGGCACTAATGAGAACTTGAATTCTAAGAAAGAGTTGTTGTTGAGAAATCAGGAATATCGTGACTGTATAACTTCCGGTACGATGCAAGCGGTGAATATTCATAAGCGAATAAAGTTAGTTTTGTCTGAAATATACGGAATGGAATTATGATGCATAATGAGGAGGTTAATTTGTCTATAGAAGATTGTAGGCAAGAAATGACTCGATTAAAGGCTTTAATAGAAGTGGTTGGTGCAATGTCACCAGTCAGTAACTTCCTTACTAAATATGCTGCGGTTCGTTGTTGTGGTACTTTAGAGCAGGGTTACAAGTCTATTATTGCAGATTATTATGAGCAATTCTCTGATCAATTAGTAAGTTTTATATCAACTCATGTAAGAGAATCATCTAAGAATCCTTCTTTAGCTAATATCTGTAAGATTCTAAATGCCTTCGATGAAGATAAATGCAAACTTTTTAAGGAAAAACTTCAGCAGCTAGAATCTGGTTCAATGGTAAAACAGTCATTGGATTCTATAAATAAAGTTCGGAATAATGTGGCTCATGGCATAGACATATCGATGTCTTTTAATGAAATCGTAGAACATTTTGAACGTGCTTTAAAAATTTTAGAGTGTTTGGATTTGGTCTTGCATTAGTTATACGTTTTTGTTTTTTATAAATTCTGATAAATAATGGATACTCAAACATTTTTAGCGATATGCCAGATTGTTGGTGTGACGATAATTCCTATTATAATATGGTTAGGAGGAACAAAATTCCAGGATCGAAAGGCGAAGAAAGATGCTAAGCGGAATTTGTTTTTTACATTGATGGCAAATCGGAAAACAACAACAATATTGAAGGAAAAGGTAGATGCTTTAAATTTGATAGATGTGGTTTTCCAAGATGATAAGAAAGTTAGGCAAGCATGGAAGGATTATCATAATAGTTTGAATTCCCTATCTCCTGATTTTCCAAATAATAATTCTTTTGCTTTAGATTTACTGTCTGAAATGGCATTAAGTTTAGGTTATAAAGAATTGAAACAAACGGAAATTGATAGATTTTATGAGCCTGTTCAATTTACAAAGGAACAGGAATTAAAGGATAATCTTGCAAAAGAAAATCTTAGAGTTCTGTTGGCTTCAAAAAGTTGCAGTGAGTCTTTCACAGAAGAAGAATTGAGAACACGACAAAATGAAACTAAGGAAGATTAAACCATGAAGGAAACTCTCTATGATAATAATGGAACCCCGATAGCCTATCTAGATAAAGACGATGGGAATACTTTTTATTTATGGAATGGTGTGCCTGTAGCTTATTTGGATAAAGCTTATGCTGTATATGGATTTAATGGAATGCAATTAGGGTGGTATTTTAATGGGTATATGCGCGACTTAAAAGGCTATATAGTTGGATTCAATAAGCAATCTGTATCTATAGAAGTTAAAGCCAGTCCCATAAAATCCTTCAAAATGACGAAACCTGTAAAAAAAATAAAGCAGATAATACGGATTAAACCTATTTGGAAAAGGAATAATTCGGTTATATGTTTGTCTCAGTTCCTTGCAAATGGTATAAAATAATCACTCCCCCAGGCGGTCCCATCCCGACAACATGGCGAAGACCTTTGATGGTCCGCCAACCTTATAGCGTAGCGGTTCTGAGCACCGGAGGGCGGTTACATCCCCGCTTCCTGAGGAAGAGGGGCTTGGGGAGAAAGTGGAGCCCTCTTGGGAAAGAGGGACGGGGTGATTCGAAAAATCTTATTATAACAACAAAAATTAAAACAAGAACAATGAATATAGTAAAAACAGAAATAGAAGGCGTACTCATTATAGAGCCACGCCTCTTCCGTGATGCTCGTGGCTACTTTTTCGAGAGCTTCAGCGAGCGAGAGTTTGAAGAAAAGGTTGCCCCAATCCTGGGACACAGTGTTCACTTCTGCCAAGACAACGAGTCTATGAGCAGTTATGGCGTGATGCGAGGTCTACACTTCCAGCGTCCACCTTATACTCAGAGCAAGTTGGTACGCTGCGTAAAGGGTAGAGTACTTGATGTAGCCGTGGATATACGTAAAGGCTCCCCTACTTATGGTAAGCATGTGGCTGTAGAACTAACAGAAGACAATCATGTCCAGTTCTTCATCCCAAAGGGGTTTGCTCATGGTTTCGCCGTTCTCTCAGAAACAGCAGTCTTCCAATACAAGTGTGATAACTTCTATCATCCAGAGGCCGATGGAGGCATCAGTATCCTCGATGATACCCTCGGTATTGATTGGAAGATTCCTACAGAGCATGCCAATCTCTCAGAGAAAGATACAAAACATGCTATGCTGAAAGACTTTGATAGTCCATTCGACATCAATGTAGATTTATACAAGTAAACAAGATACTAATCATTTAATATTAAGACTATGAAGGGAATAGTATTAGCAGGTGGTAGCGGTACACGCTTGTATCCTATCACAAAAGGTATCAGCAAGCAGCTGATTCCAATCTTCGATAAACCGATGATATATTATCCTATTTCGGTTCTGATGTTGGCAGGTATCCGTGAGATATTGATTATTTCAACCCCATTTGACTTGCCAGGTTTCAAACGCCTATTAGGCGATGGAAGCCAGTTCGGTGTCAAGTTCGAGTATGCTGAGCAGCCATCACCAGATGGCTTAGCCCAAGCCTTCATTATCGGTGAGAATTTCATTGGTAATGATTCTGCTTGCCTCGTATTAGGCGATAATATCTTCTATGGTGCAGGATTGAACCAAATGCTTCATCAGGCAGTAGTAGATGCAGAGCAGAATAACAAAGCTACAGTGTTTGGTTATCGAGTAAGTGATCCAGAACGATATGGCGTGGCAGAGTTTGATGAGCAAGGCAATTGCCTGAGTATCGAAGAGAAGCCTCAGCATCCAAAGAGCAACTATGCTGTGGTAGGCTTATACTTCTATCCTAACAAGGTTGTAGAAGTAGCAAAGCATATCAAACCATCTGCTCGTGGTGAGTTGGAAATCACCACTGTTAACCAGGAGTTCTTGAAGGATAAGGAGCTGAAGGTGCAGACTATGGCAAGAGGGTTCGCCTGGCTTGATACCGGAACCCATGATTCCCTTTCAGAGGCATCTACCTTTATTGAAGTCTTGGAGAAACGCCAAGGCTTAAAGGTGGCTTGTCTGGAAGGAATTGCATACCGCCAAGGTTGGATTACTGCAGAACAGTTGAGAGAAAATGCACAGCCTATGTTGAAGAACGACTATGGAAAGTATCTGCTTTCAATCCTTGATGAAGCAGATGGTACATTAAAGAAGAATTTAGAATATTAAAATATAAGATAGGTGAGGGAGGGAATAAGAGCATTTTTTTAAACTACTTTTCGCTCTGTTCTCAAACTCATCTATCTCTCTTTAAGTAAAATATGAACATACTAGTAACTGGTGCTAACGGTCAGCTTGGAAATGAAATGCGCATCGTTAGCCAAAATACAACAGATCATTATATCTTTACCGATGTCAATCAGGTGGAAGGTTTGGAAACGACTTATCTTGACATCATCGATATGGATGCCATCCGCAAGATGGTGAAGGAGAATGATGTGAAAGCCATTGTGAATTGTGCGGCATGGACCAATGTGGATGCCTGCGAGACTGATGAGAAACTGGCTGCATTGGCAGAAAAGCTCAATGCGGAGGCTCCTGAGAATCTGGCTAAGGCGATGAAGGAGGTTGATGGTCTGCTCATCCAAATCTCAACAGATTATGTCTTTGGTAAGGAACCTTATAATGTGCCATGTAATCCAGACCAGAAGGGAACTCCTACTGGCGTATATGGAACTACTAAGCTTCATGGTGAGCAGAAGATTATGGCTACTGGCTGTGACTATGTGATTATCCGTACGGCATGGTTGTATTCTGAGTTTGGTAAGAACTTCTGCAAGACGATGCTCAACTTGACGGCAACCAAGCCTCAGTTGAAAGTTGTCTTCGACCAGTGCGGTACTCCTACATACGCACTCGATCTGGCTAATGCCATCATCACCATATTGGATAAGGTAAAGGCAACTCAGAGCAAGGATGAATATGTCGGAGTATATCATTTTTCAAATGAGGGGGTCTGTTCCTGGTATGATTTCACCCAGATGATAGCAAGAATCGCCGGTCATACGGATTGCGATATCCAACCTTGTTATAGCTCGGAGTATCCTTCTCCTGTAACTCGTCCTGCTTATTCCGTATTGGATAAGCGAACCATCAAGGAGACCTTTGGTGTTAAGGTTCCTTATTGGGTGGATTCCTTGGAGAAGTGTATTGCAAATCTTAAGCAGAAGTAATCTTCTAAATAATTAAATATTTAACATTAAAAAATATCAAAATGAAGAATATCATTATCACGGGCGGTGCTGGTTTCATTGGCTCACACGTAGTAAGACTTTTCGTGAACAAATATCCTGAGTATCACATCATCAACCTCGACAAGTTGACTTACGCAGGCAACCTGGCTAACCTCAAGGACATTGAGGACAAGCCTAACTATACTTTCGTTAAGGGTGATATCTGCGATTTCGATCTGATGTTGAAACTGATGCAGGACTACAAGGTGGATGGCATCATCCATCTCGCTGCCGAGAGCCACGTAGATAGAAGTATCAAGGATCCATTCACTTTCGCTCATACCAACGTGATGGGTACCCTGTCTCTACTCCAGGCTGCCAAGATTTACTGGGAGAGTCTTCCTGAGGGATACGAAGGCAAGCGCTTCTACCACATCTCTACCGATGAGGTATATGGTGCTTTGCAGATGACTCACCCTGAGGGCGTTCCTGCTCCTTTCACCACCAAGGCATCCAGCGATAAGAACCACGAGGCTTACGGCGAGGAGTTCTTCGTAGAGACTACCAAGTACAATCCTCACTCTCCATACTCTGCATCCAAGGCAAGCTCAGACCACTTCGTCCGTGCTTTCCACGATACATACGGTATGCCTACCATCGTGACCAACTGCTCTAACAACTACGGTCCATACCAGTTCCCTGAGAAGTTGATTCCGCTGTTTATCAACAATATCCGTCATCGCAAGCCATTGCCTGTATATGGTAAGGGTGAGAACGTGCGCGACTGGTTGTATGTAGTAGATCATGCCCGTGCCATCGATATGATTTTCCACAAGGGTAAGATTGCCGAGACTTACAACATCGGCGGTTTCAACGAGTGGAAGAACATCGATATCATCAAGGTGGTAATCAAGACTGTTGATAGATTGCTCGGCAGAAAGGAAGGCGAGGATATGGATCTCATCACTTACGTAACAGACAGAAAGGGTCACGATATGCGTTATGCCATCGACTCTAGAAAGTTGCAGAAGGAACTCGGCTGGGAGCCATCACTCCAGTTTGAGGAGGGTATCGAGGAAACCGTGAAGTGGTATCTTGAAAACCAGGAATGGATGGACAATGTGACAAACGGTGACTATCAGAAGTATTACGAAAACATGTATAAAGATAGATAATGTCTGACAATTTAAAAACAAAAACAAGAAAAGGGTTAGTTTGGAGTGTGATAGAACGCTTTGCTACGCAGGGTGTACAATTTCTATTTGGAATAATTCTTGCTAGGCTTCTTTCACCTGAAGATTATGGAACAATAGCCATGCCTTTGGTGTTTTTGGCAATTGCTCAATGTTTTATAGATAGTGGCTTCTCTACAGCTCTTATTAGAAAACCAGAATTGACTGAAGAAGATCTCTCCACAGCATTCTATTTTAATATAGGTGTAGGAGTAGTTTGCTATTTAGCTTTATTTTTCACCTCTCCATTGATAGCAGATTTCTATAATACGCCAATACTTGCAGACCTTTTGAAGGTTACTGCTTTGGCAACGCTCTTCAATCCGCTATGTGCTGTTCAGCAAGCATTACTTACAAGAAAAATTGATTTTAAAACACAGGCGGTGGTGTCGCTTTCTGGGGCAATTGTTAGTGGAATCGTAGGTTTAACTATGGCTTATAGTGGATTTGGAGTATGGTCTTTGGTCTGTCAACAAGTTGGTGGATATATAATAAGAACAATTCTCTTATGGGGATTCAGCAAATGGAAACCTAAAAGAGTTTGGTCTTGGGAATCTTTCCATTATCTCTGGGGATTTGGTTCTAAACTGTTAGGATCGGGGCTCTTGGATACAATATATAAGAATATTTACCCTATTGTGATTGGAAAGTTTTTTAGTGCAAATGACTTAGGTAATTTTACACGAGCGCAACAGTTTTCAAATCTTCCTTCTACTAATGTAGCTGGTATTATGCATCGTGTAACTTTTCCTGTCTTGAGTAGTATACAAAATGAGGATGATCGATTGGCAAGAAATTATCGAAAGATATTGAAATTGTCAGCTTTTGTGGTTTTTCCTATGATGTTAATGCTTTCTGCAATAGCAAGTCCTCTAGTAAAGGTTGTTTTAACAGACAAATGGGATGGCTGTATTATTCTTTTGCAGATATTGTGTTTTTCTATGATGTGGTATCCTATTCATGGAATAAATCTTAATCTGCTTACGGTTAAAGGTCGCTCTGATTTATTTTTTAGACTTGAAATTATAAAAAAAGTCCTCGGAGTTTGCATTATGTGCATAACTATACCTCATGGTATCATTTGGATGGTATGTGGTGAAATTGTAAGTTCAATGGTTGCTTTAATTATCAATACATATTATACAGGAAAGTTGATACATGTAGGTTATTTTAAGCAAATGTGTGATTTGCTTCCTGTATTTGGGGTATCTTTTGCAATGTGGCTTGCAATACATGCATCATTGCTGCTCACGAATAATGTATATTCACAATTAATTATAGGCATTATAGTTGGCTTTGCTTTTTATGTGATTTTTGCAAAGTTGATTTTGAAATCAGAATGGAATGAAACAATGGAAATGATTTTAAACAAAATAAAATAGTAATAATTATGGATAAAAAAATAATTACGGTAACGTCTCCGTTACTTCCTAGTCTTGACGACTTTACAGCTGAACTCAAGAAAATTTGGGACAGCAAGTGGATTACCAACAATGGATTTTACCATCATCAGTTGGAGGCTGCTTTGGCTGAGTATCTCAAGGTGCCATACGTAAGTCTCTTTACAAATGGAACTTTACCACTGATAACAGCTCTTCAAGCTCTTCGTATTACTGGCGAAGTTATTACAACCCCTTATAGTTTTGTTGCAACAACTCATGCCTTGTGGTGGAATGGTATCAAGCCTGTCTTTGTGGATATTGATCCTAATACAGGTAATCTAGATCCAAACAAGATTGAGGCTGCCATCACTCCTAGAACAACAGCAATCATGCCTGTGCATGTTTACGGCAAGCCATGTGATACTAAGGCTATTCAAGATATTGCTGATAAATATGGCTTGAAGGTTATATATGATGCAGCTCATGCCTTTGGTGTGGAAGTAAATGGTGAGAGCATTTTGAATGCAGGAGATATGTCTACTCTCAGTTTCCATGCAACTAAGGTATATAATACAATTGAAGGTGGTGCAATGATTATGCATGATGCAAATACAAAGCAGCGTATTGACTACTTGAAAAACTTTGGATTTGCAGGAGAAACCACAGTCGTAGGACCTGGTATTAATAGTAAAATGGATGAGATGCGCAGTGCCTACGGCTTACTTAATTTAAAGCAGGTAGATGCAGCTATAGAGGCTCGTCATCAGGTAGCTATCAAGTATCGTGAGGCATTGCGCCCAATAGAGGGTATTACCTTCTTTGATGATATGCCTGGTGTAAAACATAACTATAGCTATTTCCCAATCTTTGTAGATGCAGAGAAATATGGCATGACTCGTGATGATCTTTATGCCAAGATGAAGGCTGCAAATGTTCTAGGACGTCGCTACTTCTTCCCATTGATTAGTGAGTTCTCTACTTATCGTGGTTTGGAGAGTGCCGCTCCAGAGAATCTTCCTAATGCTCATAAAATGGCAGATAGTGTGATTTGCTTGCCTATGCACCATGCCTTGAGTGATGAGGATGTGCAAAGAGTTTTGGATTGCATTTTACTATAAACGTCTTATATGAAACATATATTTTTATTAGGAGTAGGGCATGCAACTCCTTTCTTCATAGAATTAGCAGAGGCTTGCGGGTATGTTGTTGATGGTCTTTACCATTATAATGATGAACGCACAGGTGAATTTGATCACGGCTATTCTATCTTGGGTTCTTTTGCTGACATGTTTAAAGAAGGAGTTAGAGGTCGGAATTATTGTCTTACAATGGGAAATATGGCTATCAAGGAACAGGTTAGCAAGCGAATACTTGCGGAAGGAGGGCTGCTCCCTACTATAATTCATCCTTCTGCATCAATATCTCGTTTTGCAAAAATTTCAGATTGTGGTGTTCTTATAAGTAATAGATGTGAAATACAGGCGGATGTTGAGATAGAGGAGGGATGTGTTCTATGGTCTTCTTGCATAGTCTGCCATAATACAAAAATGGGGCAATATGTTTTTTGTGGTCCAGGTTCACTGATTGGAGCATTTACAAATCTTGACTCAAAGGCATTTGTTGGGCAGCATTCATTAATCATTTCTGGCAAGGTTGATTCTATAGGTGAGTCTGCTATTATTGGAGCAGGTGCTGTAGTAACGAAGTCTGTTGACTCAGGTGTTGTGGTTGCGGGTAATCCTGCTAAGAGAATAAGATAATGTTTGATAAGAAAAATCATAATATTATGTTTCAAAGAAGTAAAGGTAACGAGATAATAGTCTCTGTTTTATGCTTAACTTATAATCAGGTTCTTTATGTACGTGATTGTCTCAATGGTTTTGTTATGCAAAAAACAGATTTTGCGTTTGAAGTTATTGTTCATGATGATGCTTCAACTGATGGTACGAAAGAAATTATCCAAGAATATGCTGATAGGTATCCCAATATAATAAAGCCTATATTTGAAACAGATAATCAATATTCAAAAGTTGGATTTGGAGGAATAAAAAAAATAGTAAAACCTTATTTGAAAGGAAAGTACATTGCTTTCTGTGAAGGTGACGATTATTGGATTGATTCTTGCAAATTACAAAAACAAATGCAGATCTTTAGAGAAAATGAGCAGATTGATTTTGTTTTTACCAATATAGACTATCTTTATGAAGAATCAGGAAAACGTATTAATCGCTTTCTTACAACAAATGGTCGAAGAGTCTCAAAAAACTTTTCTGATCATTTGTTTAATACTAATTTCATTGCCCCATGTACTTGGATGTATAAATCCAAGTTCTTTTTAGTTGATGATAAGAAATATGTAGATGCTTCGTTTGTTACGGCTTTGGAAATTTTTGCTAATGGAAAAGTTTTTTTCTTGGATGATGTTACGGCTGTTTATAGGTGCATTAAAGAATCTGCTTCTCATTCTGCCTCTTTTGAAAAAAGGTATAGACACCTAAAAGGTGTAATGGACATTAAAAAAGAATATATTGGAAAATATCGCCAACTAGTGAACCAACATGATATTGATAATTTTTATGTCGATTGGTATGGTCAGGCATATAGAATGTTTGTGGCGGGTGATAAAAAAGAGTTTGCGGAAGCTTGTTCTTTTTTCTTGCATACGCATAGATATGATAAATATTTCTTTTATAGTTTGCCAAAGCCTATACTTAGTTATTTGATTAAATTACGTTATAATAAGTATTTAAAAAACTGATGAAAGTTCTAGCTGTTGTTGTAACATACTATCCTGATATAGCTCTTTTGAAAGAGAATATAGGTATTCTGTTACGCTATGTAGACCATATCCTAGTGTGGGAAAATATGCCCAAAACAGATGCGGTAAGATATAAAGTTGTGGATAGTCCTAAAATCGAATATGTAGGATGTGGGGACAATGTGGGTATTTCGCGAGCATTAAATTTTGCTTGGGAGTATGCGAATGATAATGACTATGATGGAATCTTAACTATGGATCAAGATTCTATTTGGGACAATTTAGGGCAATTTTTATCTAAAATAGAAGTTTCTCCATTAAAAGAATCTGCTATTTTCTCACCAAATCAAGGTATAGAATACGTGCATATTCCATTTAATCCCATTGATCATTCTATTACTTCTGGTATGTTTGTTCCCATTTTGGTTTTAAATACCATAGGAGGCTATCTGGAGGATTTTTTGATTGACGGCATAGATATAGAATTTTGTTATCGAGCAAGAAAATTTGGCTTCAATACATATACAGTATCAGGCTGTTATTTAAAACAACGTTATGGAACTCCAATGGTAAAACGCTTTTTGTGGAAAAAATATATATTGTCTAATTATTCTCCATTTAGGCTTTATGGTATATTGAAAAATTTCAAAATAATATCTCAACTATATCCTAATGAAAAGGGAGTTAGACGTGAACTTAAAAAAGTCTATCTTTATCAGTTCGTTAGAAATATACTTTTTTATGAGGATAATAAAAAGGCTAAACTTCTTGCCATTTTTAGTGGTTATCTTCATGGAAAGTATTATAATCGTTTACGTATAACAAAGTTATTAAATAAATGTCTTCCAAATTATCAAGTTTAATATGAATGAGGAATCAGTTGTTATAGCTAATACATTATTTCATGTGTTGCTTTTTTTATATTGTTTTAAACGATATAAAAAAAAGAATCTATCTACTTTGTTGTCTTTTTTTTATGCTTTAAGTTCTATTGCTTCTTTGGCTTATTTCGAAAATCCATTATATTCTCTCTTTCCTGCGGGAGAAGGTGTTGTAACAATTCAGGCAGCCCTTGTCTTGTGGTTTATTGATGGATGTTGTATTTTAGCATTTAGTAGAATAGATTTTGATAAGATAAAACAAGTTTTGCATTATGATAGAAATGTATTATATACAGTAGAAAAGTTAATAATTGTGATTTTGGCAGTTTATCTAATATTGGCACTTCCTTTATCAATAAGAGACTTCGTAAATTCTGGAGATTTGAGTGAAATGAGAAATAGCCAGTATGATGCAACTCAAATTGCAGCAAAATATAGTGGTATTTTAGGATTTATTTTTTATAAGTTTCAATTGTATGTCTATACAACACCTCTTTTGCTGTTATCAATTATTTCTGTTAGGTATGCCTTCCAAAAAAGAATTACGACTTGGGATAAATTCGGTATAGTTCTTTATGTGTTAGCTAAAATGAATATAGTCTTAGGTAATGTCTCAAGGGCTACTATTATGTTTGCAACCTTTGACTTGATTGTACTTTTTGTATTATATAAAGATTTTTTTGCGGAAAAGGTAAAAAAGAAAATAATATTGGTTTCAATATCTTTGGCAATAGGAGTGTCCTTTATTTTTGCTGCTATTTCTATATCTAGATTTGGAGATGATAAATCTCTTGTAGAAAATGTGAATACAATTAGATATGCAGGTGAGGCAAATTTAAATTTCATGTCATTATTATATCCTGATTTGAAAACTCCTTTATTAGGCTATGAAGATTTTGCATTATTTCGCTCAATTATGGGTTTAGATTATACATCGACAGGATCAAGAGAGGGTACTACTGTATATAATTCTGACATAAAGAAGAAATATAAGTATTATAATCCTACCTATATATTTCATGGTGCCGCTGGTCTTTTTTTATTTAATTTTGGTGCTGTTGGTGGTATGTTTATTGCTTTTCTTTTCTATTTGTATATGCAAAGAATAGGTAAGCGTCAGGCAAAAATACCAGTTGTATCAATTTTTGTGGTAATAATATGTGCTGCCAATATTTTAAAGGGTATATGCTACATGGAAATAACGGGGCTTGAAGGTAACTATTTGATACTTTATCTCATACTTTTGAGTCTTTTCTTGAGTTTATCGAATAAGAATTTGGTAGTAGAATCTAATCATCAGATAAAAAAATAATATACGATGGAAAAATATGATGTTATAGCTTTTTATCTCCCACAATTTCATCCTATTGAAGAAAATGAAAAGTGGTGGGGTAAGGGATTCACAGAATGGACAAATGTAGGTAATGCAAAACCTCTTTTCCCAGGTCATTATCAGCCAAGAGTACCTAAAGATTTAGGTTACTATGATTTACGTTTGGAAGAAGTTGCTGAGCAACAATCTGAACTAGCTCTGGAAAATGGAGTGACAGGATTTATGTATTGGCATTATTGGTTTGGTAATGGTAAAACAATAATGGATATGCCAATAAAGCGTATGTTGAACGACAAGAAAATTAAAATTAAGTTTTCTGTTTGTTGGGCGAATCATTCATGGTATGCAAAGAATTGGAATTCGAGAGACTCAAAGACTGATAAATTGCTCATAGAACAGCAATATCTTGGAAAGCAAGATTATATTGACTATTTCAATTATTGTTTGCCTTTATTTAAAGATGAGCGATACTTACTCATAGACAATAAGCCTTTGTTTGGTCTTTATCAGCCTTACTCCATGCCAGATATTAATGAGTTTATTGATTTGTGGAACGAGATGGCTAAAGCAAACGGATTTGATGGCATTTATTTCATGGCATTTAATTCGAGATGCAACGGATATGAGAAATTTAAGAACTCAGCGTATGATGCATGTGTAGTGGACTGTGTGGCTGACAGCAAATACTATGGTAAAAGCCGTTTCCTCAATAAATGTTATTACTGGTTGTGTAGAAAGTTGGGATTCCCAGAAATAGTCCCTTATGATAATTATGTAAAAACTTGCTTTAAATACTTTATGGAGCATGAGGATGTCGTTCCATGCATAGTTCCAAATTATGATCATACTCCAAGAAGCAAAAGAGCAGGTATGCTTTTGCATAAATCGACCCCAGAGAAATGGGAAACCCTTTTAAAGGGTATAAAACGAATCTTGGATTCTAAAGAAACCAAGAATTCAAGTTCTCGTTTACTGTTTATAAAAGCATGGAATGAATGGGCAGAAGGAAATTATTTGGAACCTGATTGCGTATTTGGTCGCAGTTATTTGGAAAGAATCAAAAAGATTTTTGGTTAATGGATATAGTCATTTGTGTAGCATATAAGAATTGTTTCTTCTTGAAGAAAAACATTCTGTTTATAAATAAGAATCTGTGTCCGGACAATATATACATTATCACGAATGGTTCTAATTTCAAATTGTTGGAATCACTTCCTGACAATGCTAAATTGTTGGACGAGAATAAACTCGTGGATGGATTGACTTTCGCAAGTGTGAGAAAAGGCGTGAAGGAACATCTTGGACTCAATCTGACGGGTTGGTATTTCCAGCAATTTCTTAAAATGGCATTTGCTCTTACAGAGTACGCTAAAGATGAATATTTGGTTTGGGATGCTGATACAATTCCATTAAATCATTTGGAATTTAAGGATCATGATGGGCGTTATCTTTTTATGCCCAAGACCGAGCATCATGCACCATACTTTAGTACAATAGATAAATTGTTTGATGCTCCAAAGAAGGCTGACTACTCCTTTATATCTGAGCATTTGATTTTCAATGTAAAGATAATGCGTGAACTAATTGCTAAGATTGGACAGGCGGAAATATCAGGATGTCCTAGAGGGGCTTTGTGGTTCGAGAAGTGTATTTATGCTATACAGCCTGGAGTTTTACAAGGATTTAGTGAGTTTGAGACATACGGAACATATTGCCTGAATTATTATCCAGATATCTTCAGACTTCGTAAGTTTAGAACTTTCAGAAGAGGAGGTCTGATTTTTGGCATGATGGCATCTACGAAAGAAATTGACTCTTTGAAGGATGATTTGGATACATGCTCATTCGAATTGTATGATTATCCTGTATCTCTTCATAGAAGATGGTTGCAGAAGGCTTTTTATTGGTACTGTAGAATCAAAAATAAATTGAGAACAAAATAATAATTATGCAAAAGAAATATTATCCTTGTCTTGACCTGCTCAAGTTCATTTGCCAACTCGCTCCATATTTTGGATAGAGGCAGCCTATTATTTGTTGCCTAAGTTGAAGAGGGTGAGTGTACCTACAGTGGCTTTGGCAGCAATTTCGGGGGGCAATTTTTGCAGAACTATTTGTAAGAGATTATGTGTTTGTTCTTAATGCGGTAATTGCGATATGTGTTCCT
>ENA-UEOW01000421-UEOW01000421.1-human-gut-metagenome-genome-assembly--contig:-NODE-421-length-17350-cov-5.826087_pt1 | contig 17350 bp, 13 predicted proteins | sample MGYA00242894_ERZ507904 | MGnify/ENA primary metagenome ERZ507904 (study PRJEB26167, sample SAMN06115426) | human gut metagenome | host: Homo sapiens | place: China:Chongqing | collected 2015-04-10... | reverse complement strand
GGTTCAGGGTTCAAGGTTCAGGGCTCTCGTGGCGGCTTCGCCGCCTTTTTTAGAAGATGGTATTCTTGTATCGCAGCATTGCCCGAAGGGGCGGATAGGGCACAGGCGGCATGAAAATGGTACGGCGCATAAAATGAGGAAGCGCCGCGGAGCTTCCTGTATGATGGACAAACTATTTCATATAATGGGGGGGCGCTATATGAGTGGTGCGCCCCTAATCCCTAGCCACCAGTCACTAGTCCCTAATCACTAGCTGCCCCTAATCCCTAATCCCTAGCCACTAGTTACTTCTTCCTCTTTTTCGTCTCGAAGAGGAGCTCGATGACGCGGCTGGGGCGCCCGCTTTTACCCGTGAAGGAGCGGCTGACGTCCTGAGCAAGGTGGTGGTCGATGAGCTTGGCGAGGATGCGGTTCACCGTGCGCGGGGTGACGCCCAAAAAGTCGGCCAATTCGGATGAGGTGAAGCGCTGCTTCCCAAGGTTCCGGCAGGCATGGTAAAGGAGCGTGATGATACGCAGGCTCACTCCAGATTTCCGGGATAGGTACAGGAACTGCTCATCGATGGGGCGATCGCCCGCGATCTGTGCATCAAGGCTGCTTTTGGACATGGGGACGGGGGTCGTGAGATTCTGACTGATGAGATAGGCCTGATTGCCGCCTGCACGGCTCGCATGGCGCATGGCGATCTCCGCTTTGTAGCGGGCATCATCTGCCATGGCACTGTAGCCGATGCCGACCGAAATGGTGAATGCGGTGGAGGAGGAGATGGTCTCTAGCAGCGGGAAGTGCTGGTACTCATTGGTTGCCGCTTCGAGCAGGCGACTGGAGAGGAAAAGCACATAGTCGTAGGGCGGTCGCTCGATGCAGGCAGCGTGAAGGGCATGGGCGAAGCACTGGATCTCGTGAGTGATGCGTGCCTGTTCCATGGAGAGCTGGAATTCATTCTGCGCGGAGATGGTCTCCTGCGGTAGGTCGATGTGGATCGCCATGGCGGCCATCTGGCTCTCTTCTCTGCTGTTCAGCTCATGCGTAAGGATGCTGCGCTGCAGACCATTCCGAATGTCATCGTAGGAGGGCTGAAGAATGTAGACAGGGACTCCCCGCTCTTTCAATATATCGCGCACCTTGTAGAAGATGGTGATGCAGAAGGCGACCTTCTTCTCGCGGTAGAGCTTTTCCATTTTATTGGCATCCTTGATGAGAAGCCCTTCATTGTAGGGGAAAAAGGGGATGACCTCGACATGCGTATCTTCTGCCGCATAGCCGATCTCATGAAAGGCGAGCTGGAAATAGTCCACATGATCCATGTCGGTCGCGACTTTCATCGGATAGCCGGCGACCTCTGCGCGGAAGAGAAGGCGAAGCAGCGCAGAGGTGGAGCGGGGGATAGTGACCCATTCCGTATTGTGAGGAATGGATTTTTCCGCATAGTGGCGGGCCGTATTTCCAAGGAAGAGGAAAGTATCTACCTGACTCTGCCTCCCTGTGATGAGCTCCGGGATATCGACGATGGAATGATAGGGGAAGGGGACAGGCGCAATGTCAGAGAATTCCTTCGAAATGAAGGAAAGAATGTCAGGCATGATTTCGGAGGGGACGACGATGCCAATGCGCAGCATGGGGGGACTCCTTTCTGTGTAATGGGACATGAAATGTCTGCTTTATTAAAATTCGCTGAATTACGGTCGTAATAAAGGTCTATTAAGGACACTTGTATTTCCTTATGATAAGCGTAAGCCAAGTAAAAGTAAATAGCGGATCTGTGAGAGTTCCGCGGGGCGAGGGAGTCTCTATGAATGAACGGATAATGCCGTCTTTTCATGGAGCTTTTTTATTACCCAAGAGGGTAGGGGGAGGTTTTCTATGGGCTTTCTGAAAAAGCTGCAAAGCGAAAACAGGTATGTGGTATTTTTCTTTCTGTATATAGGATTCTGTATATCCTATATCGACCGCAGTGCGATCGGGCTCGCACTGCCATCTGTTTCTAAGGATTTCAATCTGGCACCGACGGAAATGGGGGTCGTCATTTCGGCCTTCTTCATCGGCTACTCGATCATGCAGATCCCGGGGGGCTGGCTGTCAGACCATTTCGGATCGAAAACGGTCATCCTTGTCGCGCTGACGCTGTGGTCCATCTTCACCTTCACGACAGGGCATGCATCGACTCTGGCGGGCCTGTTTTTCCTCCGGTTCGTCTTCGGTCTTTGCGAAGGACCGTATGCCGGATCCTGCTACCGCGCGATCGCCGAATACTTCCCGCGTGAGCTGCGTCCTGCCTTTACCACGGGGATCCTTTCTTCGAACTATATCGGCTCTGCACTGGCACCGGTCGTCATCGTGCCGCTGATTCTCTGGTTCGGATGGAGAGGCATGTTCCAGATCCTTGGTATCGTCGGTCTTGTCTATGTATTCTTCTATGCACTCTTTGTGAAGCAGACCAAGCCGCAGGAAGAAACCAAAGAGGATAAGAGCAAGAAGAATAAATACTTCCTGCACCTCCTGAAGTTCTCCCTGATCTGGAAACTCATCCTTTGCGCATTCTGTATTTCCTGCATCAATAAAGGCCTCGATGCCTGGATGCCGACCTACCTCATCGCAGAGCGCGGCATCAACCTCAAAGCAGTCGGCTATCTCACACCGATCCCCTTCATTGCTTCCTTCCTGTCCACCGCCGTCTGCGGCTGGGTCATGAACAAGTACTTTGATAAGAAGGAAAACTGGATGATCGTCATCTGTGCTGCGATGACGGCGATCTTCCTGTACTTCATGTACAATGCAGAAACGATCATGTGGGTCGTCATCTTCCAGTGCGGCGTGTACTTCTTCAAAGCCTGCATTCTGGGGACGGCTGTGGCCATCGTTCTCAAGATCGTCACCGGCTCCATTGCCGGCAGTGCTTCGACACTGATCAACATGGGCGGTCAGGTAGCCGGCTTCATCTCGCCGATCATCATGGGCTACTTGGTCTATGCCTTCAATGGCTCCTTCAATGCCGTATTCTACTATCTGATGGGTGTCGCTACACTCTGTGCCATCAGCGCGCTTCTCATCCCGACCCGTAAGGAAGATATGCTGGATCTGGAAAAGTGAGAGTGACTGGGGGTGAGGCTATCTCTTCGGGGGATGAAACCTCAAACCTGTTATTTCTTTATAAGTGAAGATACAAAGGAGAATATGATGAAAATTACAAAAGCGGTCGTAAGACGTATGAGCCTGGACTTCAAGGTGGGCTTCCGCACCAGCTTCGGCCTTTCTACGACGAAAGATTTCTCCATCGTAGAGCTGCATGACAGTGATGGAAATGTGGGCTATGGTGCCTGCTCCGCCTTCATGCGTCCCTGGTACAACGAAGAAACCACCATGGGTGCGCTCTTCGTGATCAAAGAATACCTGATCCCATCCCTCTTCGAGGCGGGAGACTTCAAGGATCCGGAATGGTTCTTCGATCACACCGGCTGGATCCGCAGAAACCGTATGGCTCGTGCGTCCGTCGACTGCGCGCTGTGGGAACTTTACTCCAAAGAGCTTGGCATCCCGGAATACAAAGCACTGGGCGGTGTCAAGGATGAGATCGAGGCGGGCGTATCGCTTGGCATCGAAGATACGCCTGACAAGTTGCTTCACACCATCGAGAAATACATGGCACAGGGCTACCGCCGCGTGAAGTGCAAGATCAAACCGGGCTATGATATCAATTATCTCCGCGCCGTCCGCAAGGAATATGGCGACATCATGCTGATGGTCGATGCGAACTCTGCCTATACCTTGGATGATATCGATCTCTTCAAGGAAATGGATGAGCTGGGGCTTCTCATGATTGAGCAGCCGCTTGCATCGGATGACATCGTCGATCACCGCCATCTGCAGCAGGCGATCCAGACACCGGTCTGCCTCGATGAAAGTATCGACAGCGTCGATGATGCCAGACGCGCTATCGAGCTCGGCAGCTGCAAGATCATCAATATCAAAGTCGCACGCGTCGGTGGTCTGACTGAAGCGCGCCGCATTCAGCAATTTGCCGGCGAACGCGGCGTCTTCTCCTGGTGCGGCGGCATGGTGGATGACGGTGTCGCAAGAGGTCACAACATGGCGGTCGCGACTCTTCCGTACTACAAATATCCGAATGATATCCCGGGAAGCGATCGCTACTATGCCGATGACATCGTGACACCATCCACTTATATTGATTCTCACGCGAAGATCCAGCTGCCGGATCTTCCGGGGACTGGTTTTGAACTGAATCAGGACGTCGTCGAACGACATACCCTTGAAAAGTGGGAATTTGGGAAATAAAAGTGATCGGTCATCAGGAAGCAGGCACGACTGGCGAAGGGGCGTGACCGGAGAGCAAGGGACGGCACGCTCTATGGGCTGATACAGATTCTAAGGAAACACTGATTAAATCGTTATCGGATTTTATCCTTGGATTTTTTTACAGAGCGAGGAGACATTTGACGCGAATAGCAAGCTATTTAAGGAGGATGTCGACGACGCTATGTATAAAAATCCATATGAAATCTGATCCTGCGATTGAATCAGCGTTTCCTTAACCTTCAAACTTATACACAAAGGAAGTCAAACATATGGATACAAAAGAAAAAGCATTTGCCTGGGTGGATGCCCACCGGGATGAGATGGTCGATCTGTGGAAAGAGATGGTCTCCATCGACTCCGGCATCGGTGTAAAAGAAGGGGGCATGGAGATCGGAAATCTCTGTGCATCGCGTCTGGAAAAGATGGGGTTTTCCATTCGTCGCTATTCATTTGAAAAATGTGGGGACACCATCATTGGTGAAAGGGGAGACCTCTCGAAGCCGTATGTCATTCTGATGGGACACATGGATACCGTTTTCTACCAAGGAGAAGTAGAAAAGCGTCCATTCACGATCAAAGACGGCAAGGCCTATGGACCAGGCGTTCTTGACATGAAGGGCGGGGATACCATTGCGATCTCCTCGCTGGAGGCGCTGTATGATGCAGGCTACGATTTCCCGTGCAAAGTCATTCTGGTAGCCGATGAAGAACCGGCGCACTGTTTCTCGAACAATCCGGAAGTGATCAAGAAGGAAGCTAAAGGCGCCAAGTGTGCCTTCAACTTTGAGACTGGCTTCGTCGATCACGATATCACAGTACAGAGAAGAGGCTGCTGGCGATTCATCATCGAAACCTTCGGCCGTGGCTGTCACGTAGGGAATGACCCGCAGAATGGCAGAAGTGCGATCTTGGAAATGTCACACAAGATCATCGAGATCGAAGCCCTGTCGGATCTGTCCAAGGGCTACAATGTCAATGTCGGCACCATCACCGGCGGCACGGTCGCCAATGCGGCACCGGCGTACTGCAAAGTGGAGTGCGACTTCCGCTATGTGAGTCATGATGACCTGCCGAAGCTGAAGAAAATGGTTTATGCCATCGTAGAGAAGAATTTCGTGCCGGATGTGACGACGAAGATCACCGACACCTTCGGCTTCGATGAAATGGAACGCACAGAAGCCACCATGCAGCTTCTGGAAGTCGCCAAAGAGGCGGCGAAAGAAAGCGGTCTTCCGGTCCCGGGACCAAAGCTCTGCGGGGGTGGCTCCGATGCGGCGTATACCGTACAGGCCGGTGTACCGACACTCTGCTCCATCGGCGTCGAAGGTGCACGTAACCATACTGTCGAAGAATGGGCAGATGTCGAGAGTCTTTTCACACGTACCAAGCTTATGATCGCCATCCTTTTGAAGGTGACAAAGTAAGATATAGGGAAACGCTGATTAAATAGCAGAGCCAGATTTCATATGGATTTTTATACATAGCTTCGTCATCATCTTCCTTAAATAGCTCGCTATTCGCGTCAGATGATTCCTTGCTCTGTATAAAAATCCAAGAATGAAATCTGACAACGATTTAATCAGTGTTTCCCTAGAATAATAAAAATTCTAAAGGCTTCTATAGGGGGGAAGTCTTTAGAATTTTTGCTATTAGTAAGAAAAATCATCATATCGGAGGAAGCAAGATGCATTCTATGAATGAATTATTCACCAAGGTGGATGAAAATAAAAAAGCCATGCTCGAGACATGGCGCATGCTGGTCGATCGTGACTGCGGCTCTGCCAATAAGGCAGGAGTCGATGCAGTAGGGAAGGATATTCAGCATTTCCTTGAAGCACTTGGTTTTACAGTGCGTTTTCATACCTACGAGAAGGCGGGAAATATGCTTGTCGGAGAGTACGGCGATATGAGTAAGCCCTTCGTCATACTGACAGGCCATATGGATACCGTCTTTGCGGATGGGACAGCGGCGGCTCGTCCTTTTACCATCAAAGACGGCAAGGTCACCGGTCCGGGTGTCTTGGATATGAAGGGCGGCGTCACCATTCTTCTCTATGCTGTGAAATTCCTGCTCGAAAGCGGCTATGACCGCTATCCGATCAAGATTATTCTGGCGGGTGATGAAGAAGTGGGGCATCAGAAATCGGAGGGCGTATCGGACTACAAGCAGGAAGCGCAGGGGGCGCTCATGGCTTTCAATCTGGAAACGTCTTTCCCGGATGGAAGCATCGTCATAGAGAGAAAAGGCTGCGCGCAGTACCTTTTCGAAGTGACGGGCGTCGGCGCACATGCAGGAAACAACCCGCAGGATGGCAGAAGCGCGGTCGAGGAGCTCGCCCATAAGATCCTGGATATCCAAAGCGAGACGGATTATGAGGAAGGGACGACGGTCAATGCCGGCATCATCGGCGGCGGTACAGTGGCCAACGCGGTGCCGGAGCATGCATGGTGCAAGGTCGATGTCCGCTTTGCCAAAAGCGAGGGGATCGAGCGTATCGATCGTGATTTCAAAGACATCGCTGCCCGTCAGTATGTCAATGATACGACGACAGTCGTGAAGCCGCTGATCGTATTCCCAGCCATGGAAAGACTTTCTGCATCGGAAACACTCTTTGCCAGAGCCGAAGCCGTCGCAGAGACATATCGTTTTCCCAAAATGAAAGCCATCGCTGTCGGCGGGGGCAGTGACTCGGCGAATCTCACTGCTGTCGGTATCCCGACACTCTGTGCGCTGGGCGTCAAGGGCGAATTCAATCACACCGAGCGTGAATGGGCGGACGAAGCGTCTCTCTATGAACGCACCAAACTTCTGATGGCATTCTTATGTGAGCTGTAAAAGGTTGGTGACTAGTGGCTGGTGACTAGTGACTGGGATTCTCCGGCATCGTCATCCCGAGCGTAGCCGAGGGATCTCTACTGCACTGCAGGAATCAGCGTGTATGCGCCGAGGGAAAACGATGTCTTGGTGCTACCTCACATCAGGCAATGATCGTTCTGCAAGAGAGATCGAGGGCTGCGCTCGAGATGACGACGACGCGAAGCGCTATCAAAACTCCGCGGCGCTTCCTAATTTTACTAGTGACTAGTGGCTGGTGACTAGTCCCTAGTCACTAGTCACTGGAACTCTCACAGCTTGTACTGCTCGAGCGCAGCAATCAGGGCTTTGGCATGAACCGGCTTGGAAAGGCAGGCATTCATGCCTGCGGCGTGGACTTCGTCCTCTATATCCTGGTAAGTATTTGCGGTGACTGCGATGATCGGGATGGTGAGGGCATCGACGCGGGGAAGGGCACGGATGGCCTTCGTGGCCGCAAAGCCGTCCATACCGGGCATGACGAGATCCATGAGGATAGCATCAAAGGTGTTGAGATCCGATTTCTCAAAAGCACGGATGGCTGCTTTGCCGCTGCTGGCGGTAGAGGCCGTGGCACCGGCGCCCTTAAGCGTGGCGATGAGGATTTCCTGGCTCAAGGTATTGTCATCGACCACCAGTACATGGAAGTCTCGGATGCCATCCTCTGTGGTATGTGCGATGCGTGGAGACAGCGAGGGACCCTGATGGGAGAACTGATCCTCTACGAGAGATTTCAGCTTATTCTGGTAGGCGAGAAGTGCATCGATGTAGGCAGACTGCCTTCTGGCATTCTTACGATAGAGGTACATGACGCCTGCAAAAACGAGAAAAGCGATCGTGTAGCCGATGTAGAAAACGTGGTGGCGATGGTAAACAGCAGGAAGGGAGCGATCCATAGCATAGTCCTCCATCCACTTTTCCTGCAGCCTTTCCAGCGTGCCATCGTGGGACATCTGGCGAAGATAATTATTGATCTCATCTCTAAGAGCGATCTGATCCTTTGAGACCCCAAAGGCGGGATAGCTTCCCAGAAGCATGAGGCCGGGCTTCATATGGAAATGATTCTTCCGGATGATGTCCTGCGCGACAGCCCCGTGGACGATGCCGTAGTCCACGTCACCGCCCTCGAGGGCAGCCAGGATGGATGTATTCGTAGGATACTCGACGTAAGTACAGTTGAAATCATAGCTGGTCATCAGGACAGAGTTTTTCATGAGGGCGACACGCTTGCCCGAAAGCTGGCTTACGTGGCTGACCGGCTCTTTGCCAAAGATCTGCATGGTGTCGGCACTCGTCGGGATGGTCTTGACGACGTCCGGCATGTTCGAGTAGATCTCAAGGCCGGCGAGTACATCCACTTTGCCATCCTGCAGCATCTTCCGGCAGGTCGGCCAGTCACCCGTGAAGAGCTCCGGCTTGCGCTGCATACGGTTGGCCAAATCATAGAGGACCTCTACGTCCATGCCCGAGAGCTGACCCTCTTTGTTTAAGAAGGAATGAGGCGCAAAGTCACTCGCAACAGCCACGCGAAGCACATGGCTGTTCGATCGCACCAGGGGCGCTGCATCCACGTCGATTGGTTTTCGGAAAGGACCCATATGCCATCCTGTGAAAAGGAGGGGGGCCAGGATGCAGAGGCAGAGGACCATATAAAAAATCAGGTCGAATCGATTGAGACTATTCTTTCGCTGGTGCATGGGAAAATCCTTTCCAAAAAATTCGAAGCCTTTAAGGATACGATAAGGAGAAAAACAAGGGCTTTTCATTCATATTACTATAGACAGCGCCTTTTTGAAAGGAGAAAACGCATCCGATTTCCTCTTGACGCGGGTACTTTCGTTTAGTAGTATAAATTTGTTTACCCTTAAGGGTGAAAAAACATGCTGATACAATCTGAATATGACCGCATCAGTATCTTTAAAATAGAAAGGCAGGACGGAAATGAAAGCACCTATCGAAGAAATCAATGCATTTGTCGATCGAAACAAAGAGGAAATGCTTCTTTTCTGGGAGCAGCTTGTGAACCGACAGGCAGGCTCGAAAGAAGTGGATCGTGTGAACCGCATCATGCATTTTCTGAAAGAACATTTTGAACGAGAGGGCATCGACTGCCGCCTTGTAGACAGCAAGGGGAGTGCGGATGTGCTGGTGGCGGAGCTCAATGCAGATGTCCCCGGTGCGCCGCTTCTTCTTTCAGGGCATTGCGACACCGTATTTCCTTCCGGCAGCTATCCGGAGGATTCCTTCCATATCGAAGACGGCTTTGCCAGAGGCCCCGGCGTACTGGATATGAAATGCGGGGTAGCACAGATTTTCTACCTTTTGGTCGCACTGAAGCACTTCGGCTATCGTGATCGTCCCGTCAAAGCCGTCTTGGTCGGGGATGAAGAGACGAGCCATTATGGCGGCATCGCAGACCAGATCCTGAAAGACGAAGCGAAGGGCGCGCTATGCTGCTTCAATATGGAAAGCGGACGCCTCGATCACTGCATGACCGTAGGCCGTAAGGGCTGCCTTGACTGCCACATCACGGTGCGCGGCGTCGCGGCCCATGCGGGAAATGACTACGTAAAAGGCAGAAACGCCATCGTTGAAATGGCCAAGAAGCTGCCGCTCCTTCAGGCACTTACCATCTATGAGGAAGGTCTCACGGTCAGCGTGGGGACGATCAAGGGCGGCACCGTATCGAATGCGGTCCCTGACTACTGCTATGCCGAGCTCGATGTGCGCTACAAAAAACAGAAGCATATGGACTATGTGAAGGAAAAGATGCGGGAGATCTGCGATAAAACCTTCATCGAAGGCACTACAACAAAGATCGAATTTGTCGCGCCCATGCCTCCTTTCGAAGAAACCAAAGCCAATCATCAGCTGCTCTCTCATATCAATCGCGTCGCGAAAGACTGCGGCTATGAGCCCTTTGGCGCGATCTACGTCGGTGGCGGTTCGGATGCCTCCTATATCTCCAGTATGGGCGTGCCCACGGTCTGCTCTATGAGTGCAGAAGGCAGCGGCGCACATACCATGGAAGAAAAAGCCTCCGTCGAGAGCTTCTATTCCCGTTGGATCATTGCCCTCGCATCCATCATGGAGATCGATCAGTATGCGGGGAGTAAGTGACTAGTGGCTAGGGACTAGTGACTGGGGATGAGGGTCTAGGCTCCCCTCTCAGCTGCGTAATGCTATTAAGTTAAGCGGCAGAACATTCTTGGCTCCCCATCGGGGGAGCTGCCCGGAGGGCTGAGGGGGCAGCACTACGGTATATTGGGCATTGTTCGATGGCCGCTGGCATGCCCCATCTCGCTGCGCTCGAAATGGCGTCTCACTGGATTTTAGCGTCGCTTCGCTCCTAAAAATCCAGTTCGCTTCCCCCTTCGGCACTTTCCCCGAAGGGGAAGCAAGTCATTACGGCACTAACAATTTCCTTAACTTAACAGCATTACTCAGATGTGTAGGCCCTTGGAGAAGGGCCGCGCCAAAGGCGCAGGATAGAGTGCCCCAAAGGGGCACCCCTCAATGAAGCGGAACGAAAGTGCATGTGCGATAAAGCTACATCCGTATCGGCATCCCGAGCGGAGCCTCGATCCTCCTTGTAGAACGGTTAGCGCGCTAAGTGTGCTATTTTATCACTGCTTCAGGGGGACGTCTTACGCTTATTTCAATATTCCGCGGTGCTTCTAATTTTTATGCGCCGCAACTTCCCCTCAGAACCTATTGCCCCTTTTTCCTATCACGCCCCTCTGCGTTTCACAGCAAACTAAGACAACAGGAGAATCACATCTAATGAAAGATCAAGTGAAAGCATTCAAAGCACCCAGCCCGATCATCATACTGGTGTGCGTCATCGTATTCTGCGCCATTGCGAGCTACATCATCCCCGCGGGCGTTTATGACCGAGTCAAGGACGTTCAGACCGGAAAAATGGTCGTCGACCCGTCCACCTTCCACTATGTAGCGCAGAAACCGACAGGATTTCTCGATTTCTTCACTTCTATCAATAAAGGATTCAAGGGCGGTATCAGCATCATCGCCTTCCTCTTCATGGTGGGCGGCTCCCTCAATATCCTTGCCAAGACCGGTGCCATCGTGGCAGGGCTCAGCGCTCTCGTCGAAAAGCTGAAGAATCGGAGCGTTCTTCTGATCCCCGTCCTAATGACCACGCTTGCCACCTTCTCGACACTCGCCGGATGCAACGAGGAATACCTCGCCTTCACGCCTCTCGTCGTGAGCGTCGCACTCGCACTCGGCTTCGACTCCTTGACCGCGCTTGGTATGCTCTTCTGCTCGGTCGCAGCCGGTTATGGCGCCGGATGCACCCAGCCATTCTCCGTCGGCGTTGCGCAGGGCATCGCCGGTGTCCCGATCTTCTCCGGCCTGCCATACCGTATGGGTATCTTTGTCGTGCTCCTCGTGCTGAACATTTCTTATGTCATGTACCACGCGCGCAAGGTGAAGAAAGACCCGAAGAGCAGCCCAGTCTATGAGATCGACCTGCTGAAACGAGACAAGATCGATCTGTCCACCGCAGAAAAACTCTCCACACGGCAGGCCTTCTGCCTTGGCCTCCTTGGTCTGAACTTCGTTTGCATCATCGTCGGCGTGCTGAAATTTGATTTCTATATGAATGAAATCTCTGCGATCTTCCTCATCATGGGCATCCTCTCCGGCATCATCTGCCGCCTGCACCCGAATGACATCTGTGATGCTTTCCTCGAAGGCTGCAAGGGCATGATGCTCCCCTGTCTCGCTGTTGCGATGTGTAAGGCAGCCACCATCCTTTTGGACAATGCCAAGGTCATGGATACCATCATCTACTACCTCGCCGGCATGCTCGACATCTTCCCATCCTCCATTATCGCCTTCGGTATGTTCATCATCCAGGACTGTTTCAATCTTCTCGTCCCCTCTAGCTCCGGGCAGGCGGCCATCTCCATGCCGATCATGGCACCGCTCGCTGACATCGTCGGCCTCACCCGGCAGACCGCCGTCTTCGCCTTCACCTTCGGCGATGCCTTCACGAACTGTATCACCCCGGCCTCCGGCGCCACCATGTCCTACCTCGCCATGGCAAACGTCCCCTACAAAAAATGGGCGCGCTTCATCCTCCCTCTCATCGGTATGTGGTGGATCGTCGCCTTCTGCTTCCTCACCTACGCGACCGCCATTCACCTAGGACCCGTATAACGAAAAGAGGGGAGAGTGCATCAGCCCCTCTTATGGCCTAGCACCTCCCCACAATAAAAACCCGCTGTAGACACAGGTCTATAGCGGGTTTTTATTGTGATTATATATCGAGAGATTTCAATTCGGGGGGGTCCTTGACCTTCACACTGAGCGAATTGACATATTCATCCGGATCCTTTGTCGCCCAGTAACTGATGATGGGGAAGAGGAAGACATCGCCATCGGGCACGAGATGATTTATCTTCATGAAATCCGTCAGTTTTTCATACGCCTCTTCTGCGTGGAGAAAGTACGCGCCCTTCGTCAGAATGGATAAATACAGCCCCGAGGGACGTATATAATTACAGGCAAGGGGCGATCCTTCCTCACCGGACTGTGTCACGATAGCGGACGAGTGCTTGAAATTTTTCGAGAAGAAATCCTCCTCACGGATGACCCAGCCTGTCGGGTGGTCCTTGCAGAAGGAATGGGCGAAGGCTTCATGCACATGCTGGGCGCGTATCGCGATGGCATCGAACCCTCCGCGGTGCACTTCCGGGATCGGTGTCAAATACATGCGGCAGTCCGGATAACATTGCAGGAGCACCCGATTGAGTTCCATGTGCTGACTGTATTCCAGTGTTTTTCGGTAGCAGGAAATGGCAGAGAGAAGCTGCTGAGTCTCCGACAGAGTTTGTTTACACAGTGATTCCTGCTCCTTCAGAATGCCGAGGATCTTATCACGCGAGCGATGCTCCAGAAATTCCTTGATGTGAGGGACAGAGATATCCAGTTTTCTCAGAAATAATATGATCTCCAGTGTCAGATACTGCGGCATCGCATAGTAACGATATCCGTTTTCAGCCACAAATTCTGGCGCAAGTAGCCCCATCTTATCGTAGTAAAACATCGTCTGCTTCGGAATCCCGAAGAGCTTGGCCAGCTCGCCAGCCGTATAATACTCTTTTTTATCGCTCATGCACTCACCTTTTAGATTTCATTACCGTATGACATTCATATACTTAATGATAACACAATAGTCGATGATATGAAAATAAAGATTTATTCCCTTGGCATGAGAGGGAAATGGGTGAATTTTAAGAATGGGCTTGCTATTTACATCCTTTCGTGCTACAATGACGGCATCAAGAGGTGAAAGCCCTTGAACCAACTGAAGAGGGAAGCAGAGCCTACGGGCTATTGCGCTGAATTCGGTGAGAATCCGAAACTGAGACCCAGCCGTGAAGGAAATTCATTTCCAAGTCGGATGCCGCCTGTTTCCAACATCCAAGAGCAAATCTGCGGGAGTCGTGTCTGCTTTCGTAGACTGGGTGCTGGTCACAGTCTCAGTCTACGCAGAAGTAGAAATCGATCCGCAGTTTTTTATTGCAGAAAATGAATGGATTTTCAAAGGCCTTGATCTATTTCTGATTTCTACCGCCTTCCTCTTTGTGAAAAGGAGAGCCAATGATGAAAAAAATTAAGGACGAAATCGCACGTATCGAAGGCGCGAAAGGAAACGTCGTCCTCGTGAACAAGAAATCTTATCTGGCTCTCCTGAAAGAGCTTTCCGTCCTGCGATTCAAAGTACACAGAGCGGAGAACTGGGAAACATCTGCGGCAGTCGTTTCCCTTGTAAGACGTGGTTATATGTATCAATACTGGTATCCGGAGAACAAACCGGCACAAAACAAAGGAGAACATAAAATGGCAGAACAGAAAAAAACCGAAGCGGTCGAAGTCAAAGTCGCAGCAGAAAAAGTAGCCGCTTTCCAGAAATATCTCGAAGAAAACAAGATCAGCGGATTTGGTCTGCAGGACTTCCAGAATGACGTTCATGCACAGGCATTCCGCAGCAACCTTCAGGTCGAAGGAACAAACCTGCCCTTCATGATCCTCTTAGACGACAGCGTATACACCATGCTCCAGGTCCAGGTCGCAGCCGGCCTTGCACAGGGCGACAAGAGAGAAAAGATCTGCTCCTTCCTGAATGACCTGAATGAACAGTATCGCATGCTGAAGTTCAGCGCTGACGCTGCTGGCAACGTCCTCCTCACCTGCTGCATCCCGGCTGGTGTACCGCACTTCGAACCGGCCCTCGTCATCGCCATCCTGAACCAGATCCAGGGTCTCCTCACCGCGACCTATCCGGAAATCATGAAACATCTCTGGGAAAAATAACAGGCATGTTGATTGGGTGATAGAGCTTTTGACTTCGATCGCCAACTGTCATCCGTTATACAAGAAAGAAGGTAATTCTTATGAATATGAAAAAACTCGCCGTCGCCGGAGCGATGCTCCTCGCTGGCACCTTTGGCGCCATGGGGATGGCTGATGCAGCCACAGGCATCGTCAATGTGAATGCCGTCCTCTCCAGCAATGCCGCTTTCCAGAAAGCAGGAAAGACCGTAGCAGCAGAACAGCAGAAGCTGCAGAAGGAATACAACGAAAAATCCAAAGGCATGAACGATGCCGACAAGAAAGCCCTGGAACAGAAGCTGAACCAGCAGCTCGCCCAGAAGGAAAATGAAGTCATGAAACCGATCCAGGACAACTTCAAGGCCGCTGTAGAAAAAGCAGCCAAAGCCAAGAAGATCGATACCGTCGTCGTTCCGGGCGGTATCATCTACGGCACCATCTCCGCTGACCTCACCGAAGATGTGAAAGCGAATATGAAATAAGGCGGCAGACAGTGCAGGCAATACCGCTTTGTGGTATGACCTCATAGCAGGTCAGCAGGTTCGGTAGGCTCCTTGGACGTGACGCACGAAAGCCGCTTTTCCCTCCTTCCTCTGGAAGGAGGTGGCGCGAAGCGCCGGAGCTTGGCCCCGCAATATGTAAGCTTAAAAGCAAGAATGGGTGACTGATGAGTGAAATGCCAGCTCATGGCTTCGCCACCATCTATACTCTGCGGCGCTTTTATATTTTATGCGGCGGACCACTCCCGTTGAACCTTCTGAACCCATAGAACCTGCTGAACCTTTTTCGCACGCAATCAAAGAGCGGCACGTCCCGTGGGCTACCCTTAAAACCGTTTAAAGCTTACGCAGTTTCCGGGACGAGGCAGGGAGAGCACTTGTGATTTTCCCCTCACAGGTGTTTCCTGCCTTGTCCCTTATGTAGAGCTTTCCCCTCTACATATCACTCCTTTTTCTCCTCTCTCTTTTTTCTTGAAAAGCACCATATCGATGTCATGCAGGCATCGATATGGTGCTTTTTCATATGCTTTGTATGAAATCAATGTCTGTACTTCATATCATATTCTTTTTAAAATATGAGGCACTCTATTTAAGAAGCTCGTTTGGTTATAAAAGTTGTGATTAAAAATTAGAAAAGATTGACAGTATGATTATCATACGGTTTATTCTTTAATTGGATAGTAAGAGAAGTTGGATGCATGTACAAGGAGAGTAATGATTGAGGGAAATATAGGAAACTCATGATGCCGAGACTTGCATACCGGTTTCTTGATCATACTGTCCCACGGAGGAGTTTCCTCCAATGGTTCTCTTAGAAAGGAGAATAGTATATGAAAAAGTCATATGCGAAAAAATTAGGCTTATGCGTGGTGCTCGCTCTCAGTGCGGGAGTTCTGTTGCCGACGGGTGTGGTAGAAGCAAAGAACTATACCGCGCCGATTACAGGTGACTCGCATATTGATGGTACAAAGACTACATATAAAGATGTATTAAAAAATGGAGTGTACACTTTTGGTGAAGATACTACGATTAAGGTGGGCAATAATGAAATTGCAGGCGGGAAATGGTTAAACAACATTAGTACTGCTGTTTCTGGTGCTCAGGGGAAAACCCCGGTTATCAATATGAATCACCATACTTTGACGGTTACAGAAACGAATAGCTCTGGCGCAGCCACGGGGATTGCAGCCATTGGCAATGGTAGTTCAGATACCGCCAACTTAGGGAAAGTCACTATTAACAATGCGGGGAATATGAGAATTACCGCTAGAGGAACGAACGTAACTGCCGGTCTCTTTGCCAATAGCAGTGGGGAAATTTACATTGACAATGATAGCAATGGAGCTGTTTTAACCGTAGATGGCAAATCGACCACAAAGAGCTATGGTGTGGGCATCAAAACCATGAATGGCGTCACGGGTACCAGTAAAATCACCGTTACCGGCTTGGTGGATGTGACCGCCGATGGACAGAATGATGGCGGTTATTCCTCTAATGAAGCTGTCAGCGCTGTAGCATCTACTATTGACTTGGGCGGCGGCTATCTGAAAGCTATCAATGGCGCTTGGGCTGCCATTCGTGCTTATGGAGAATTTGTGACTCCCAACTATGGGGTAGTCAATTTCAATGTGACCAAAGATAAAGATGGCAATCCCACTGGTGCTGGAAATCATATTGCACAGATTACAGGCGACTTGGTTACCAATGGCGGTATGGGTACCAAAGGTCGCATCAATGTGGGGCTGAATGGTAAAGACTCCTGGTGGGAGGGCAACTATGCCGACACCCGTGGCTATGGAGAAACCCCAGGAGAGTTTGGGGCGGTCAATCTCTTCATGAAAAATGGCTCTCATTGGCTCGGCTTCGGCAATGGTTCCATGAATATCCAGATGGATGGTTCAGAAACCTACTGGAATGGCTTTGGTATGGGGGATAGTTTGCAGCTCACCTTAAATAACGGATCTACTTGGTATAATGCTATTACACCGACCCAGAAAGACCAGAGTGGCAATGCTGTTGAAGCAAAAATTGCCTATTTGAACAGCCGTAATGGCATTATTGATATGACCGGTGAAAAAGGTCTATATGTTGCTGATGGGAAGAGTTTAAATGGGAATACGACCGCTTCGGATCCGTCCCATTTCGTTAAAGTAACAGATACTTCTATGAAATCTGGCAATGTCATTATTTCTTCCTTTACAGGGGATGCTACCGTTAGATATGCTCATGATACATCAGCACCAACAACTATTTATGGTGGTAATGTAACGATTGCAAGTGCATCCAGTGGTTCTATCATTACGGCTACTACTGACAATAA
>ENA-UEOW01000420-UEOW01000420.1-human-gut-metagenome-genome-assembly--contig:-NODE-420-length-17367-cov-6.515327_pt1 | contig 17367 bp, 13 predicted proteins | sample MGYA00242894_ERZ507904 | MGnify/ENA primary metagenome ERZ507904 (study PRJEB26167, sample SAMN06115426) | human gut metagenome | host: Homo sapiens | place: China:Chongqing | collected 2015-04-10... | reverse complement strand
TGAACCCTGAACCTTGAACCAAATGAAAGCAAAGTAAAAAGGGGCTGTGAAGAAATGAGGATTCATTTCTTCACAGCCACTTTTCTTGACCATCTGTCGATCACGCTTTCAGCGTACCGACGATCTCATTGACGTCTTTGACGCCATTCTTATCACACCATGCATCGAGTTCACGGACGATGCGTGCCATGGCGGTCGGGTCAGCGAGGTTTGCCGTGCCGACCTGGACGGTCTTCGCACCCGCCATCATGAATTCGACGACGTCCTCGCCGGTCATGACGCCGCCCAGCCCGCAGACGGGGATATTGACGGCTTTCGCGACCTGCCAGACCATACGAAGAGCCACGGGCTTGATCGCCGGACCGGAGAGGCCGCCGGTGACGTTGCCGAGGATCGGGGTCCTTGTACGGGTATCGATAGCGATGCCAAGGAGGGTATTGATGAGAGAGATGGCATCTGCACCTGCCGCTTCGACAGCTTTGGCGATGGTGACTACGTTCGTGACATTCGGAGAGAGCTTCACGATGACAGGAAGATCGGTCGCATCCTTCACCGCTCTGGTGACTGCCGCTGCCTGCTCGGGGTCCGTACCGAAGGCTGCACCGCCGACTTTGACATTCGGGCAGGAAATATTGACTTCGAGCGCCGAGATGCCGGGGACGGAGAGGAGTTTCGCGCATTCGGCGTATTCTTCGACGGATTTGCCGACCATGTTCGCGATGTAGGGGCAGCCGAGTTTCTTCACTTCCGGAAGGTAGTGCTCGAGGAAGTACGGCGCGCCCGGATTTTCCAGACCGATGCAGTTCAGCATGCCGGAGGTGGTTTCCGCGATGCGGGTACCGTTATTGCCAGTCCATGGCGTCGGTGCAAGACCCTTGCCGGAAATGGCACCGATTTCCTTCATATCGATGAACTTGGCCAGCTCAAGGCCGAAGCCGACGGTGCCGGAGGCACCGATCAACGGACTTGCCATCGGGATGCCAAGGAAATTCACAGCTAAAGAGCTCATAATACGACCTCCTCTGCTTTGAATACGGGGCCATCCACGCAGACTTTGTAGTGACCTTTGCCATCGGCTCTGTCGCATACACAGCCGAGGCAGGTGCCGATGCCGCAGCCCATGCGGCGCTCCATGGAGACTTCGCAGGGGACGTTTGCTTCTTTCGCCATCTGCGCGGTGATACGCATCATGATGCCGGGGCCGCAGACGCAGGCTTCATCGACATTTCCATTTTTAAAGAGTTCGGGGAGGACGGAGACAGAGAATCCTTTGATCCCATAGGAGCCATCATCGGTAGTGACGATGAGCTCTTTCAGAGTCTTGGGGAAAAGGTCTTTCCAGAAGACTTCTTCTTTGTTGCGTCCGCCGATGACGACGGTCATTTGGCCCGGTTTTGCTTTCCTTGCCATGAAGAGGATCGGCGCGATGCCGACGCCGCCGCCGATGCCGACGATGTGATTTTTATCCATATCGAAGGCGGTGCCCAGCGGCCCCAAGCAGTCGACCACGTCTCCTGCTTTCAGGTGGGACATGGCTTCGGTGCCTTTGCCGACGATGCGGTAAATGATCTCAAGGATGCCCTTCCCCGGTTCTGTGCCGGCGATAGAGATCGGGCGGCGCAGGATGCAGGTGGGATCATTCACCTTCACATGGATGAACTGACCGGGCTTTGCGTCTTTTGCAATGAGCGGGAGCTCGAGGCGCATGCGCCAGATCGAGGGGCCGACCAGCTCATGGGTGAGGATGCGGCCTTTTTCTACATAGCCTGCCATATCAATTCTCCTTCACATAGTCCTGAATGGCTTCGACATGCGGTTCGCTCGAAGAAGCTGCCATGACGCGCAGGACTTCCTTCGCGGTATCGAGGGAGGTGATGCAGGGGATCGCAAGCTCGACAGCGATGCGGCGCAGGTCATAGCCTTCCTGCTCGATCTGGCTGCCATAGGAAATGGTATTCACGAGCATGTCGACACGGCCGGACTTCAGGTACTTTTCACAGTTCTCGCCTTTTTCATGGATCTTCTTGATGATCTCGACCGGGATGCCGAGTTTTTCGAAATAAGCGCCGGTGCCGGAGGTGCAGATGAGGTGGTATCCCAGCTCTACGAAGCCTTTGGCGAGTTCGGCAGTTTCCGGCTTATCTCTGTCGGAGACGGTGATGAGGACATTGCCGCCTGCCGGTACGGTGAGATGAGCGGCTACGACAGCCTTATAGAGGGCTTCCTGATAGGTGTGGCCGATGCCCATGACTTCACCGGTGGACTTCATTTCCGGTCCCAGTTTGATCTCTACGAGGCCGAGCTTCGAGAAGGAGAAGACCGGTGCTTTGATCGCGACATAGCCTTTATCCGGGACGAGGCCGAGCGGAAGGCCGGTATCCTTGAGGCTTTCGCCGAGCGCGATGCGGGTCGCGTATTCGACCATATTGATGCCGGTGATCTTGCTCATGAATGGTACGGTACGGCTGGCTCTCGGATTGACTTCGATGACATAGACTTTATCTTTGACCACGATGAACTGGATATTCACAAGGCCCTTGACGTTCATGGTTTTGGCGATCTCTCTGGTGTAATCAGTCAGTGTCTCGATGATCTCCTGCGAGAGGTGCTGCGGCGGGTAGACCGCGATGGAGTCGCCGGAGTGGACGCCGGAGCGTTCGATCTGTTCCATGATGCCCGGGATGCAGACGTCATTGCCATCGGAAATGGCATCGACTTCGACTTCACGGCCGACCATGTACTGGTCGATGAGGACAGGATGTTCATGGGATGCGACGACGGCTTCTTTCAGGTACTGGCGAAGTTCTGCCTGATCATAAACGATCTGCATCGCGCGGCCGCCAAGGACGTAGCTCGGGCGGACGATGAGCGGGTATTCCAGCTCTTCTGTCTTTGCCATCGCTTCTTCGACGGACTCGACGAGGCAGCCCTTCGGACGTGCGATACCGAGCTGACCCATCAGGGTGTCGAAACGTTCGCGGTCTTCGGCCATATCGATGGATTCATTCGAGGAACCGATGATGCGGATGCCGCGCTTAGCCATCGGGGTCGCGAGGTTGATGGCGGTCTGTCCGCCGAACTGGCAGATGACGCCTTCCGGTTTTTCTTTGTCGATGATCTCGAGGACATCCTGCTCGGTCAGTGGTTCGAAGTAGAGAGAGTCAGAGGTATCGAAGTCGGTGGAAACGGTTTCCGGGTTGTTGTTGATGACGATGGATTTCTTCCCTGCCTTGCGCAGTGCCCAGGAGGCATGGACGGAGCAGTAGTCGAATTCGATGCCCTGACCGATGCGGATCGGGCCGGAGCCGAAGACGACGACAGAGCCCTTGCCCTGCGGCTTCACTTCGTCTTCTGCACCGTAGGTGGAGTAGTAGTACGGGGTGTGCGCTTCAAATTCTGCCGCACAGGTATCGACCATCTTGAAATCCGGATGGAAATCCAGTTTCTTCTTGAAGTTTTCGACGTCTTTCGGGGTGACTTCGGCGAAGTGTGCAATGGCTTCATCCGGCATCTGGATGCGTTTCGCCGCTTTCAAGGTCTCTTCGGTGAGGCCTTCCTTCATGAGGCGGCGTTCCATCTTGATGATGTTCTGGATCTTGTAGATAAAGAAGAGGTCGATCTTGGTGATGCGGTTGATCTCTTCCGGTTCGATGCCGCGGCGAAGGGCTTCGGCAAGGACGAAGATCCTTTCGTTATCGATGCGGGAGAGCAGGCAGCGGATATCATAGAGGGACTGTCCGTCGAGTTTCTTCAGGTGCAGGTAGCCTTCCCCGACTTCCAGCGAGCGGAGGGCTTTCAGGATCGAGCCTTCGAGCGTGCGGTCGAGTGCCATGACTTCGCCGGTTGCTTTCATCTGAGTACCGATGGCACGATCTGCGAGAGTGAATTTTTCGAATGGCCAGCGCGGGAATTTGCATACGACATAGTCGATGGATGGTTCAAAGCAGGCTTTCGTATTGCCGGTGATGGCATTGGTGATCTCATCGAGGTGCAGTCCGAGGGCGATCTTCGCTGCGACTTTCGCGATCGGGTAGCCGGTGGCTTTCGATGCGAGCGCGGAGGAACGGCTGACACGCGGATTGACTTCGATGACGTAGTACTGGTTCGTCTTGGTGTCAAGACCGTACTGGACATTGCAGCCGCCTTCGATCTTGAGGTAGCGGATGATGTCGAGAGATGCGGTACGGAGCATCTGGTACTGGCCATCGGTCAGCGTCTGTGTCGGAGCGACGACGATGGAGTCACCGGTATGGACACCGACAGGATCGATGTTTTCCATGGCGCAGACGATGATGCAGTTGTCCGCACTATCTCGCATGACTTCGAATTCGACTTCTTTCCAGCCGGCAATGCTGCGTTCTACGAGGATCTGATTGATCGGGGAGAGCTTGATGCCACGGTTCGCGATTTCTTCCATCTCATAGCGGTCGTGTGCGATGCCGCCGCCGGTGCCGCCTAAGGTGTATGCCGGACGGATGATGACCGGATAGCCGATCTTATCCGCAAAGGCGATGGCTGGTTCCAGTTCTTCGAAAATTTCAGATTCCGGGACTGGCTGATGGATCTCTTCCATCGCATCCTTGAAGAGTTCACGGTCTTCCGCATGCTTGATCGCATGGAGAGAAGAGCCCAAGAGCTTCACGCCGTACTGGTCGAGGACACCGGCATCCGAGAGCTGGACAGCCATATTGAGGCCGACCTGCCCGCCCAGTGTCGCGAGCAGTGCGTCCGGGCGTTCCTTCTTGATGACTTCTGTCACGAATGGCAGAGTGATCGGTTCGATATAGACACGGTCAGCGATATCCACGTCTGTCATGATGGTGGATGGATTGCTGTTCACCAGGACGACTTCGACGCCCTCTTCACGAAGGGAGCGGCAGGCCTGGGTACCGGCATAGTCAAATTCCGCAGCCTGTCCGATGACGATCGGGCCGCTGCCGATGACGAGGACTTTCTTCACGTCTTTATTGATCATTTTTTGAATTCCTCCATGGCCTTGGTAAATTCGGTGAAGAGATAGAAATTATCCTTCGGTCCCGGGGAGGCTTCCGGATGGTACTGGACAGCCTGGATCGGAAGGGTCTTGTGACGGATGCCTTCGATGGTGTCGTCATTGACGCTTCTGTGGGTGACTTCGATGCATTCCGGAAGGTCGTCATCGGAGATCGCATAGCCATGGTTCTGACTGGTGATATAAACGCGGCCCGTGCGAAGATCCTTGACCGGGTGGTTCGCTCCGCGGTGTCCGAAGGGCAGCTTGAAGGTGTGACCACCGAGTGCTGTCGCGAGCATCTGAATACCAAGGCAGATGCCGAAGATCGGTTTCTTTCCGATGAGCTTCTTGACGGTCTCTACAACGAATGGCACATCCTGCGGGTCCCCCGGTCCAGGAGAGAGGAAGATGCCGTCCGGATTTCCTGCCAGCAGCTCTTCGGCAGACGTATGCGCCGGGAAGACATGGACGGTGCAGTCATTGGCCGCAAGCGAGACGAGGATATTCTTTTTAAGGCCGCAGTCAAGCAGGGAGACCTGATATTTCCCGTCACCATAGGTATAGGGATAGTCGGTCGTCACGCGCTCTACCTGATCTCTGTGGAGCGGCTTTGCGAGTTCTTCGGCGATGAATTCATCACTTCTGTCTGCCGAAACGATGATCGCTTTCATGACGCCCTGGGTACGGACCATGCGTGTCACGGCACGGGTATCGACATTGTAAAGGCAGGGTACATGGTATCTTTCGATGAAATCGGTGATCTTTTCTTTGCATTCCCAGTTCGACGGATGCTCTGCGATCTGGTCAAGGACGAAGCCTGCTGCTGCCGGCTTTCTATTCTGCATGAAAAGATCATTCGCGCCATAGTTACCGATGAGCGGGTAGGTCAGGGTGAGGATCTGCCCTTCATAGGACGGATCTGTGAAACATTCCTGATAGCCTGTCATGCCGGTATTGAAGACCAGTTCCCCCAGCCCTTCGACAGAGCCTAAGAGGTCGCCTTCGAAACGGGCACCGTTTTCCAAAATCAAGAGGCCTTTCATTTGAGCACCTTTCCTTCTTTCATGACAATCTCTCCATCCACGATGGTCATGACCGCTTTGCCTTTCAGCGTCAGCCCTTCATAAGGAGTGAAGAGGGATTTCGTATAGAGATCCTGTCCGTGGACAGTCCATTCTTTATCCGGATCGATCAGTGTAATATCTGCCGGAGCGCCTTCTGTCAGGACGCCGCCTTCGATGCCGAGGAGCTTTGCCGGGTTCACACTCATCAGCTCGACGATCTTGTCGATGGTGAAGCCCTCCTGATGGTAGAGTACCGTCAGCGTCGAGGCGAGAGAGGTCTCAAGACCTGCGATGCCGTTCGGCGCACAGTTGAAGGGAACATCCTTTTCTTCATTGCAGTGCGGAGCATGGTCCGTCATGATGGCATCGATGGTGCCATCCTTCAGCCCTTCGATCAACGCTTTTCTGTCTTCGTCCGTGCGCAGCGGCGGCGCCATTTTGAAAGCCGCTTCATAGTGCTTCAGCCATTCGTCGGTGAAATAGAGGTGCTGCGCGGTGACTTCTGTCGAACAGTTCACACCCTTCGCCTTAGCCTCGCGGATAAGATCGACGGCCTTGCCGCTCGATACATGCGCGATGTGGATATGACAGCCGGTCAGCTCCGAAAGGAGCAGGTCGCGAGCGACTGCGATATTTTCCCCTGTCGCCGGACGTCCGGTGACGCCCATCGCATAGGAGACCTTGCCTTCATTCATGAAGCCGTGTCCGCACATCGTCATATCTTCTGCATGGTCGATGACCATCTTGCCGAGCTGATCCGCATACTCCATGGCGCGGCGCATGAAATTGGCACTCTCTACATAGTGTCCGTCATCCGAGAAAGCGACAGCGCCATCCGCTGCCATATCCCCCATTTCCGAGAGCTGCTTGCCTTCGAGATCCTTGGAGATCGAGCCGATCACGGAAACCTTCACAACACCAGTCTCAGCTATGCGGTGCTTCACATCACGCAAAACCGCCGCATTGTCGATGACAGGCTTCGTATTCGCCATAGTCACGACACGGGTCACGCCGCCGGCAGCCGCTGCTTGTGTGCCTGTATAAATATCTTCCTTGGCTTCCTGTCCCGGTTCACGCAGATGGACATGCATATCGATGAGGCCTGGTGTGACGAAAAGTCCCTTCGCATCGATTTCTTCTACCTCTTTGCCAGCCGCGCTGACATTCTGACCGATTTCCTTGATCTTCCCATCTTCCACCAGGATATTTGTCACTTCATGCTGGTGCTTGGCCGGGTTTACGATGGTACCATTCTTAATTAAGAGCATCAATGTCTTTCCCCTCCGTCAGTGTCAAATATTCTAAAGCCATACGTACAGCTACGCCATTTCTGACTTCTTCCTGAATCCAGGATGCTTCATCGTAGGCTACATCATAACCGATTTCAATGCCTCTGTTCATCGGGCCCGGATGGATCACAGCCACATCCGGCTTGCAAAGTGCAAGGCGCTTCTGATTGATACCGAAAAGGCGTGCATATTCGCGGGTCGTCGGGATGAATCCGCCAGCCGCTCTTTCGAGCTGGATACGGAGGATATTGATCGCATCCGCATCTTTCAAAGCCGTCTCCAGATCATCATCCACGATGCAGCCCATCGCTTCCAGTTCCTTCGGGACCAGTGTACTCGGTCCCACCAGATGCACTTCGGCTCCCAGCTTTGTGAAACCTATGATATCGCTTCTTGCGACACGGGAATGCAGCACGTCACCGATGATGACATACTTCATCCCTTTGATCTTCTTTCCTGCTTCCTTCATGGTGAAGATCTCCAAAAGTGCCTGGCTCGGATGTGCATGGGCGCCATCGCCTGCATTCAGCACGACCGGCACCTTCACCTTAGGGCTCATGACCTTGGACGCAAAAAGAGCAGCCCCTTCAGAAGAATCACGAATGACCACTGCATCCACTCCCATCGCGGAAACGGTCAGCAATGTGTCTCGCATACTTTCACCCTTCGTCATCGAGCTGCCACTCTTTGTAATGTTGATCACGTCGGCTCCCAAATACTTACCGGCAAGCTCGAAAGAACTACGAGTTCTGGTAGATGCTTCGGAAAACACCGTTACGATAGATTTGCCTTTCAGGAAATCTTTTTTCTTATTGTTAGATAACACAATTTTTTTCATCTGTGCTGCTACTTCTAAGATCCGCTCAATCTCTTCGGCTGTGAAATCAGCTAGCCCAAGAACACTGCGGCCTTGTAGTGAAATCGTGCTCATGCCGGCCTCCTTGAATCAACGCATAGAATGGGATTCTATGATAAATAGTTATCCCTATAATCATAAAGGGTAATTCACACTTTTTCAATAGCATAAGGGTATTAAATTTTTATTATGAAGAGAGCATGGTGTTTAAGAAAGCACTGATCCGATCGCACATCATGATCGCTAGGGAAACGCAATCTATAAGCCCCTACTTCTCACTCGCTCCCACCGCCGCCAGAATCACTTGAGCGAAAGCGGGCGGGATGAAATCCTTTCCCAAATGGTCGGCGAGCGAGCGCCCGATGATGACCCCCTTATTTCCATAGAGCCAGGCAAAGTAATAAAACTCGAGTGCCTTCTCATCTCTGGGATTGATATTCGACAATTTCCTTGGCGGATAGTAGCCCTTTGGGATGGCGAGCTTTGCGCCTGCCTTTTTGACAAGCGCTGAACTCACAAGATTTCCTCCCTCCGTGATATCTGCGATGACCGCATCTAAAAGACGTCGGCCATTCCGGGAAAGGCATGCCTTCACGACATCCATTTCATAGCAGATATAGTCCGTATAGAAGACACCCGCACTCTTTTTGCGCTCCCCCATCACATCACGATCATAGAGTGAGATGACAGGCACGTGGAAGCGGCGGATGAGGGAAGCGATCTTTGAAATCGAGCTCTCGCCCCTCGCATTGATGAGGCAGATGCCATAGTGGTCGAAGCGGATCCCCAGCGTCTTTGCAAATCCAGCAAAGGAACCATACTCTGTCTCGCCCTCGACAAGAACCGCCGCCCTCGCATAGAGCGCTTCCTTCACCTCTGGGAAATGCATGATGAGGTGCTTCTCGATCTCCCTGTCAAAATGAAATGAGGCACCACAGGCGGCCTGCACCAGCTTCTTCTCATCCCAGTAGAGGCGGATGATCTGCCGGTAATCATTCACCAGCGCATCTGTCGAATGCGTCACGACAAAGAGCTGACCCGAAAGCCCATCGACGCCCAGAAGCGTCTGCACCAGCTTCAAAAAAAACGGCTCCTCATTCGACAGGATCATGTGACAGAAAGAAAGCATCGCCCGCTGCAAGTAAGGGTGGAGATGGAGCTCCGGCTCATCTACACTGACAAGCAGCGATAAGAAGCGCCGCCCCTTCGCATCCGTCGTCACCATGTGCTCAAAGGAAATGGCGCGGCTTGCCTTTTTCTTCATCATCTGCATCAGCAGGACAAGCGCCGTCCGCGCCATCAGACAAGCCGTCCGCTGGTATGAAGAACCATCTCCCCTTTCCCCAAACAGCGTCTCAAGCAGTGAGAGTGCCGCCTGCGATGGATGCTCCTTCGGCAGGGAAATCCCGATGCCCTTCTCCGTAAACATCGTCTCCACCTCAGAAATAACCGCCGGGGACTCCGTGAAATAATGCTGCAGAAGAGAAAGCAGCTCTCCCATCGATGCATGAGCCATCATCCTGCGCGGCATCTCGCACAGGGAAAAATCGATATAAAAAAGGCATCGCAGGTACTCCAAGGGCAGCTGCCGCCCGCTCGCCTGATCAAAGAGACGTGGCACCACTTCCTGCACCGCCTGCACCAGATAGAGCTCTGCGGTCTCCCCTCCCGCCTCTTCGGCAAGCGCCAGCCGTATCTCGATGGGATGGTCTGCATCAAGGAAATCGCCTTCACGGAATCCATACCCATGGCTGATCCATTTCAAGAGGCAGAGGAAATTGCTCTTACCGATATTGTTATCCCCTACCATATAGTTCACCTGTCTGTCAAATTGAAAGACGACATGGCGGAAGGTGCGGTAGTTATCAATGGTCATGGATGAAATATGCATGATCTCCTCCTCAGAAATGCGTTCATGTGCATGCTCTTACCTATTATTATATGCATCCTGCCAGCAGACTGCAAAAAGCAAAATACGCCGCAAAAATAGGCAGCCTTTTCAAGCAACTAAAAAAACACCGAGCTGATCGCAGAGCCCGCGTTCCCTTACTCTGTATTTCGCAGGCTTCCTGCACGTAAAAACGGGCAGCCAAGTTTCTCTACTTGGCTGCCCGTTCATCAAAACGAATAAGGCATCTGCTGCCGCCCCGTGAACCTTTACAGGCTTTCGTGCATGGCTTACTTGCTCTTTTTGCTTCTGAAATACTGCATAGCGAAGACGCCGCCCAGTACGGCAATGCCGATGATGTCGGTCAGGATGGTCGGATCGATGAGGCAGAGACCGCCCGCCAGAAGGAGAAGACGCTCCAGAATATTCGCCTTGCAATAAAGCTGTCCGATCATGGCACCCGAGACGCCGACCATACCAATAAGCGCGGTGATAGTGGTTTCCGTGACAGAGAAGAGTGTCGCATTGATGCCCAGGATTTCAGGGGAAAGAACGAAGACATATGGGATAATGAAGGCCGCAATGCCGAGCTTCGACGCATTGACACCAGTCTTCAAGGGGTCACCGCCGGAGATCGCAGAGCCTGCGAAAGCAGCCAGCGCAACTGGCGGGGTGATATCGGCGATGATACCGAAGTAGAAAACAAACATATGCGCCGCCAGGATCGGTACACCGAGGGAGATCAGAGCCGGGGCAGCGATGGTCGAAGTAATGACGTAGTTCGCCGTGGTCGGTACGCCCATACCGAGGATCAGTGAGGTGATCATGGTGCAGAAGAGAAGCAGGATGAAGTTGCCTGCGGCGATATCGACAAGAGCCGAAGCCAGCTTCAGACCGACACCTGTCTTGGTGACGATGCCGATGATCATACCGGCGGAAGAGCATGCGATCAGGACGCCGAGCGCACCGCGCGCACCTTTGATGAGACCGTCAATGATATCAGGGATGCTCATGCGGGTATTCGCACGAAGCATGGCAGAAGCAATAGAAATGAAGATACCGGCAAGCGCCGCTTTCATCGGGGTGTAGCCGGAAGCCAAAAGACCGATGATGGCGATCAGCGGGATCGCCAGATGCCCTTCCTCTTTCAGGATCTTGCCCCAAGGCGGGAGCTCGCTTCTTGGTGTGCCCTGCAGGTTATTCTTTTTCGCTTCGAAATGAACGCCAAGGAAAACGCCAATGAAGTAGAGAATAGCAGGAACGATGGCAGCCTTGACGACTTCCATATAGGGAATACCGACGAATTCCGCCATCAGGAAAGCGGCTGCGCCCATGATCGGTGGCATCAGCTGGCCGCCGGTAGAAGCGGCTGCTTCTACGGCACCGGCGAAATTCTTGTGATAGCCCAATTTCTTCATCATCGGGATGGTGAAGGAGCCAGAGCCTACAACGTTCGCTACCGAGGAACCGGAGATCGTCCCCTGCAGAGCCGAGGAAATGACAGCGACCTTAGCTGGTCCGCCGGATGCCCAGCCAGCGATGGCATTGGCGATATCGATGAAGAATTTCCCAAGACCTGTCTTTTCCAGATACGCACCAAAAAGGATGAAGAGGAAAATGAAGGTGGAGGAAACACCCATCGGGATACCAAAGACGCCCTCTGTCGTGAAGAAGAGGTGTCCTACCATCTGCTTGATGGTGAGCCCGCGATGTGCGAGCGGCCCTGGGAGGTACGGTCCGAAGAAGCCATACGCCAGGAAGCAGCAGACAACAATGACGATCGGAAGGCCTACGATACGGCGAGCTGCTTCGATGATCATCACGATGCCAAGCACCCCGATCACGGTATCCGTCGGAGTGACGGTGCCGGCGCGCAGGATGAGCTGCTGGTAGTTCAAAAGAATATAAATGGGTGGGATCATCGCAAGGACGGCAAGTACCACGTCGATCGGATGGAAGCGCCCCTCCTTGACCCAGGCTTTCTTCGTCGGGCAGAGAAGATAGACGAGGCAAATGCCGAAGGACAGGTGGACACAGCGCTGGATCATCGCATCCAGTGCGCCGAAGAACCCGGTATAGATCTGGAAGAGCGAGAAGCAAATACAGATGACTGCAATGACTTTGGCACATATGCCTTTGTATTCCGCTGTATTTGACTCTTTATCCAGCTCTTTTAACTTCTTCTGCAGCTCCTCAGACATTTCTCCATTTTCAGAAACGCCTTCGGCCTGCACGTTCTTTTTCTCTAAATCAGCCAATTGTATCAACTCCTAATTTCTTTTTTCTTATACAGCACCTGGTACAGCGGTGCTACATACAGATGAAGTTCCTTTCCCAAAGGCATAAGGCTTGCGAGGTCATACTCCGTATCTCCGACATAGACCTTTTCTTCATTCGTCACGCCGTTACGGATCGACAGCTCCGGATAGGGACGGTTCATGTTATCCAGAATAAACCAACCGTCTTCTTCGCGGAAATCGCCATCTTCTTTGGAGAAAGGAAGTCCTACCCCCATGGATTGGTATTTGGTAGACTTCAGTACGAGCCCCGTCGCCATGTCATTGACTTCAAGGTACTCGTGAATCATCGTCTTCTGGACCGAGTGCCTGTACACCAGTGTCACCGGTGTACCCGGACGCACCCGCCGCCTGATGATGAATCCGTCTGCTGTCTGTCCGAAAAGATAGTCCTGACGAACAAACCAGCCTCCCACGGTCACTATCACACAGACGATCATCCCGAAAATGATAAGTATAGTTTCTAATTTCCCGTTTTTCTTTTTCTTCATGAAATGAAAGTGAGAACGGACTCCTTAGATGAGCCCGTTCTCCCTCCTTCCTATAAGGGAAAGCGCTGATCAGATCAGTGTTTCGATATGGATTGAACTTGAATACGTCACATGCTTGCCATGCCAGAGGCTGCGCGGTTGCTATGCGGAAGGTGCATCGCTCCTCCCCCGTTCAATGTACAAAACCCGCTGAGCCTTAGAGGCTTCTGCATGATGCCGGATGACCGCTATCTTATTTCGCTTTCAGATACTTTTCAGCGCCGGCATTCATCTTGATGGACATGCCTTCCAGAGCGGTATCCTTGGTGATGTACTTGCCGACAGCATGAGCAGCTTTCATGCGGTCAAGGTGTTCGTAGATGGCTTTGACGATCTGTTCGCCGAGATCATCAGAGAGTTTATCGGTGGTAACGATGACGCATTTCACGGCTACGGTGTTGACATCTTCTTCCTGTCCAGGATAGGTGCCCTTCGGTACGGTGATCTTGGTGAAGTATGGATACTGCTTCATCAGCTTGTCAGCATGTTCTGCATCGATATTGACCAGTGCTGCGGATTTATTGGCAGCCAGATCCTGGATTGCTGCGGTCGGGAAGCCTGCGACGACGACGCCGACATCGACATTGCCATCCTTCAGTGCATCAGCAGCTTCGCCGAAGGAGAGGTACTGTGCATCGATATCATCATAGGTCAGACCATATGCACCGAGGATCTGACGGGCATTCGCTTCTGCGCCAGAGCCGGAAGCACCGACAGCGACCTTTTTGCCTTTGAGGTCGGCAATGGATTTAATGCCTTTATCAGCGGTGGTGACGAACTGGATAGTTTCCGGATAGAGTGCAGCGATACCGCGGATGTTTTCTACCTTATTGTCCTTGAACATTTCCTTGCCGTTGGCTGCATAGTAAGCGATATCATTCTGGATGAAAGCGATATCGACGGAGCCGTCTTTCAGCATATTGACATTGGCTACGGATGCACCGGTAGACTGTGCGGAGGCATTCATGCCTTTGATATTCTGGTTCAACAGTTCAGCGAGCGCGCCGCCCAGCGGGTAATAGGTACCAGCAGTACCGCCGGTAGCGATGTTCAGGAACTGTTTTCCGCCGCCTGCAGAAGAACCGGAATCGCCGCAGCCTGCAATCAGAGCTGCACCTGCGATGCAAAGAGCACCTGCCATGATCATTTTCTTCATTGCTTTTTTCATAATAGTCGACCTCCTACGTCTCCCCCAAGTGGAAAGCATGTCCTCCATGAGATGAATTCCACTCTTATGCTTTCCTAAAAAACAGGACGCCTTCCGAGACTCCATCCGCAAAATGAAATAATATTCAAAGAAATGCAAATACCTTGAACTCTCAAAAGCACTCCCGCACCGAAGCAAAGTACAAAAAAAGCAGCAGACAAAGAGAAAACTCTCCTGTCATGCTGCAGCTTCTTTGCTCCAAGTGTTATTAAGTTGGTATTATCATACTACTTTTCAAAGTCTTTGTAAAGTAGGCTTGGCTGAATTCCTTGATTATTCTGATATTTTCCGCTGTCATATCGGTCTGCCTCTCCCAAAACGGTATGGAAATAGATCTGGCAGATCTCTACCCCCGCATAGATGCGGATCGGCTGTACGCAGAACATTTCCAGCGTCCAATACCCTGAGAAGCCCACATCTCCAAAGCCTGCCGTCACATGGATGAAAAGACCCAGACGCCCGATGGACGAGCGTCCCTCGAGCATCGGTACGAAGCATCTCGTTTTTGTATATTCATGCGTCCGTCCCAGGTAGAGCTTATTCGGCTGCAGCACATAGCCTTCCTCGGGGATATGAAGCAGCGTTCCTTCATTTCTCTTCTTCATGTCGAGCTCATAGTGATCATACACCATCAGCTCATCAGCCAGAGTAAGGTTGTAGCTGTTCGGATTCACCCTCTCCGGGTCAAAGGGATCGATGATGATTTCTTCCCCCATATGTCGCACAATTTCTTTGCCGGATAAAATCATTTCAGTTTTCTTCCTTCCTCTGTAAAAATTTTTCGATGCGTAAGCATCCGCCTGCGGCTGAAAGGTGCCTTCGCCTTCTCTCCCGCGATAAGACCATAGAGCTTTCTTTCCCTTTCAGAGATCCGGGGAGATACCAAAAGCTCGCCCGCATCGGAAAAAGAGATGAGATGCGCGGAGAAAAGTGCCGCATGGGTCGGACAAAGCATGAGTCCCTTTTGTGGCTCGCCGTGCGTCCCATAAGGGACCGCATGGAGAAGAGAGATCCGATCTGCCCCGCACACGATGCAACAGGGGTGCGCCCCCATCGATTTTCTTTTGAAATCCACATTTTTTGAAAACCGCTTTCGGATCTCATCGACCGTATGCGAAGACGAGTAGGAAAAGAGGCTCCCCTCGCATCCATAGGCCGTCTCATCGCTCTCAAGCAGCTGGCGAATATCATCCAGATGCCAGATATCCGCATCCATGATCTCTCGATACGCTCTTACGGCCTCAGGCTTCAGCACCCAGAAATAGGTACCGTTATCATCCTCACTCCCATCGAAAACATACTCCCATGGCGAGCGGCGGATGCGAGAGGCGGGCGTTTCGGAAAGACGAAATTCTCCCGTCTCTTCCTCTCTTGGCGTCTCGTCCCTCTTCTCGCTCGCATGATAGGTCAAAAGACCTCCCGACTCATACATCTCACGGATCTTATTTCCCGCCCAGCCGACACCTGCATTCAGTGCCCGATACTCCAGATGGAGCGCCTTCGCTATATTCTTTGCGTTATCCATATAGTCTTCGGAGTGATAGAGCCGCGAGAAGATCTGCATCATCAGCGCACTCATGACCGTCTTGTCCGCCATAAGCGAGAGCCATCCCTCTGTCGTGATCTCGTCCCACCGCTTCAGCCCTTTCCGTCTGGCCATCTCGTCGCCTCCCTGCTCTCACTCTATTGTCGTCACAAAATTATTTTTCATTATAGCATCTTTCCTCATGAAAATGTAGATAGGACGGCAGAAAATAGGGACTGTCGGACAGGATTAACCCACGGGTCGCCCTTTGCTTGTTTGCGAAAGAGGGAGCGCGGGGTCTATTGGTTCAACGGGTTCTACCGGTTCAACGGGGGTACGGCGCATAATAATTGAAAGCGCCGCAGAGTTTGGATAGCGCTTCGCGCCGTCGTCATCCCGAGCGTAGCCGAGGGATCTCTATGGCACTACGGTCAGTATCACATAGGCACTGATACGGAAACGACGCCTTGGTGCTGCGTATTTCTGCGTTCACACATACATCGTTTCCCGGTCTGCAAGAAAGATTTCTCGCTTGCGCTCGAAATGACGATACGAGAGTCTGACGTCTCTTAGTCTCCTAGCCACCAGTCACCAGCCACTCATCCCTGTTTTCAAGCGCGAGGAGGCCCGGATCAGTTGCAAATGCTTCTCAAAACTCATGCCAGACTTGCTCAAATCTGCTATAATAGGTAAAAGTGTAATTTATAAAATGTAGAGAAACACTGAGGCAATGAGCAAGGGAAACACTGATTCAATCGTTGTCTGATTTCATTCTTGGATTTTTATACAGAGCAAGGAATCATCTGACGCGAATAGCGAGCTATTTAAGGAAGATGATGACGAAGCTATGTATAAAAATCCATATGAAATCCGGCTCTGCGATTGAATCAGCGTTTCCCTAGATGCGGGTTCGTCTCTGCATCTGTCAGTCCCTCACAAAAGGTGAATACTATGGATAATTTTATCGGAAAACATCTGCTGGTCGACTGCTATGGCTGTGTGCAGGAAGAGATCACTTCTTCCAAGAAACTGATCTCTGTCATGAATCAGGCGGCCAAGAATCTAGGTATCGAAGTCGAAGATACCTTCTTCCATGAGGACGAGGAAGAGATCACACTCGCTGCTTATGGAAAGAAAGCCCATGTTTGCATCCACGCTTACCCGCAGCTCGGCTATGCCGCTGTAGACATCTACAGCTTTGACTGTGACATCCTCCCCGCCCGTGCGATGGCCGTCCTTCGCAGTGCTTTGGAGCCGGAGAAAATCCGTGCCACCTCAGTCAAGAGAGGGAATATTGATCCAGACATGAAGCCGAATATCCGCTCCCGCTCGACAGCGATGCACAAATTCAAAAACACAGGACATCACATGACCCAGGCCGGTAAGAAGGTCGCCAATTTCATGGTGCATAGAAACGAGAAAAGAGACACTCTTGGGCCGGAGTAAGCTCATGAGGGATCAGGGAAGCGTTGATTGAGAGCTCGATTTCACGAGAAGGCATTTCCCATGAAAGCGAGCGCCTTTTTACTACCCGTTAGCACGCCCTCTCATCCCTAGTTAAAAAACAACAAAAAAGGGGCTGTGAAATAATAGCTCCATGAACACAAAAAAGGACTTTCGATTTTTGCGAATCAAAAGTCCTTTTTCGTGTTAGAATTTAACTGCAATGAAAAACCTAACTGTGTATTATGGTACTCCCAAACAGGGAATTTTACCAG
>ENA-UEOW01000419-UEOW01000419.1-human-gut-metagenome-genome-assembly--contig:-NODE-419-length-17529-cov-6.832799_pt1 | contig 17529 bp, 15 predicted proteins | sample MGYA00242894_ERZ507904 | MGnify/ENA primary metagenome ERZ507904 (study PRJEB26167, sample SAMN06115426) | human gut metagenome | host: Homo sapiens | place: China:Chongqing | collected 2015-04-10... | reverse complement strand
GGAGGCATTGACGGCCAGGTAATAATCGGAAAACATCGCTATCTCATCCAGGCCAAACGCTATCGCGGCCATATTGCTTTACAGCACGTTCAGGAGTTCGATACGTTGCTTAAACGACATAACTGTCACGGTTTGTTTTGCCATACCGGAAAAACTGGCGCAGCTTCAAAAGCTGTTAGCTTCGCCAGTGATCGGATGGAGATTATGGGGTCCGCTTGGAAAACGGAAAATATCCTACGCTAAGCCTGTTTTTCGTACAGATTGCTTCACGGGTCTATGGTGATAGCTAAAAAATCACCAATACTACCTCACGAGTATGTTGATAGCTCATCGTGCCCGTATCAAGTTTGCATATACCAAGGAAGCGGAGACGAAAGACCACCTATTACTGAGGGATCCCCAGTAATGGGAGGGTAAAATGAAAGATATAATGCTACCAATTACTCACCGTCAGTCACGTATCGCTGGATTAACTACGGCATTCGCAGCGAGATAAGTATTCCCCATGTTAAGCCAATAGAAATATAATTATCCATTTTGATTTCGGGCTAGCATCAGTGAATTTTTTTGTTTTTACGAAAACTTTTAGTAAAAAGAAAATATCACTAAGGCTATATACACCTTTTACTAAATCTCTATATGCTATTTTTTTAACAAATAACCTCCTTATTTTTTATTTGCCCCTCACCTTTTTTCTATATAAACCAAGGAAGTGTCTGGCCTCATATAGGGCATGCCTAAACAGCGATACGCTCAAATCATTATTTTTTTCGACTTTGCGTGGCCGATGGTTTTAGATATTACATCAATATAGCATTCTGCTCTGACGTCGAAATAATCACCGCGATTTGTGATGGATTCATTATTGTACTTGTAGGTGTAGTCCATATCTTTTGATATGTAGAAACGCCCATTTGCCAACGCCAATTCCATCGTCCATAAAATATCTTTATGACTCCGGCCATCATGAAATGACAGATTGTTATTCCTGATATAGTCAGATCTAACTATCTGTAACCAAAGGTAATGTGGCCATTCCCTGACTTTTACTGCGTGACTTACCCACGCATTGCCGGATAAAATTTCATCATAAGGTTGGTTGGTATGTACAGGTTTTTTATTATCGCTTTCATGCCAAAGCTTCCAGGCATTGGACAAAAGCACATCGGCATTATGGCTGGAAGCCTGGATGTACCTGTTATAAATGAATCCTTCAGACACATCGTCATCGGCATCCAGAAACATGACCCACTGGCCTTTATGCTTGTCTAATCCATTATTTCTGGCCGCGTATACACCTTTATTATTTTGTTCAATAACTTGAACTCTGCCATCCTTTATGGAGTTAATTATCGTTGACGTGTTGTCTGAGGAACCATCGTTAACGATAATAACTTCAATGTTGATCCTGTCTTCTAATAAGATATCTTCGATCAAGGATTTGATGGTTTTTTCTGCGTTGTAAACGGGGATTATTACACTCACCGCAATTTCATGTTTCATGTTCACTCCAGTAAATTGAATGTATTTATTTGTCCCCGGAGTTATTTCCGGGGACAATAATCACCTCAGCATTAAGAGTGGGATTTGTGTTTTTTCCAACATGGCGATGGTGTTGCTGCCGATAAAGAATCGCCGCAATGGCGAATGGCCATAGGCACCCATCACAATCAGGTTAATGTCGTTTTCATTAGCGTGACGGCAGAGCGCCTCAGCAACGGATGTACCTTCCAGTAGGTGGCTTTCGGTCGCGATGCCAGCTGCTTGCAGCACACTCTGTGCTTCCTGCAAGGCTCGTGTATCCCCCTTAACCATCACGAGGTGGCAAACCAGGCCATTGAGTAGCGGGCTAAGTGTCAGGCGCGTCAGGTTTTTGCGACTCTCATCGCTGCCATCATAGGCGAACATGTCTTTGGATGGTGGAGAATAAGCCTCCGGCACGATAAGTACCGGTTTTTTCTGCAGGCAAATAATGCTTTCCAGGTGGCTGCCAACCGGGTTCTGCGTTCCACGGCGGCCCAGCACCATCAGGCGAACATCCCCTAAATCAGCCAGGATTTCATCCAACGCGCCATGTTTTTGCAGTAATTGAACATCAGCATGACCAGCATCATTCAGCAACTTCGCACAGCTAGCCAGTATGGCTTTGCCCTGTGCCATTAATAATCGGTTACGCTCTCCTTCAACTTTCACCAACTCTTCGGTGAGATGCGCCTGGCTATCAATGCCGATACTTCCGGTCAAATCTGACACGGCAGGATGTACGTCTTTCTCCAGTACGTGCAGCAGGGACAGCGGCGCATCCAGCAGATTGGCGGCCCAGGCCGCGTATTCGCACACAGGTCGGGTAGACGGTGAGCCGTCAACGCAGGCAATAACGGTATTGTTCATCTCTGTTCTCCTGACTGTTAATGGCCGCCCATTAATTTTTCCACTTCTTCAGGTTTGTCATGCACCCCGAAGCGGTCAACAATTGTGCGGGTAGCCTGATTCATTCCACGGATTTCCACGTTCGTGCCTTCACGGCGGAACTTAATAACCACCCTGTCGAGTGCGCTGACCGACGTAATATCCCAGAAATGGGCATGTGAGACGTCAATGACTACGTGCTCCACCGCTTCGCGAAAATCGAAGTGGCTCATGAACCGATCGGCAGAAGCAAAGAACACCTGACCGGCTACGGTGTAGATCCGCGTTGACGCTTTAAGTTCGGACGACACCGCCATAAAACGGGCCACTTTGGTGGCAAAGTTCAATGAGGCAATCAGAACGCCGGTTAAGACGCCATACGCCAGATTATGCGTGGCGACCACTACCACCACGGTGGCCAGCATGACGACACTGGTTGACAGTGGATGGCTGCGTAAGTTAGCGATCGACCCCCAGGAGAAGGTACCGATAGAGACCATGATCATGACCGCGACCAGGGCCGCCATTGGGATTTGTGAGACCCAGTCACGCAGGAAAACCACCATACAAAGCAGGACAACGCCCGCAGTGAGTGCGGAGAGGCGGCCACGCCCCCCAGATTTCACGTTGATCACCGACTGACCGATCATCGCGCACCCAGCCATACCGCCAATAAATGCGGCGCCAATGTTGGCGATACCCTGTGCTTTGCATTCCCGGTTCTTGTCGCTCGGTGTATCGGTCATGTCATCCACAATAGTCGCGGTCATCATTGACTCAAGCAGCCCCACCACGGCAAGGCCGGCGGAATAAGGCAGAATGATTAATAGGGTATCGAGATTGAGAGGTACATCGGGTAACAGAAATACTGGCAGGCTGTCCGGCAACTTACCCATGTCGCCGACAGTGCGTACGTCCAGATGCAGCCACATGGAGATCCCGGTCAGCACGACGATGCAGACCAGCGGCGAGGGGATGGTTTTATTGAGGTACGGGAACAGATAAATAATGCCTAGACCGGCCGCCGTCAGGGCGTAAACGTGCCAGGTGACGTTGGTCAACTCCGGCAACTGCGCCATGAAAATGAGGATCGCCAGCGCATTAACAAAACCGGTAACTACCGAGCGGGAAACATAGCGCATCAGGCTTCCAAGCTTCAGATAGCCCGCAATAAGCTGAATCACACCTGTAAGAACGGTGGCTGCCAGTAAATACTGCAAGCCGTGGTCCTTCACTAGGGTGACCATCAGCAATGCCATAGCACCGGTTGACGAAGATATCATCCCTGGACGACCACCACAGATGGCGATTATCAGCGGGATACAAAACGCAGAGTAGAGCCCAACTTGCGGGTCAACACCAGCGATGATGGAAAAGGCGATCGCTTCAGGGATAAGCGCGAGCGCGACAACAATACCGGCGAGGACGTCTCCACGGACGTTACCCAGCCAGTCCTTACGCGTCGAGGACAGCAACATAGTCGTTTCTCAGTTTTTGAATACAGTCAGCCCGTAAAGGGCAAAAAATTTAGATACGGTAAAGCACATCCGCAGACGGGATGTTAAAGAGTGCGCGCTGAGGGTTACTCAGAACGACAGAGAAGGGGAAAACTCAGGGTGGCGTCATATGCATGGTAGTTTTTATTACTCCTTGATGGTCGGTGTGTACACCTTCAGGGATCAGATAAACCAGATGAAGATATTCAAGGCTGGCCGCGGAGTCTGCCAAGGCAAACAGCGTCTTACTATAAACGAAACTGAAACAGGGTCAATCATGGATTAAATGTGCCATTAATGTATACATAAATGTCATGGGTTAAACGCAGCCATTACGAAATCACTGAAACTATGCCTGCTAAAACTATTAGCAAGAAAATAGTTTGTATTGATTGCCTGTAAAGCATTTTCGAACCGAAGTACGAAAACGACCGGTTTCGTACATGGTGTACAGCACCTGTCCGAAAGTTAGTGTTTTTTATTTCGTACATGCTTTATAATAAGTACACCTTTTTCGTACATAAAATAACGCTATGTCACGAGTTTTTGCCTACTGCAGGGTATCGACCCTCGAACAGAACACTGAAAACCAGCGTCGTGAGATTGAAGCGGCCGGGTTTACTATCAGACCTCAGCGACTGATTGAAGAGTACATAAGTGGTTCAGTCGCAGCTGCCGAGCGCCCTGGGTTTATGCGTCTGCTTGATCGGATGGAAAACGGTGACGTTTTAATCGTAACGAAGCTGGATCGCCTTGGGCGAAATGCTATGGATATAAGAAAAACCGTTGAATTGCTTTCTGCGTCAGAAATACGGGTTCACTGTCTGGCGCTGGGCGGGGTAGACCTCACCAGTCCCGCCGGAAAGATGACCATGCAGGTAATCTCTGCGGTTGCTGAATTTGAGCGGGATCTGCTGCTTGAGCGTACGCATGCTGGTATCGCGCGTGCTAAGGCATCCGGAAAACGTTTCGGTCGCCCGCCTGCTCTGGATGACGAGCAAAAGAAAACGGTATTCCTGCGCCTAAGGGAAGGGGGAAGTATTAGCGCGATCGCCCGCGAATTCGACACTACACGGCAGACCATTCTCAGAGTAAAGGCGGCAATGGAAGACGCTGATGCTCGTTCGTGAGCTACCCTTCCAGTGCATGTCCGCTTTGTGCCAGAAGCGGACATTCGCAACTTATTTAAATGCACCGCACAGCAAAATTCTTTTACCAGAAAATTCATCCCTTACAAGAGTCATGACTGATAAGACGCGCGCGACAAACATCCAGAATTTCGTTAGCAAGAGCGGAATTATCTGGACAGGCACGAGACAACACCAGGGCGCCAACAAGATGCGCGATGGTATTTATTAAGTCAGCGCGCGTGCCATTTTCGGTTCCTAAAACTTCCAGTTGCCGCTCAATTCCGGCCGCAAACGTCTCTTTGATTGATTCAGATTGACGGGCTGCATCAGTACCCAGAGCCGACATCACGCAGCCTTTTCCCATGTCATCACGATGTTGTCGGGAGAGATAATATTCAATAAATTTTTCCCGATTAACACCCTCCGTTTTTTCTGCGGATCGCATAAAGCCGCAGCTCATGGCCTCAGACAGTAAATCTGCCTTGGAACCAAAATGCTTGTAAAAGCCACCGTGAGTTAACCCTGCCTCAGACATCAGTTCCGATATCCCGATACCATCGTAACCACGCTCACGAAAAAGTTCTGAGGCCGTTTCAACAACTCGCATCCTGTTCTCGCGAACCTGCTCTTTTGACACTTTCACGTTTCTACCCTCTTCAAATAGAGCCTGATTATACATTGATGATGATCATAATCAAACCGGTTGACTTTTTAGATTATGATCATCATCATTAAATCAGTACCTCAACCAATCATTTGCAGGCGGATAAACATGACGAACCAGGCATTATTTCAACCTTATGATCTTGGCCCCATAACACTTGCCAACCACATCGTGATGGCCCCCCTGACGCGTAACCGGGCTGGTGCCGGGCTGGTACCGGGCGAACTGGCAGCGACTTACTACGCCCAGCGAGCTTCAGCAGGATTATTGATTACCGAAGCCACGCAGATTTCGCCACAAGCGCAGGGATATCAGGATACACCGGGGATCTATACGCAAGCTCAAATAGAGGGTTGGCGCAAAGTGACTGACGCAGTCCATGCCAAAGGTGGGCGTATATTTGTACAGCTCTGGCACGTAGGGCGAATTTCGCATGTCGATTTACAGCCTGGTGGCGCTGCACCAGTCGCACCGTCCGCTATCCGCGCTGAGACGAAGACCTTTGTGAACAACGGTTTTGCTGATGTTTCTGAACCACGTGCGCTGGAAGTGGAGGAAATAAAGGGGATCATCGATGATTTCAGAAAGGCAGCTGCAAATGCCATTGCCGCCGGGTTTGACGGAGTCGAAATCCATGGTGCGAATGGTTATCTGCTGGAACAGTTCCTTAAAGATGGTGCTAATCAGCGTACAGATGAATACGGCGGCTCTGTCGAGAATCGTGCTCGCCTGCTGTTAGAAGTCACTGCTGCCGTAAAAGATGAGATTGGCGCTGAACGCACCGGCGTGCGCATTTCGCCGGTATCTCCTGCTAATGCAATTTCTTGCAGTGATCCGCAACCTCAATATGACTACCTCGCTGAGCAACTCAATGCATTAGGCATCGTGTATCTCCACGTGGTTGAAGGCGCTACGGGCGGCCCGCGCGATGTATCACCGTTCGACTACGACTCACTACGTCGACGCTTTAACAACACCTGGATCGGTAACAATGGCTATGACCTGGCGCTGGCGACCACTCAGCTTGAGCAAGGCAAAGCCGATCTGTTTGCCTTCGGTCGTCCGTTCATCTCCAACCCGGATTTGGTTGAAAGACTGAAGACGGGTGCGCCGCTGGCCTCACTTAATCCTGAAACGCTTTATGGCGGTGGTGCACAAGGGTACACCGATTATCCGTCGCTTACCGGAACCAGCAAGTAGATCTGTGAATATCACGGTTCGACCTGAATCGCACATTGCGGAATCAGTTTACACATTAATAAAGAAGAGCAACTTATGACTAACGCTTCAGTTCTCATTACGGGTGCATCCACAGGTATTGGTGCTGTTTACGCTGAACGATTTGCCCGTCGGGGACATGACCTGGTACTGGTCGCCCGCGACACAGCAAAGTTAGAGATACTGGCCGATCGTCTGCGACGGGAAAATGGCATTTCTGTCGATGTTCTTCCAGCCGACCTCACGCAAGCGGTCGATTTAGCGACTATCGAAGCGCGTCTGCGTGAAGACGAGCAGATCGGTATTCTTATCAATAACGCAGGTATCGCGCAGTACGGGAGTTTTACAGAGCAGACGCCTGAATCGATAGAACGCCTAATCGCGCTTAATGTCACGGCACTGACGAGACTGGCAAATGCAGTAGCACCACGCTTTGTAAAAGCGGGTGAAGGTTCTATCGTCAATATCAGTTCCATCGTTGGGCTCGCTCCGGAATTTGCAATGACGGTTTACGGTGCAACCAAAGCCTTTGTGCTTTTCCTGTCTCAGGGAATGAGTCTGGAGCTGTCATCTAAGGGTATTTATATCCAGGCGGTACTGCCTGCCGGGACGTACACGGAAATTTGGGATCGTGCGGGTATCGACATCAGTAACTTTGCCAAAATGATGGAAGTAGGTGAGTTAGTCGATGCAGCCCTGGTGGGTTTTGATCGTCGCGAACTCGTCACCATCCCGCCTTTACAGAATGCTGCACACTGGGAGACCCTCGATGCTTCCCGTCAGGCTCTGCTTTCAGACATCAAACAAGATGAAGCCGCAGAGCGATATAAAACACGTTAAGTAAAGAGTTGCCCTCTGCAGAACAATCTTTTAGGTGTTTTGCAGACGGGCAAATAAAACATAACGCCCTGATAGCAGGTTTTCTCATTCCCTATGAGAAATCTCAAACAAATCATAAAGGTCTCGTTCAGTATGACAACAAAACGTGTAGCGCTGGTTACAGGCGCTTCGTCAGGTATCGGCAAAGCGTCAGCGACTAAACTTTTAGCTGCGGGTTTTACGGTATACGGCACAAGTCGGCGTGGCGCGCTGGCGGGAACACATCCTTTTCCGTTATTGACGCTGGATGTGACGGACGACGTCTCTGTTGAGGCAGCCATTGATGAGTTGCTGCGCCTGGAGGGGCGGATCGATCTTCTTGTAAATAATGCGGGTTTCGGGGTCGCTCCGGCAGCTGCAGAGGAAAGCTCTCTCGATCAGGCCAGGCTTATTTTCGACACCAATTTTCTGGGCATCGTTAGGTTAACACGTGCTGTTGTCCCTCATATGCGCCGTCGGGGCAGCGGGCGTATCATTAACATTGGTTCGATACTCGGTATCGTTCCGTTGCCGTATGTGGCTCTTTATGCTGCCAGTAAGCATGCAGTCGAAGGATACACAGGAGCACTTGATCACGAGCTGCGCACGCAGGGTATCCGGGTTTCTGTCATTGAACCTGCTTACATAAAGACCGAGTTTGAAGCCAATAATATCGAACCGGATGCCAGGCTTGAAGAGTATGACCTTATCCGGGCTAAGCTGACGAAAGTGGTGAGCAAAGCAATGGCCGAAGCGGAAAGTCCGGAAGTTGTGGCGGACGTAGTGGTTAAAGCTGCTGAGGATTTACGACCAAAAGTGCGTTATACCGCGGGAACGCTGGCGGCTAAACTGAATTTTCTTCTCAAATTCGCGCCCTCAAAAATCCTGGATAAGGTAGTGAGAAATAGTCTTCAGCTTGATGCGAGAGAATAAAAATGAAATTTTCGCGACTGGCTATCCTGGCATCAGTGTTGTTTTTCATCCTCGCTACGGTATGGATGATTTTCCCGGAACAGCTCCTCGCCTTGTGGGGGATTGAAAGCACACCAGGTACCGATGTGCTCGGCCGACGTTCTGCTGCATTCTTCGCTGGAACAGGAGCAATGTGTGTTTTAGCGAGGAATGCTGAGCCTTCTCCAACCCGATATGCTCTGGCCACCGGCATTAGCACGATATCTTTCATGTTAGCCGTGTCTGGCTTGTTCGAATGGTACAAAGGACATGTTAACGGGCAAATTCTTTTTGCAGTATTTATCGAGCTGCTACTGGGAACCGCTTTTTTACTCAGCAATATTGGCACCCGGAAAATCGACAGGATAAACAACAAATGAATACGAAGACAATGAAAGCGTTTACGTTTAAACGCTATGGTAAATCTCCTGAGTTGGGATTTGATAACATAGATTATCCTTCCATCGGTCCTGACGAAATTCTGGTTAAGGTTTACGCTGTAGGCCTCAATCCCATTGACAACATGATCCCCACCGGAATTTTCAAACCGGTTTTGCATTTTAAGCTGCCCGCAACACTGGGTAGCGACCTCTCCGGGATTGTGATTGCAACAGGAAGCCGGGTGACGCGTTTCAAGCCAGGCGACGAAATCTTCGCGAGTATTTTCGATAGAGGTACAGGCTCTCTTGCCGAATTTGCCGTTGTTCCTGAAAGTCTCGCGGCCATTAAACCTGCAAATATCGATTTTGTGCAGGCAGCTTCACTCCCAATGGTAAGCCTCACCGCCTGGCAGGCGCTCACAGAAAGAGCCTGTTTGCAGTCTGGACAGAAGGTTTTCATCCCGGCTGGTTCAGGAGGAATTGGGAGTTTTGCCATCCAGTTGGCGAAGCACCTTGGCGCAAAAGTGGGAACGACAACAAGTTCAGTCAATGTCGAATGGGTGAGTCGTCTTGGTGCAGATGAAGTGGTTGATTACAAAAAGCAGGAGTTTGAAAATGTGCTGAGTGGCTATGATATTGTTTTGGGCACTGTGAGAGGAGATACGATAGAAAAGTCCACTCGAATTCTTAAGCCAGGCGGGAAGATTATTTCTCTCATCGGGCCGTTAGATGCTGCTTTTGCTCGGGATCGACAATTAAACCTCTTTCTTCGTTTTCTATTTGGCCTGATGAGCCGCAAAATCATACGTCTTGCAAAGAAGAGGAGCCTAAGCTATTCATTTCTCTTTGTAAGGCCAGATGGCGCTCAACTTACACAGATAAGTAAGCTCATAGAAGCGGAACATATCGTCCCGGTAATCGACAAAGTTTTCCCGTTTGCCGCAATCAAGGATGCTCTTGCCTATCTTGCTGGAGGACATGCGAAGGGTAAAGTTGTCGTTAAGATACAAGATTGAAAAAAACGGTGATTTTTATCAGCCTACTTTTAGAGTAAATGACAAGAGTCTATAGCCTCAGGGAAGAGCTGCTGAATGTCCGCTTTTCGCTCATAGCGGACTTTAGCCAGCTGCAGGAGTTGACCTTGCCTTGCACCATCAGAATCTGGCGAGCCGTAGGAGTCCAGAAGGATACTTTTCTTTTTTCTGATTACAGTCGGTTTCAGCTGCAGGCAGAGCATCTACAAAAGCCTTCCTAGCAGCTTCTGTCTGACTGTGGAAAAATGACGAGTTGAATTTCAGGACAACAGAGGGATATGTATGTCGGCTTTTCATAACTGGCTACTTGAGATCGCAGGCGGGAATTACTTCGTTTACATTAAACGCCTTTCCGCCAATGACACTGGCGCAACAGGCGGTCATCAGGTCGGGCTTTATATCCCTTCTGGTATCGTTGAGAAGCTATTTCCGTCTATCAACCATACCCGTGAGCTCAACCCTTCAGTCTTTATCACAGCACATGTGTCATCACATGACTGCCCGGACAGCGAAGCCCGGGCAATTTATTACAACAGCCGTCATTTTGGTAAAACCCGAAACGAGAAGAGGATTACACGCTGGGGAAGAGGCAGCCCGCTTCAGGATCCTGAAAATACCGGAGCCCTGACTCTTCTGGCTTTCAGGCTTAATGAGCACGGCGGGGACAGTACGGCTGTGGACATCTGGGTCTGCGTCAGCCCTGATGAAGAGGACATCATTGAGACGGCTATTGGTGAAGTGATCCCCGGAACGCTTATATCCGGGCCTGCCGGGCGAATCCTAGGCGGCCTGTCTCTGCAGCAAATGCCCGTTAATCATAAATACACTATCCCGGAGGACTGGCAGCAGCGCTTTCCGTCCGGAAATGAAATTATTGAGTATGCCGCCGGCCATTATGTGAAAAATTCCCTTAATCCAGATGAGCAGCTTATTGACCGTCGGCGCGTCGAGTACGACATTTTTCTGTTGGTTGAGGAACTCCATGTTCTGGACATAATCCGGAAAGGATTTGGCTCCGTGGATGAATTCATTGCGCTGGCCAACTCTGTCAGTAATCGTCGTAAATCCCGGGCCGGAAAGTCACTGGAGCTGCACCTGGAGCATCTCTTCATTGAGCACGGGCTACGGCACTTTGCCACGCAGGCAGTTACGGAGGGCAATAAAAAACCTGACTTCCTTTTCCCTTCCGCAGAGGCTTACCACGACGCCGAATTTCCCGCAGAAAATCTGCGTATGCTGGCAGTTAAGACCACCTGTAAAGATCGCTGGCGCCAGATACTGAATGAAGCCAACAGAATTTCTCCGGTTCATCTGTTTACGCTGCAGGAGGGCGTATCACAGGCACAGTACAGAGAAATGCAGGCGGAAGGGGTCAGGCTGGTCGTGCCGTCGTCAATACATAAAAAATACCCGGAAGCGGTAAGGGCAGAATTAATGACGCTGGGCGCCTTTATTGCCGAGCTCACAGGGCTTTACGCCGATCTTCCTTAAATAATCTCCCGGCATACCCTGCCGGGAGGTGCACTCAGATGTTATCCGCCTTCCCAGCATCGGCAGAAACGGCTTTCAGAATGTAAGGCTCCAGCAGTCTCGCAACCGCTTCAAACACAGGAACCACTACGGAGTTACCGAACTGACGGTAAGACTGCGTGTCCGACACCGGAATACGGAAAGGCCTGCCGTCGGGCTTCTCGAAGCCCATGAGGCGCGCGCACTCACGCGGCGTCAGCCTGCGTGGCCGATGCGCCTGATTTTCTTCGTTCGCGAAATCTGTTTCACCCGTAGCCATATCCCAGCCACGATCAATCAGAATTTCAGATCCGTCTTTGTGATAGCGGGCAGAAAGCGTACGGGCAACGCTTTCCCTGTTTTCAGGGTTTACTAGGCCAAAACCGAAGCCGTTCCCCTTAGCCGCGTGCTTTTTGGCGTAGTTGTAAAGGTACTCCCAGAGCTTTGGCGTCAGGATATATTTGCTGTCCACCACAGGCTCCAGTAGTTCGCCAAATGACGGCCGCTGTTCCGGATAAAAACGACTGACGTCCCGCAGGGTAAAACCCTGGTGAATATTCAGATCGCGGCGGAAACCAACCAGCACGATACGTTCACGGTGCTGAGGCAGGAAATGCTTTCCGTCGATGACTTTAGGATCGCTTTTGCCCATGTCAGCCGCATCCGCCACTTCATAACCCAGCTCGTCCAGGGTCTCCATAATGACTTTAAAGGTTTTACCCTTGTCATGGCTCTTCAGGTTTTTAACGTTTTCCAGCACAAAGACAGCCGGCTTTTTGGCGCGGATAATGCGCGCGACATCAAAGAAAAGGGTTCCCTGCGCTTCACATTCGAAACCGTGCGCCCGGCCGAGTGAGTTTTTCTTACTCACGCCAGCAAGGCTGAACGGCTGACAAGGGAAACCAGCCAGAAGTACATCATGATCCGGCACATGCTCGTCAATGTAGGCATAGGCATCAGTTTCTGGTACTTCAGGTTTGTCACTGAGCGTAACTTCCCGGATATCGAGATTAAACGTGTGTGCCTGCTCATCGTTAAACCAGTTGGCTTTATACGTGCGCACAGCCTCTTTATTCCATTCACTGGTAAAAACGCACTGGCCACCGATGGCTTCAAAGCCTTTTCGTATACCGCCAATGCCGGCAAACAGGTCAATAAACCGGAAAGCATAGTCCGGGTGATGCGCTGGCGCTTCCGGCAGCATTTTTCGCAGAAGTGCCTCTTCGGCTGACGTCAGCGACTTAGGTGAACACTTACCATTAATCCAGCGATTAAGAGTTTCGCGAGTCCAGTCGTTTTTGCCGACTTTCCTGAGTAACTCGGCCACGTACTTCTGATCATAGATTTCCAGCACCTGCTCAATTAGCTTTTTATCATTTTCCTGCCGGAGCTTTTCGTCTATCTCTGCTTTCTCAAGCAGATCCTGCGCCAGTAATTCAAATTCAGACATAATGCCTCCAATGGGTCTTATAGGTGAAACTTTATCACTCATCTGACCCAGAGGGAAAGGTTTAATCTGGATATTTAAACAGTACCAGCCATCGATAGCTGCTGTTTCTAAAAAGCACCTTAAATGAGGCTTGGAACGGGAAATGGCTCCTTTACATAGTGATATGAGATTTATTAAGAGGGTAGTTAAGGCTCTTTACAATCGATCACGCTACGTGAATTCTGCTTAAAATTCGGCAGGTATGGCATAAAGCGGAGAAAATCGGCCCAGTATACCCCAGTGTCATAGCCTAAAGTGTCGCCATTTTCCCCTTGGATCATCACCTATCTGTCACGTACATTATGATCATCACTTAAACGTCATAAATGGGTGAAAAATGTACATTCATGGTTACCTCCGCGCATCAACAAAAGAACAGGATGCTCTCCGAGCAAAAAATCGGATGAAAGCCTTTGTTGAAGAAAAAGGATTTCGGCTGGCCAGTTGGTACACCGAAAATGTATCCGGGGCATCACTTCAACGGCCAGAACTTTTACGGTTACTTGATGATGCTGCACCTGGTGACATTATTCTCATCGAGCAGGTTGATCGCCTTTCGCGCCTGGATGAAGAGGGCTGGCAAAAACTAAAGCATCTTATCCAGGAAAAACACCTTGTGGTTGTCAGTCTTGACCTCCCAACGAGCCATATGGCTCTTGCAACACATGCTGGCGATGACTTTACCCTTGCAATACTTAAGGCTATTAACGGAATGATGCTTGATATGCTGGCCGCCATAGCTCGCAAAGACTATCAGGATCGTCGCCGGCGCCAAGAGGAAGGGATAGCGAAAGCCAAGGTGGCCGGTAAATTTCGGGGACGTCAGGCAGATCATCAATTGCATGAAAAAATCATAGAGCTTCGGGTTAAAAACAGGCAGAGCATCCGTGATACCGCAAGGTTGTGTGGCGTTTCAGAACGAACGGTTATACGCATTGTTAAACTCAAAGCATGTTCTTGATGCGTATATTTTGAACGTCCAAGCGGACAGCGTCCGTATGCAGGGAGAGCATTTATGCCACGGCGACAGATACTGAGCAGTGATGAAAAAGAACGCTTACTGATTGTGCCGGATGATGACATTCTGCTAACCAGGATGTGCTTTTTAAGTGAGCAGGATCTGGTCCTCATCAACAAACACCGGAGACCCGCTAACCGCCTGGGCTTTGCCGTTTTACTCTGTTATCTGCGAGGGCCGGGTTTTACTCCAGACAAAAACAGTCTCCCTCACGATGGCGTTATGTCCAGAGTGGCAGAGAGATTGAAACTTCAACCTGATTTATGGCGAGAGTACGCAACGAGGGAGGAAACCCGTTGGGAGCATCTTGCCGAACTCTATCGCTACTTGGGATTAGTGCCTTTCAACAGGTCATTGCAAAAAACATGCATCCGCCATTTATATCCGCACGCCATGCGGACCGACAAAGGCCTGATTCTTGCTGAAGAGATGCTCGCTTGGTTGCACAACAACAACGTTATTTTCCCTTCCGTTGATGTGATGGAGCGAACCCTTGCTGAAGCCGCAACACTTGCAGACAGAGCCGTATTTTCTACACTGACGACGCAACTGGAACAACGACATAAAACAGCACTGGATAATCTGCTTGCATCAGGTGATGAGCAACTTTCCCGTCTTGCCTGGCTGCTTCAGCCCCCGGGTAAGATTAACGGTAAAAACGTGCTGCAACATATTGATCGGTTGAATGCCATTGAGGGGTTGGCACTGCCGGAAGGTATTACGCTTTCCGTTCACCAGAACCGACTGCTGAAACTGGCTCGCGAAGGCCGGAAAATGAGTAGCAGGGACCTGGCAAAATTCTCCGGCACACGTCGTTATGCCGTGCTGGTTTGTATTATCTCAGAAGCAAGGGCAACGCTTACCGATGAAATCATCGAACTACACGAACGTATCCTGGGTAGCTTGTTCAGCAGGGCAAAGCGCACACAAGCCGAACGGCTTCAGAAAACAGGAAAACTCATCCAGAGCAAGTTAAGGCAATATCTTACTGTTGGGCAGGCGCTGCTAAACGCACGGGAGTCAGGAGAAGATCCCTGGGCGGCGATAGAAGACGTACTTCCCTGGCCGGAATTTATCACCAGTCTGGAGGAAACACAGTTTCTGGCCCGAAAGGATAATTTTGATCCGCTTCATCTGATCACCGAAAAATACAGCACGCTGCGTAAATATGCGCCCCGTATGTTGTCTGCATTGCAGTTCAGTGCAGCCCCTTCAGCACTGCCACTCGGTGATGCGCTGGATACCGTCAGAGAAATGTACCGCAAACAACTCCGCAAGGTTCCGTCAACAGCGCCAGTAAAGTTTATCCCTGAGAGCTGGAAAAAGTTGGTAATAACGCCATCGGGTATCGATCGCCGGTATTATGAATTCTGTGTACTGAATGAGCTGAAAGGCGCATTGCGATCTGGTGATATCTGGGTTAGAGGATCACGACGCTACAGGAATTTTGACGATTACCTCATTCCTCCTGCTGATTTTGAAAAATCACTCAAAGAGAAACAGTTACAGCTTGCCATTCCGACAGACTGCCAGGAATACCTTCACTCCCGTATGACACTGCTGGCGTCGCGACTGGAAGAGGTCAATGCGATGGCGATTGCCGGTGATTTGCCTGATGTTGATATATCGGACAAAGGTGTGAAGGTCACGCCTCTTGATAACAGCGTTCCTTCGATTGTATCACCGTTTGCCGACCTGGTTTACGGCATGCTGCCGCACCCAAAAATTACCGAGATATTAGATGAAGTGGACAGTTGGACGGGATTTACCCGCCACTTTACTCACCTCAAAAATAATCACGTCAGACCAAAAGACAAAAAGCTGTTGCTGACCACCATCCTGGCAGATGGTATCAACCTGGGGCTGACTAAAATGGCAGAATCCTGCCCGGGAACCACAAAAGCGTCGCTGGAAAGCATTCAGGCATGGTACATCAGGGATGAAACGTATGCAGCCGCGCTTGCCGAACTAGTGAATGCACAAAAAAAGTGCCCACTGGCAGCATCATGGGGGGACGGTACAACGTCATCCTCCGACGGCCAGAATTTTCGAGTCGGAAGTCATGGCCGCTATGCCGGACAGGTGAATTTAAAGTACGGTCAGGAACCCGGCGTGCAGGTTTATACACATATATCAGACCAATACAGCCCATTTTATACCAAAGTGATCAGCCGGGTCAGGGACTCTACCCATGTGCTGGATGGGTTGCTCTATCACGAAAGCGACCTGGAAATTACGGAGCATTACACCGATACAGCGGGTTTCACTGAACATGTTTTTGCGCTAATGCATCTACTTGGGTTTGCATTTGCACCAAGGATCCGGGATCTCCATGACAAACGGCTATTCATTCATGGAAAGGCGGAAAAATATTCTGGGCTTCAGTCAATCATATCCACGACCAGTCTGAATCTCAAAGAAATTGAGACACACTGGAATGAGGTACTGCGCCTGGCGACCTCGATCAAGCAGGGCACGGTAACCGCCTCGCTGATGTTAAAAAAGTTGGCCAGCTACCCCAAACAAAACGGCCTGGCAAAAGCGTTACGGGAAATTGGCCGTATCGAGCGAACGTTGTTTATGCTGGACTGGTTTCGCGATCCGGCCCTGCGTCGTCGTGTGCAAGCCGGTTTAAATAAGGGTGAAGCCCGCAATGCGCTTGCGCGGGCCGTTTTTATGCACCGGTTGGGCGAAATAAGAGACAGGGGGCTGGAAAATCAAAGCTATCGCGCCAGCGGGCTGACGCTGTTGACTGCGGCGATCACGTTGTGGAACACGGTGTATATAGAAAGGGCCATCGAATCACTAAAACGAAAGGGGCTCCAGATTAATGAGCCGTTGGTTTCTCACCTGTCCCCTCTGGGCTGGGAGCATATCAACCTGAGCGGAGATTACATCTGGCGTAATAATCTTAAGCTGGGATCCGGTAAATATCGACCGTTACGCACAGTTGATGTCAGTCTGTACAAAAAAGAGGCTTAGCGTAGGATATTTTCCGTTTTCCAAGCGGACCCCTTATCAGCGGCCAGCGCCTGATTGATTTGCTCACGCCCGGCAGCTCCTTCACCATCGCAACCGCACCGCAGACAATGATGAGGCGTACCGCAGCAACGCGAGGAACGAACATCATTGTCGAGGAAGCGGATAAAAATACAACCGATAGTATGAGAGTCAATTAAATGAAGTCAGTAACTATAGAAGCAAAAACTTTTGCTGAAATGTTAGGAATAACAGAAGGTGAGTTAATCTTCGCCATTAAGACAACTGGCACATTTAAAAACAAAACCATTCCACAACCTCATGAGCCACATAAATCGAATAGCAGATTTTTATATTCTGACGTAATGAAATTTATCGAATCAATAAAAGACAA
>ENA-UEOW01000398-UEOW01000398.1-human-gut-metagenome-genome-assembly--contig:-NODE-398-length-18294-cov-538.592139_pt1 | contig 18294 bp, 10 predicted proteins | sample MGYA00242894_ERZ507904 | MGnify/ENA primary metagenome ERZ507904 (study PRJEB26167, sample SAMN06115426) | human gut metagenome | host: Homo sapiens | place: China:Chongqing | collected 2015-04-10... | reverse complement strand
AGTTTCTTCTTTGGTGCTACCAATGATAATGTAAATGATTTTGAACAGCTCGATACGCATCGTGTGCCGGGAATCAAGCTCTTTATGGGCTCCAGTACGGGCAATATGCTGGTGGATAAATATGAGGCGCTGCAGGCTATCTTCAAGAAGGCGAAAGAACTGGACCTGCCGGTGATGACCCACTGCGAGGATACCGAAATCATCAACCGCAACATGCAGCTGGCTAAGCAGAAATGGGGTGAGGACCCTGCCGTAGAACATCATCCGGAAATACGCAGCGAGGAGGCTTGCTATGAAAGCAGCCGTCTGGCGGTGCAGCTGGCTAAGGAAAGCGGGGCGCATCTCCATATCGCTCACGTTACTACGGCTAGGGAACTGGAGTTCTTTGGTAAGGATGAAAATATTACAGGAGAGGCTGTTGTAGCTCATCTCATGTTCTCTGATAAAGATTACGCTGTGAAGGGCGCACGCATCAAATGCAACCCTGCAGTAAAGAGCACTGCTGACCGCGAAGCTTTGCGTAAGGCGCTGAGTAATGGTAAGATAACTGTAGTAGGTACCGATCATGCTCCTCATCAGTTGAAGGATAAACAGGGCGGTTGTGCCAAGGCTGCATCAGGTATGCCAATGGTACAGTTCTCACTGGTAAGCATGCTGAAACTTGTTGACGAAAAGGTAATCAGTATAGAGCGCCTGGTTGAACTGATGTGCCATAATCCAGCCCGTCTGTTCCATATCAGTCAGCGCGGCTTCCTGCGTCCGGGTTATAAGGCAGATGTCGTTGTGGTGCGCAAGGGAGAGCCTTGGAAGGTGACCGCAGAGGTGATTCAGAGCAAGTGTAAATGGAGTCCTGTAGAGGGTGATGAGTTTGCATGGAAAGTGGAACAGACTTTCTGTAACGGTCATCTTATCTATAACAAAGGCGTGTTTGATTCCGCTTGCAGAGGAGAGGAACTGGAGTTCAGAAACAATTCCTGAAAAGGGAAATCTTACGGGGATTGTAAAATAAAATATCGTATCGGATGCGAAGAATAGTATACAATATAAGCGAAATTGAGCCATATATCAACTGGCTATACTTTTATCATGCCTGGGGATTGAGCGGCAAACCTCGAGAGGAAAAGGAAAAACTGAAGGCTGAGGCGCTCGATATGCTCCATTCATGGGAAGGCGAATATCATACCTATGCCGTCTTCGGACTCTTCGAGGCGAACAGCGAGGGGGATGATATCTGGCTGGAAGGGCAGAAAGTCCGCTTCCCGATGCTCCGACAGCAGCATCCGGCGGCTCAGGGAGAACCCAATCTCTGTCTGGCTGATTTCATCCGTCCTCTGGGTAGTGGAATAACAGACCGGCTGGGTATCTTCTGCACGACGGTAGATGGCGGTCTGGAGAAGAAATATCGCTCGGACGACTACCTCAATATGATGGCACAGACACTCTGCGACCGGTTGGCTGAAGCCACGGCAGAGAAGTTGCACGAAGAGGTGAGACGCAGCATCTGGGGCTATGCTCCCGGCGAGCAGCTGAGCATCGAAGACCAGCATCTGGAGCGCTATCAGGGCATCCGTCCGGCTATAGGATATCCTTCGCTGCCCGATACCAGTGCCAACTTCATCATCGACCAGCTCATCGATATGAGTCAGGTGGGCATCCGGCTCACCACAAGCGGAATGATGACGCCTCATGCCAGTGTTTCGGGGCTGATGTTTGCACATCCCAAGTCGCGGTATTTCGAACTGGGACGGATAGGAGACGACCAGCTTCGCGACTATGCACAGCGCAGAGGAGTGCCCGTGCAGGCAATGAAAACGTATCTTCAATCAAGTTTGATCAAGAAATGATAGCAAGAATATTGATACTCGTAGTGGTATTCACCCTGTTGCCGTATCTGTGGATATATAAAAGGTATGGCAAGTTACGGCTGAAGAGTCTCTGGCAGCGGGTGCTCTTCTGGTTGCCGGCTTTCGTGGTTATCGCCTACAGTGCATATATCACGATGCTGCCCAACTTCCTGCCACGCAATCCGGTGCTCATCGACATCTGGTTTGTGATAATGGCAGTATGTGCGGTGCCGCAGTTTGTCTTCAGCCTGTTCAGTGTCTTCGGTTGGTGCTGTATGCGGCTCCTTCACGGCCATCGCAACTGGGGCAAGCTCCTCGGACTGGTAGTGGGAGCGGTGGCGTTCTTCTGCTTTATCTACGGATTTACCGAAGGTTTTCCTAAGATGCAAGTCAAGCGTATCACCATCTATGTACCTAATCTGCCGAAGTCTTTCGAGGGCTATCGCATCGTTCAGTTCAGCGATATCCATCTCGGGTCATACTATGGCTGGCGTGGTCATCTGCCTCAGCGCGATATCGACAGCATTAATGCCGAAAAACCTGATCTGATTTGCTTTACGGGTGATTTACAGAATGTTACGCCCGATGAACTGCCTGAGTATCAGGCGCTGCTCTGCAGTCTGAAAGCCAGAGATGGCGTGATGAGTGTGCTGGGCAATCACGATTACACCTATTATATGGATGTAGATGATGAGCAGGAGATAGCTGCGCTCGAGAAGCGGATGCAGGACTTCCAGCGGAGTTGCGGATGGCGCCTGCTGATGAATGAGCATGTGGCGGTACATAGAGGCGCTGATAGTATCTATGTAGCTGGTACAGAGAACTATGACAATCCAAAGCGAACCAATGTAAGGAAGGCGCTGTATGGCATCAGACCGGGCTCTTTCGTGCTGATGCTGCAGCATATTCCGAAGCAATGGCGCGAGACCTGGCCTTCTACTATTAATAAGGAGAAGGATGAGGATGGCGATGTGATAGGACCTGACAGGAAGGATTCGCTGGTTGTAGCACCGCAGCTTACGCTGAGCGGTCATACGCATGCGGGGCAGATCAGTATCCTGGGCTTGCGTCCGTCGATGTTTACTCCTTATGATTACGGCCTCTTCGAGGAGGAGGGTTGCCAGCTCTATACCACATCGGGTCTGGGCGGTACCGTTCCAATCCGCATAGGGGCTACGGCAGAAATCGTGGTCATCACACTCAAAAGAAAATGAGGAGTGTTGAGTGTTGAATGTTAAATGTTGAGTGTTAAATTATTCATTCTTAAATAAAAAATGAAGTACTTATATCGTCTGTATCAACTTGTGATATGCTTGCCTATCTTATTGGTAGCTAGTGTTTTAACCAGTTTGTCTACCGTTTTGGGATGTATGCTGGGCAATGGCCATTTCTGGGGCTATTATCCCGGCAAGTATTGGTCCTGGCTTTGGGTCCGCATCCTCCTCCTGCCTGTAAAGGTGGAGGGACGTGAGCATCTCAAGAAGAACCAGAGTTATGTTTTCGTGGCCAATCATCAGGGCGCTTTCGATATCTTCCTGATATACGGTTTTCTGGGCAGAAACTTCAAGTGGATGATGAAGAAGGGCTTGCGCAAAGTGCCTCTCATCGGTATCGCCTGTGAGTATGCGCACCACATCTTTGTAGACAAAAGCGGACCTTCTAAGATCCGTGCTTCTTATGACCGTGCTCGCGAGGTGCTTAAAGAGGGCATGTCGCTGGTGGTATTCCCAGAGGGTGCCCGTTCGTTTACGGGGCACATGGGTGTGTTCCGCCGCGGTGCTTTCATGCTTGCCGATGAACTGCAGTTGCCGGTATGTCCGCTTACCATCAATGGCAGTTTTGATGTGAAGCCTCGCATGAAGGACATCTACTGGGCTTTCTGGCATCCTCTGAAGCTCACCATTCATGAGCCTATCGAGCCGATAGGCAAGGGAGCTGACAATATCAAGAACCAGATGAACAAGAGCTATGAGGCGATCATGAACGGACTTGACAAGAAATATCAGGGTTTTGTAGAGAATCCGGACCAATAATTTCGGTTTTTCGCTTGTTATTTCAAAAATAAGTTGTAATTTTGCATCTGTATTACATTATTTAGTATCAGAATCATTAAAATTAGAAGAAGTTATGAGTGATAGCATAGTAATCATTCCTACATATAATGAGAAGGAAAATATCGAGAAAATCATCCGTGCTGTCTTCGGTCTCGAAAAGCAGTTTGATATCCTCGTTATCGATGACGGAAGTCCTGACGGTACTGCTGCCATTGTTAAGGGCTTGATGGCTAATGAGTTTGCCGGTCGTCTGCATATCCTGGAGCGTTCGGGTAAACTCGGTTTGGGTACTGCCTATATCATGGGCTTCAAATGGTCATTGGAGCAGGGCTATGACTTCATCTTCGAGATGGATGCCGACTTCAGTCATGATCCTAATGATTTGCCTCGTCTCTATGCGGCAACTCACGATGAGGGGTATGATGTGGCTGTAGGCTCAAGATATATTTCGGGTGTGAACGTGGTCAACTGGCCTATCGGACGCGTATTGATGAGCTATTTCGCTTCTAAATACGTACGTATCGTAACCGGATTTAAGGTGAATGATACCACAGCTGGATTCGTCTGCTACCGACGTAAGGTATTGGAAACCATAGATTTGGATGCTATCCGCTTCAAGGGCTATGCTTTCCAGATAGAGATGAAATATACGGCTCATCGAATAGGTTTCAAGATCAAGGAGGTGCCTGTCATCTTTGTTAACCGTCGTGAAGGTGTGAGCAAGATGAGTGGTGGCATCTTTGGTGAGGCTTTCTTTGGCGTGATGCGACTGCGCCTGGATGGCTGGTTCAAGAAATATCCGAAGAAGGATTAATACTCAGTAATCACTACTCAGTAATCAGTAATCACTAATCAGTACTTGGATGGAAATCCAAAAGATAGAAAAAACATACGGGCGTTCGCCACAGGCGGATGCCCTCTTTGATTTGATGGGGAAGAAGTCGGTTCATTCCATTTTTCTCCAGGGTTTGCTGTGCTCTTCGGCTCCGATGTTCTTTGCTTCTCTGCAGGGGAAGATGAGGCGTTCGGTACTCTTCGTACTGGATGATGCCGATGAAGCAGGCTATTTTTATCACGATCTCACTCAGATGATGGGGCAGGAGAAGGTCTTCTTCTTTCCTTCCAGCTATCGGCGTGCCGTGAAATACGGGCAGCGTGATGCAGCGAACGAAATCCTACGTACAGAGGTGCTGGCGCGCCTCTCTTCGGGAGGACATTTCCCGGTAGTCACTTATCCCGATGCACTGGCAGAACTCGTTGTGGCTAAGCAGAATCTGGATGAACGGATTCTGAAACTGACTGTAGGCCAGCAGATTGCTCAGACCGATGTGGTTCATACCTTGCGCGATTTCGAACTCAAAGAAACCGATTATGTTTATGAACCGGGCCAGTTTGCCGTGCGTGGAAGCATCCTCGATGTCTATTCCTACAGCTGCGAATATCCGTTCCGTATCGACTTCTTCGGCGATGAGATTGACACCATCCGTACCTTTGATGTTGAGACCCAGCTCTCGCAGGCAAAGCGCACAGAGATAGAAATCGTGCCCGAACTCGCCCATATCGAGAGCAACAAGCAGTGTTTCCTCAATTTCCTCTCCGAAAGTACGCCAGTCGTTGCGAAAGACCTTTCTTTCGTTTGCGACCGCATCGGTCAGATCTATACCGAAGGCTTCTCATCGCAGAGCCTTACCGAGCAGCTGGAGGGAGCTACTGAGGTAGAGGCTGAGCGCATCAGACATGACATGAAGACCGAGCTCAACCTCGTTTCTCCGCTCGATTTCAAGAAGGCAGTAGCGGCTCATCTCCGTATCGAGTTCGGCAAGGTCGCTCCGTCAGAGAGTTCGGCTGTGATACCTTTCAATATTGCTCCACAGCCTCTTTTCCATAAGAATTTCAATTTACTTTGTCAAACTCTGGAGGATTTCCTGCTCCAGGGTTACACCTTATATATATTGGCAGATAGCCAGAAGCAGCAACTGCGCCTGAAGGATATCTTTGAAAGCGAAGAGCTGAAGCGCTACGCCATCCGTTTTACACCGGTAGACAAGACGCTTCATGAAGGCTTTACTGACCATGACAAGAAGTGCTGTTTCTTTACCGATCATCAGATTTTTGACCGTTTTCATAAATATAACCTGCGCTCAGATAAAGCGAGAGCCGGCAAGATGGCACTCACCATGAAGGAACTGCAGGAGATGGAAGTGGGAGATTTTATCGTGCATGTAGACTTCGGTATCGGCAAGTTTGGCGGTCTGGTTAGGGTTCCTACGGGCAACAGCTATCAGGAAATGATCCGAATCGTCTATACGAACAATGACAAGGTGGATGTTTCTATCCACTCGCTTTATAAAATCAGCAAATATCGCCGCAGCGATACCGGTACTCCGCCTCGCCTGTCTACACTGGGTACAGGTGCCTGGGATAAACTCAAGGACAAAGCTAAGAAGCGAATCAAGGACATTGCGCGCGACCTGATCAAACTCTATGCCCAGCGCCGACGGGAGAAGGGATTCGCCTTCAGTGCCGACAATTATCTGCAGCATACGCTGGAGGCTTCCTTCCTGTATGAAGATACGCCAGACCAGAATAAGGCTACTCAGGAGGTGAAGAAGGATATGGAGAGTGGCAGACCGATGGACCGTCTGGTTTGTGGCGATGTGGGCTTCGGCAAGACTGAGGTTGCCATTCGTGCAGCCTTCAAGGCTGCGTGCGACAGCAAGCAGGTTGCGGTGCTGGTGCCTACTACCGTTCTGGCTTTCCAGCACTATCAGACTTTCAAAAAGCGTTTGGAAGGCATGCCTGTAAGGGTAGACTATCTCAGTAGAGCCCGTACAACGAAGGAAACCAGAGAGGTGCTTGACGCCCTGAAAGAGGGTAAGATTGATATCCTCATAGGTACGCATAAGCTGATATCAAAGACCGTGAAATGGCATGACCTGGGACTGCTTGTCATCGATGAAGAGCAGAAGTTCGGTGTGTCTACCAAAGAGAAACTCCGTCAGCTCAAGGTAAATGTCGATACACTCACGATGAGTGCCACTCCGATTCCGCGAACCCTCCAGTTCTCTCTGATGGGCGCCCGGGATATGAGTATCATGCGCACTCCGCCACCTAACCGTTATCCGATTCATACCGAACTGGTAACGTTTAGTAGTGAAGTTATCTGCGATGCCATCAATTTCGAGATGAGCCGAAACGGACAGGTTTATTTCGTATGCGACAGAATATCCAAGCTTCCGGAGCTCAAGATGCTCATCGAGAAGCATATCCCAGACTGTAGGGTAGCAATCGGTCACGGACAGATGAAGCCTGAGGATTTGGAGAAAATCATCATGGGCTTTATCAATTACGATTATGATGTACTGCTTTCTACCACTATTGTAGAGAATGGTATCGACATTTCCAATGCCAATACGATTATCGTGAGCGATGCTCATCACTTCGGATTGAGTGACCTGCATCAGATGCGTGGACGCGTAGGAAGAAGCAACAAGAAGGCTTTCTGCTATCTGATGGCGCCACCTAAGAGTGCACTTACTCCTGAGGCGCGTCGCCGTCTGGAGGCTCTGGAGACGTTCAGCGAACTGGGTAGTGGCTTCAATCTCGCCATGCAGGACCTGGATATCCGCGGTGCGGGTAATCTGCTGGGCTCTGAGCAGAGCGGTTTTATGGAAGATCTGGGTTATGAAACCTACCAGAAGATTCTCTCTCAGGCTGTCACTGAGTTGAAGAACGAGGAGTTCTGTGATCTTTATCAGGAGAAGATGGATGAAGGTGCCCAGCTTACGGGTGATGATTTCGTTGACGATTGTGGCATAGAGAGCGATCTGGAGATGTATTTTCCTCAGACTTATGTGCCGGGTGACAGTGAGCGCATGCTCCTTTATCGTGAACTGGACCGTCTGGAGAGCGATGAGGAAGTAGAGGCTTACCGCAAGCGTATGATAGACCGTTTTGGTCCTGTGCCTCATGAAGCAGACGAACTGATGCATGTGGTAGGTCTGCGTAGGGTAGGCAAGAAGCTAGGTTGCGAGAAGATTATTCTCAAGCAGGACTATATGCAGATGCAGTTTGTGAGCAATGTAAACAGTCCGTTCTACAGAAGTCAGATGTTTAACCGCATACTCGCTTACGTTACCAGTCATATTCAAGATTGTGTTCTGAAGGAAAAATTCAACAAGCGAATGCTTCGCATCAATGATGTGAAGACTGTAGGGCAGGCTGTAAATCTGTTGAATCAGATATCGCAGATAGATTTAGGTAATGAAAAGAAATAATCTGTGTCTACAGTCTATGGGTAAAATCCTCTATCAATTGTGGAAGTAGACAATAAAATAGACTATTGATTTATACTGAAAGGTTATAAATCAGACAACGTTACATGATGATATGTCAACTTTACATGATAATATGTTTCAGTTTAGTGTATAAAAAAACATTGGAATCTCAATATCTCTATTGAACTCCAATGTTTTATTTTTTTTGTATAAGTAAAAGATGATGATAAGCGTTTCACAACGCATTTTGAATTTTCTGTTGCAAAGATACTATTTTCCATTATAATATAGGGTGTAATATTTGGTATTTTATGGGGTAATATTTGATTAAGTTTATAAAAATGACACTGAAAATACACTTATTCAACAAATAATACCTGTAGAATGAACTATTTTATTGCATAAAAATAAAAAATAGTGGAAAAACACATAAAAAAGTTCTTTATTTCATTTTTTTATTTGTACCTTTGTTCAGGCATACAACAATTTTAAACATATATATAAATATGAGACAGAAAAAGTACATCTTAAGCGAGCAGGAACTTCCTACTCAGTGGTACAACATTCAGGCAGATATGCCTAACAAGCCATTGCCACCGTTGAACCCTCAGACACACCAGCCAATGAATGCTGATGATTTGTCACATGTATTTAATAAAGAGTGCTCAAAGCAGGAACTTGATACAGAGCACGCTTGGATTGATATTCCGGAAGATGTGCTGGAGAAGTACACCTTCTACCGTTCAACCCCTCTTGTACGTGCTTACGCCCTTGAGGAGGCACTCGGTACTCCGGCGCATATCTATTTCAAGAATGAGAGTATCAATCCGTTAGGCTCTCATAAAATCAATTCAGCCATTCCTCAGTGCTACTACTGTAAGCAGGAGGGTGATACCAATGTCACTACAGAGACAGGTGCAGGTCAGTGGGGTGCAGCCCTCTCTTATGCAGCAAAACTCTACGGCCTGGAGGCAGCAGTTTATCAGGTAAAGATTACCATGCAGCAGAAACCATACCGTTCCAGCATCATGCGTACGTTTGGAGCCACTGTAGAGGGTTCTCCTTCCATGAGTACACGCGCAGGTAAGAACATTATCACTCGTGAGCCTCATCATCCTGGTTCGCTCGGTACTGCCATCAGTGAGGCTGTTGAGCTGGCTACAACCACACCAGGCTGTAAGTATACGCTGGGTTCTGTGCTCAATCATGTGGCACTTCACCAGACCATTATCGGTCTAGAGGCAGAGAAGCAGATGGCGATGGCAGGTGAGTATCCTGATCAGGTGATTGCTTGTTTCGGTGGTGGTAGTAACTTTGGTGGTATTGCCTTCCCATTCCTCCGTCACAACTTCACAGGCGAGCGCCATACTGAGTTTATAGCAGCAGAGCCGGAGAGCTGTCCTAAGCTGACTCGCGGTAAGTTCGAGTATGATTTCGGTGATGAGGCAGGTTACACTCCATTGCTGCCAATGTTTACTCTGGGTCATGATTTCAAGCCTGCCAACATTCATGCAGGTGGTCTCCGTTATCATGGTGCTGGTATGATTATCTCCCAACTTCTGAAGGATGGTTATCTGCATGGTGTAGATATCCCTCAGCTGGAGTCATTCAAGTCAGGTATGCTCTTCGCTCAGACCGAGGGTATCATTCCTGCTCCAGAGAGTTGTCATGCGATTGCAGCCACTATACGTGAGGCTCTGAAGGCTAAGGAAGAGGGCAAGGAGAAGGTTATCCTGTTCTGTCTCTCAGGTCATGGTCTTATCGATATGCCGTCTTACGATAGCTTTATCAATGGCGATTTGCACGATTATTCTGTGAGTGATGAAGAAATCCAGCAGTTCCTCAAGGATGTGCCAAAGGTTGACTAAATTATAGTTAACAGTATATAGCAAACAGTTGACAATTATTCTTTGAGATATATTGAAATAACAATATCACATTATAAAAGAAGCCAGGCTGCGAAAAGCAACCTGGCTTTTTATTTAGAGATTCTATTTTCTTTTATTTAGAAATTCTATTCTCAGTGCGAGACTTCTATCTTTCATTAGAAGTTCAACCACTCTTCGATAGCCTTAGCGATGACATCGAAGCTTGTGGTAGGCTCGAAGCGGGCTACAACCTGACCCTTCTTGTTAACGAGGAACTTGGTGAAGTTCCACTTGATATCGGCACTCTCCTTGTAGTTAGGATCAGCCTCGCTCAACATCTTGTCGAGAACAGGGTAGAGAGGGTGGCTCTCGTCCCAACCAGCAAAGCCCTTACATTCTTTCAGAAATTTGAAGAGAGGGGCAGCATCGTCTCCGTTTACCTTGATCTTCTTGTAGCGCTGGAACTCTGTGCCGTATGTAAGCTTGCAGAACTGATGAATGCTTTCATCTGTACCAGGGGCTTGCTGACCAAACTGGTTGCAAGGAAAATCAAGTATTTCGAAACCTTGAGAATGATAGGTCTCATAAAGTTTCTCCAGTTCCTCATACTGAGGGGTGAAACCACACTTTGTAGCGGTGTTAACGATGAGCAGCACTTCGTTGGCATACTCCTTGAGGGAAACATCCTTTCCCTTTCTGTCTTTAACAGAAAATTCGTAAACAGTTCTCATTTTTTTTATCTTTATGTATGTGTTATCTATATTTCCGATCTCAACTTATATAATCTAGAGTGCAAAGATACTACTTTTCTCTTAGAATACTTCAAGAGTTTTTTTAAAAATTCTAAAAATCGAACAAAATCATAGATGAAGGAATAAGCGTAATATATATAATGTAGATAGATATTGTATATCTAGGTAAACAGATACCATATAGCTGAGTATATAGATATCGGTTAGACTATAGAATATAGAAGAATGAAATATGTAGACGATATAACTACACAATATCAGTATGAAACAGTATAAAAAAATGCAGGATTTTCACAAACCCTGCATTCTTTTTTTCTTTACCTCTTTTTCCTCAAAAAACAAAGAAAAAGAGGTTTACGATTAATCTATCATTTAACTTTTCTAAGAACTTGTTGCAAAGATACTACATTTTCTTGTAACACCAAACTTTTTCTCAGTTTTTTTTCAGTAAAAAGGGAAAATTAATCAAATACCCCCCCCCATTTTTATACTTTTTTGCAATATTCGGTCAAAAAACAAAGCAAAACGGCTCAATTTTATGACTATTCTGCTTTTTTCCTTGTTTGAACGTTTTGCTGTGTACGATAACGAAGAAGGCTGTGCCCGGTAACAACTGAAGATATGTCCTGTAATATGTGTTGCTTTTTGTTAATACAGATAAAAGCAGCCATCAGTAATGATGACTGCTTTTATCTGTAATTATGCGGGCTATCCCTGCGTTCTGTTTCGGTATTCAGTAGGCACGATACCCGTTTCTTTCTTGAATACCTTCGAGAAATACTTAGGGTCGGTGAAACCTACTGCGAAGGCGATGCTGGTCAGTGTATCGTCTGTCTTGCGCAACATCTCGCATGCCTTCTTGATACGTATATGGCGAACGAAGTCTACCGGTGTCATTCCGGTTGTTGCTTTCACCTTATTATATAGTACGCTTCGGCTCATACCGATTTCGTTCGAGATGTCATCAATCTTGAGTTCCGGGTTGCCTGCATTTTCAACAACAAACCTGAAGATACGCATCATGGTTCTGTCTTGAATCTGTGCCGCCATAAATGCCAGCTCGCTGTTTGGGTCAACCGCTTCGTTCTCGGCACTAGTTTCAGCCTGGTTAAGAGCAGGCAGAGGAGCTGCTGCAGGCTGTATTCTCAGGGCTGCTATGGCATCTTTATCGCCAGTTTCCTTCAGTTTTCTGATGACATCCATCTGAATGTTGCGGCGCTGGGTGAGGATAGCCTCTATTCGGCCGAGCAGATAAGGGGTAGAGAATGGCTTGGTGATATAGGCATCAACACCTTCATCAAAGCCTCGCTGCTGGTCTTCTACGCTTGCCTTGGCCGAGAGAATCATCACTGGGATGTTGTTGAGGGTGGTATCCTGCTTAATCTCGTGAATCATCGACAAACCATCCATCACAGGCATGGTAACGTCTGTAAGGATAAAGTCGGGCGTCTCCTTGCGCGCCATTACCAAGCCAGCCTTTCCGTTCTCTGCGAGCAGCACGTTATAGGTAGGCGAGAGGATACTGTAGAGGAACTTGCGCAGGTCGGCATTGTCTTCAACTACCAGTACCGTCTGGTCTTTGTGTTCCGCTTCTTCTTCTTGTGCTTCTTTCTGTTCCTTGCCCATTTCTTCCAGTCGTTCAGCCTCTTCATCCTTTTCTTCTTTCTGTTTGTTTACTTCTTCCAGATAGTCGGATGCATTGCGGTCGTCAATCTGTCCGTTCTCTTTCTCCCTTTCTGCCAGGTCGTAATCTTCCTCGCTCAGACCGCTGTTCGTATGGAAGTCTGCCTTGTTACCATATCTCTGAACCTTGTCCAGCATTACCAGCATCTCGTTGGCATTGTCTGCCACCATTTTCAGCAGTTCCTTGCCCTTTCGGGTGATACCCGGTTCGGTATCCAAAACGGTTTTTACCGGGGCTCCGATGAGCGTTAGAGGGGTTCTCAGACGGTTGGCTGCATCGTTGTAGAACTCGTTCTTCATCACGCTCATCTCGTGGGTTACGTTCTCGCGCTGGCGCTGGTTGTAGGTATAGAAGATTGCGCCTACGATACCGAAGAGCAGAAGCTGCATCAGAAATTTGCCCCAGATGCTCTCCCAGAAGGTAGGGCGCACTTCGATAGGCAGTTCTGCCACATACTTGCTCCATACACCGTGAGAGTTGGTGGCTCTCACCTTGAGTACGTAATCGCCATGACTGATACGGTTGAAGCCGATGGTATTGCTGCTTCCGTTTGATATCCACACGCCTGGAGCTGTAAAACCATCTATGCGATAGAGATATCTGGTCTGATACTTACGCTGATAGTCGAGCGATGCGAAGTTGATGGTCAGATTTCGCTTGTTGGCAGGAATCACCACTTTATCCTTGTGCAGGATAGGTTCCGACTCCTTCTCTCCGCTATAATGGAGGGAACAGAAGATGACTTTAGGCTGGTAGTTGCTCTTCTTCAGCGTAGCCGGATTGAAGGTAATCAGTCCCATCGGGGTACCTACCGAGATGTTGTTGCTTGCCGGATCGTGGTAAGGACGGCTTTGCGAGAACGACATGTTGAAGTCGAAGTCGTTAGGTCCGAACACATTGCACTGGCCCGTTTTCGGGTTTACGCAGTCGATACTCGATTCTCTGATTACCCAGATTCTTCCCTGGTTGTCTTCTACCATGCCCTGTACGATGCCTTCGTTAACATCGATGGCATGGAAGTATTTCATCTTCAGGTTGTCTTGCAGGAGCGATTTGCTCACAATCTCTTCCATCAAACCGCCCTGTTGCGAGATATACATCTTGCCGCTGGTGTGCTCCATGATATTGTTCATATCGTTTGCAGCCAGACTAGTTGTATCGTTCGGTATGTAGTAGGTCTTGTGGTAATTGATCTTTCTTGCGTTTGTAAAGGCATCACTGAAGGTGATGAGACCATCTGTAGTTCCTACGAGAATGGTTCCCGTAGTGGTGCAGCAGATGCGGCGTATGCGGTCGTAGTGCTGTTTCTCCCAAGGCAGTCCGTTTCGTTTACTGATGAAGCTGATACTGCCGTCTGCCGCCTCGTTAACAAGTGCCAGCCCACCTCCGTAGGTACCTATCCAGATGCGTCCGGTGCGGTCGGCTACAATGTCTTGTATCTTGTCGAACGGCAGCGATGACGGGTTGTTGGCATCATAAACAAAGTGTCTTACCTGCATTTTATCTATCAGATAGACACCATTTCCGTTGGTTCCTATCCATGCTCTTCCCTTGATATCGAAGTGGATGGCGAAGATGCCCTTCTCGTCGAAGTTTACTTGCTGTGGCACGATCTGTCCGCTTGGCGACAGGTATCCGATGCTTTGGTAGGATGCGTTGAGCACCTGGATTACTCCGTTGTGATAACCGGCCCAGATATGTCCGTCTGGCGATGCATTCACCGAGAACACTTCGTCTTCGCCCACATCCAGCTTGTTGATAATGTAAGGGTGATATTTGAAGACTACCTGTGTCAGGTCGTGAGAGCCTGTCAGCCAGAGGATTCCCTGGTCTGAGAGTACATATTTCGTAATCTTCGGTATGCGGTAGTTGCCCGATGAATTGCTTCTCAGCAGATAAGGCACCAGTTTTCCTGCCTTGCGGTCAAAATAACTGAAGGTTCCTCCTCTTGGCACTACCCAGAGGGTCTTGTGTTCATCTTGTGTGATGAAATTGCTTTCGCAGGTTGTGCGGTCCATCGGGTCGTCCTGGTCGGCAAAGAGCCACTGTGTCTGTCCGGTCTTCGGATTGACAAGGGTTACTCCTATACCGTCTGTAAATGCCCATACCATACTGAAATCATCGATATAAATCTTCTTTACCTCTGCCAGAGGCTGACTCGGGCTCTGTACGTTGATGATATCAAACTTGAAGGTGCGCGGGTTGTAGATTACTACACCCAGGTTGGTTGCCATCAGAAGCTGGTAACCTGTATTTTTCAGTCCGTTGATACGGGTTACGCCTTCTGGCATTGGTATCATGGTGAGTCGGTTCTGCAGGTCATATTTTGCCAGTTTACCGTCTTCAGTTGCCAGGAACTCATCTTCTCCCACCCCTCTGAGCCATTTGAAAGGCAGTTTGCTTGGAATTTTCGAATGATATATGTATGCGCCTTTGTCGGTAAGCACCCATTCTCTTCCGTGTATATCTTGATGGATGTACCATACATTTCCGCTTCTGAGTCCCTTTTCTCCTACTTTGATGAGTTCTATGTTCCGCTCATCAAAGGTTTTTCCTATTGATCGGATGATGTATTTTCCATCTTTTGAAGTAAACCATGTAGCTCCGTTTTTCAATGGGTATACCTGGCTCACGCGCAGGTCGATGTTGAACAGTTCGCTGAATTTCTGTCCTACGGCAAAGAACTGGCAGAAGTGGGTATCGTATACGTAGAGCTTGTGGTCGTATGTGATACACCACACGTTGTTGTTATAGGATGGTTCTATTTTCAGTATACGGTTGGTTGACAGAACGTCAATATCATCCGGGTTGTCTCTGAAAGTATGAAACTTGTAGCCGTCATAGAACGACAGTCCGTTCCAGGTACTGAACCACATGAGGTTGTCTTTACCTTGCTTGAGGTCTGAGATGGTATTGGCAGCGAGTCCGTCTGTGATAGAGAATTTTCTCACATCGCAGTAGGGTACAGCTGCCATCATGATGGTAGAGAGCAGTCCTAATAGGGTGATATATAATTTTCTTTTCATCATTTTTTATTCGTATACGTTTATAAATCGCAACAAAGGTAGTGAAAATAAATGAGATATCGTAGTTTTAGGTGTATTTTTTTATGTTATTGCATTAAATTATTCCACTTTTCATATTATAGGGGTAAAATTTGATTGATTTGCTTGTGGTTCCTTCTTATGTTATGTCTAACAAAAAACTCCCCCGATAAATGAATATCGGGGGAGTAGTAGGGATATGTTGTTTTGAATTTGATTACTTCTGAATCATCTTCTTTCCGTTCTTGATGACTACACCCTTGTAAGCCTTGGTTACCTTCTGGCCTGCGAGGTTGTAAACAGGAGCGTTCTTTGCAGCTTCATCTGTTGTTATGTTAGTGATGCCGGTAGTTGTGCCATTCAGAGAGATGAGAATGTTGTTTTTATCAAGCTCATAAGTAGTGTTATACTTCTTAAGCTTACCATAAACAACAACTACGTCACCCACCTTGATGTCATCTATAGAAGTGAATTTCTTACCATCGAAAGAAAGACCACCAAAAACCTGCAATTCATTTCCTGTTGTACCATCGTCAGAAATGTTGTAAGAAAGGCTGCCGAATGTAGTATTTAACTCTTTACTAGCCTGAGATACAGTACCCTTAACATATACACTTTCGCTCAAGCCTTTACCTGCATCAATCAGTTCCTTAGCCTTAGCAATGGTATAAGCGGTTTCTGCTGTGTTTGTAATGTCTACGATTTCAGGAGCATCGCCTACCTTATAGTATGCAATCTTAGAAACCTCAATCAAACCATTACTTGATCCTTTTTGGCAATCAAAGACAAATTTATAGTAATTGTTTGCTGTAGACTTAGTTGGCTTGAAAATCAGGTCTCCATCTTCAATCTTGGCAGGGATTTCTTCAGTTACATTGTTACAGTCAGCATCAGTTGCTACCTGCAACTTGATAGAATTAATGCTACTTTTAGTAATATTGTCGATGGTCAGGACAATATTGCTGATAGGCTGATCAATGGCAGGTGAAGTGATTGAAGCAACAGATTCAAATTTCTTACTTCCGCATTTGATGTATTTCCAATTTTTATCCCACCTGTTTGAGTTGAAATTTGCAATAGTCCAGACATCTTCTCTTATTGTAGCTTTCCAGGTTTTGTCATAAGCACTGATTGCCTTGCCTTCAGTACCTTCGTCAGGGAAAGTCAATACTTTGTAAGGAGTTGTTCCTGCAAACGTAACGCTAGCTACGAATGCCAGAACCAATGATAATGAATAGCGTAAAAATTTGTTCATAACTTAATAATTTTAAAGGTTTAACGTATAATTAATAAACTGTTGAAACTCATTTTTTTGAGCGCATTCTTAGAATTTGCTTTGTGCTAAAAGCATGTTCTTTGAATAATTACTTATTTATGATGCAAAGATACGAAAAATATCGATACGATGTGTTAAGAAGGTGTTAAATCTTTGATACAGAGAAAGAAATATCATCAAAACCGAAAGAAATACCATCAAAAAAGACGGTTGTTTTTGAAAGAATAGGGATTTCCCCCTCAGTTTGTATCCTTTTCCCCTTTGATGCAGACGAAAAATCCACTACCTTTGCATCGGGTTCAAGAAAGAATGCTGTTCTTCGAGAACTCAAAAGTATAGAAGATATAAGAATATAAATAACTTAACTGATAAATTGATATGAAAAAGTTTACTACTCTTCTCACAATGGCTTTCATAGCTTTGATGAGTATCTCATTCACCTCATGTGATGATGATTCTGATATTGCATACACCCTCGATGGTACATGGAAGGGTAATATGTTGGTAGAATATGGTAATCGCAATGCCCTCTACTCGGTAATCCGATTCGACCAGAATGATGGTTTCTATTCCGGTACAGGCTATTGGATCGATTACTTTAAGGGAAATTACTGGCATGGCAACAATTATATAGCAAACCATATTACCTGGACAGTACGTAACAGAAACATCTATATCACTCTTCTTGATGAGGGTAGCGATGTTGTGATTTACGACTATGCTTTGGGCGACCGCAAGTTCTCTGGATATGTAGATGCTGATAACGGCAACCGTGCTTATTTCGAGCTTTATCGCGATTATGACAGCTATAACTGGCGCGATTATGACTGGGGCTACGATTGGGACTACGATGACGGTTGGGGCTACAGCAAGCTGCATTCGGGCTTGGAGAACACCCAGATTGTTTCTCGCGGAGCTAAGGATTCTGTAGAGTATGTTAAGGTAGCAGATGATAATCAGAAGCCTGTTCGCCGCTTTGTAGTGAAGTAAGGCAATAAGGAATTTAGTTTGAAGAAAGGAAACAAGATATGAAAAAGTTTAAGCAGATATGGATGTGGATGGCGATAGCTGTTGCATCTTTCTCATTCACCTCGTGTGATGATGACGATTACTGGAATGATGATTATAATCATGGTGGCTGGGGATGGAATGAGGGCGACTGGAACAACGGTTCTAACGGCTCTCAGGATGATTGCCTGCTGTCGGAGGCTCAGACCCTTATTGGCGACTGGAGAGGCTCTGTGATGCTCTCTGAACTTGCTGAGGACGGTCAGTCTCGCAATAACTACAGTTTCAATGCTGAGATGACGTTCTATCAGGCGGGTGATAAGGTTAACTCGCTCAGTGGTAATGGTGTAGAAGTGGATTATGCCGATGATGGAAGCAATGAATCGCAGACTCTGAAGTTTACCTGGTACATCGATAAGAATGGTGATATTTATATCCGTTATAATGATTCTGGTGCTACCTATGTGATGGATGCAGGTGCTAAGCA
>ENA-UEOW01000385-UEOW01000385.1-human-gut-metagenome-genome-assembly--contig:-NODE-385-length-18983-cov-5.058077_pt1 | contig 18983 bp, 5 predicted proteins | sample MGYA00242894_ERZ507904 | MGnify/ENA primary metagenome ERZ507904 (study PRJEB26167, sample SAMN06115426) | human gut metagenome | host: Homo sapiens | place: China:Chongqing | collected 2015-04-10... | reverse complement strand
CCAGCGCCATCAGGTCACGCTCTGGAACAGCGTCCCGGCGCTGTTCGATATGCTGCTGACCTGGTGTGAAGGTTTCGCCGACGCCACGCCGGAAAACCTGCGCGCAGTGATGCTTTCCGGCGACTGGATCGGGCTTGACCTCCCCGCCCGTTATCGGGCCTTCCGGCCACAAGGACAATTTATCGCGATGGGCGGCGCCACCGAGGCGTCTATCTGGTCTAACGCCTGCGAAATTCACGACGTCCCCGCCCACTGGCGCTCCATCCCTTACGGTTTTCCGCTAACCAACCAACGCTACCGGGTGGTGGATGAACAGGGCCGGGACTGCCCTGACTGGGTGCCGGGTGAATTATGGATTGGCGGCATTGGGGTCGCGGAAGGCTATTTCAACGATCCCCTGCGTAGCGAGCAGCAATTTTTGACGCTCCCGGACGAGCGCTGGTATCGCACCGGCGATCTCGGCTGCTACTGGCCAGATGGCACAATCGAGTTCCTCGGTCGTCGCGACAAGCAGGTCAAAGTCGGAGGATATCGCATCGAGCTGGGCGAAATCGAAAGCGCGCTCAGCCAGCTGGCGGGGGTGAAACAAGCAACCGTTCTGGCGATCGGCGAAAAAGAAAAAACGCTGGCGGCATACGTTGTTCCTCAGGGCGAGGCTTTTTGCGTTACCGATCATCGGAACCCGGCACTGCCGCAGGCGTGGCACACGCTTGCGGGAACGTTGCCCTGTTGCGCCATCTCGCCAGAGATCTCCGCAGAACAGGTAGCCGATTTCCTTCAGCATCGCCTGCTAAAACTGAAGCCGGGTCACACCGCTGGCGCCGATCCTCTCCCCCTGATGAACTCACTCGCTATCCAGCCGCGCTGGCAGGCCGTGGTGGAACTCTGGTTAGCATTTCTGGTGACACAACGGCGACTGAAGCCCGCTGCTGAAGGTTATCAGGTCTGCGCTGGTGAAGAACACGAGGATGAGCACCCGCACTTCAGCGGACATGATTTAACGTTATCGCAAATTCTTCGCGGTGCCCGTAACGAACTGTCATTACTGAACGACGCGCAGTGGTCGCCGGAAAGCCTGGCCTTTAACCATCCGGCCAGCGCCCCGTATATTCAGGAACTGGCGACAATTTGCCAACAGCTTGCACAGCGCTTACAGCGCCCGGTACGCCTGCTTGATGTGGGAACCCGCACTGGCCGCGCCGCAGAATCGCTGTTAGCACAGCTCAACGCCGGACAGATTGAGTATGTCGGGCTTGAGCAGAGCCAGGAGATGCTGCTGAGCGCCCGGCAGAGGCTCGCCCCCTGGCCTGGCGCCCGTCTGTCCCTCTGGAATGCAGACACGCTGGCGGCGCACGCTCACTCGGCGGACATTATCTGGCTTAATAACGCCCTGCATCGTCTGCTGCCGGAAGATCCCGGGCTCCTTGCGACATTACAACAGCTTGCCGTTCCCGGCGCGCTGCTCTACGTGATGGAGTTTCGCCAGTTAACGCCGTCCGCCCTGCTCAGCACGCTCCTGTTAACCAATGGGCAGCCGGAGGCCTTGCTGCATAACAGCGCCGACTGGGCGGCATTATTTAGCGCGGCCGCCTTCAACTGTCAGCATGGCGATGAGGTCGCGGGGTTACAACGCTTCCTCGTACAATGTCCTGACAGGCAGGTGCGCCGCGATCCCCGTCAACTTCAGGCCGCCCTCGCCGGACGTCTGCCGGGGTGGATGGTGCCGCAACGGATCGTCTTCCTCGACGCCTTACCGCTGACGGCTAACGGGAAAATTGACTACCAGGCGCTGAAGCGTCGTCATACCCCTGAAGCGGAAAACCCGGCCGAAGCGGATTTACCCCAGGGCGACATTGAAAAACAGGTTGCCGCCCTCTGGCAGCAACTCTTATCAACTGGCAATGTCACCAGAGAAACCGACTTCTTCCAGCAAGGCGGCGATAGCCTGCTGGCGACCCGTCTGACCGGGCAACTTCATCAGGCAGGTTATGAAGCGCAATTAAGCGACCTGTTTAATCATCCCCGGCTGGCGGATTTTGCCGCCACGCTGCGGAAAACCGACGTCCCGGTCGAACAACCATTCGTCCACTCCCCTGAAGAACGCTACCAGCCCTTTGCGCTTACCGACGTGCAGCAGGCTTACCTGGTGGGGCGTCAGCCGGGCTTTGCCCTGGGCGGCGTCGGCTCACATTTCTTTGTTGAATTTGAAATTGCCGATCTGGACCTCACCCGGCTGGAGACGGTCTGGAACCGATTAATCGCCCGCCACGATATGCTGCGCGCCATCGTGCGTGATGGACAGCAACAGGTGCTCGAACAGACGCCCCCCTGGGTGATACCCACACACACCCTCCATACGCCTGAAGAGGCGTTGCGGGTGCGCGAAAAACTGGCGCATCAGGTACTCAACCCCGAAGTGTGGCCGGTATTCGATCTCCAGGTCGGATACGTGGACGGGATGCCTGCCCGCCTGTGGCTGTGTCTGGATAACCTGTTGCTTGACGGTCTGAGCATGCAGATCCTGCTGGCGGAGCTGGAGCACGGCTACCGCTACCCGCAACAGCTGCTTCCGCCGCTGCCCGTCACCTTCAGGGATTATCTGCAACAACCCTCGCTACAGTCGCCCAATCCAGATTCTCTGGCATGGTGGCAGGCGCAGCTTGATGATATTCCTCCGGCGCCTGCGTTGCCGCTGCGCTGCTTGCCTCAGGAGGTTGAAACACCGCGCTTCGCCCGCCTGAACGGCGCGCTGGACAGCACGCGCTGGCATCGGCTGAAAAAACGGGCGGCTGACGCCCATCTCACCCCGTCGGCCGTACTGTTGTCGGTGTGGTTAACGGTTCTCTCTGCATGGAGTGCACAGCCTGAGTTCACGCTTAACCTTACGCTTTTCGACAGGCGACCGCTGCACCCGCAAATCAACCAGATTCTGGGCGATTTCACCTCGCTGATGCTGCTGAGCTGGCATCCCGGCGAAAGCTGGCTGCACAGCGCGCAGTCACTACAGCAGCGGCTGAGCCAGAACCTCAACCACCGCGATGTGTCAGCCATCCGCGTGATGCGTCAACTGGCGCAACGGCAAAACGTGCCTGCCGTTCCGATGCCCGTCGTCTTTACCAGCGCGCTGGGCTTTGAGCAGGATAACTTCCTCGCCCGGCGTAATCTGCTCAAACCGGTCTGGGGCATCTCCCAGACGCCGCAGGTCTGGCTCGATCACCAGATTTATGAATCCGAAGGCGAACTGCGCTTTAACTGGGATTTTGTCGCCGCGCTGTTTCCTGCCGGGCAGGTGGAGCGCCAGTTTGAACAGTATTGCGCATTGCTAAACCGAATGGCCGAGGATGAAAGCGGCTGGCAACTGCCGCTCGCCGCGCTGGTGCCTCCCGTTAAACACGCAGGGCAATGCGCAGAGCGCTCACCGCGCGTATGCCCTGAGCACTCTCAGCCACACATTGCGGCGGACGAGAGCACCGTCAGCCTGATTTGCGACGCCTTCCGCGAGGTGGTTGGCGAGTCTGTCACGCCCGCAGAAAACTTCTTTGAGGCGGGCGCAACGTCGCTGAATCTGGTGCAACTGCACGTTTTGTTACAACGTCACGAATTTTCCACCCTGACGTTGCTTGACCTCTTCACCCACCCTTCTCCTGCTGCCCTGGCCGATTATCTGGCCGGCGTCGCCACGGTGGAGAAAACAAAACGACCTCGCCCTGTTCGCCGTCGTCAGCGGCGGATATAGCGCGAAGCAAACTGATTTTCCCCGGAACGCCATCGCGAACGCATGGCGTTCCATTGACTTTGTGAATCTTAGGAAACGGGACCGATTATGGATAACTTGCGCTTCTCTTCTGCGCCGACAGCAGATTCCATGGATGCAACAGGCGCTCAACTCTACCCAGACGGCGAACCTGTCGCGGTTATCGGCTACGCCTGCCATTTTCCTGAATCGCCGGATGGCGAAACGTTCTGGCAAAATCTGCTGGAAGGTCGTGAATGCAGCCGACGCTTTACGCGCGAAGAGCTTCTGGCCGTCGGTCTGGATGCCGCCATCATTGACGATCCTCATTATGTCAATATCGGTACGGTGTTAGACAACGCCGACTGCTTCGACGCCACCCTGTTTGGCTATTCGCGACAGGAAGCGGAGTCGATGGACCCGCAGCAGCGCCTATTTTTGCAGGCGGTCTGGCATGCGCTGGAACATGCCGGTTATGCCCCCGGCGCCGTCCCCCATAAGACCGGCGTTTTCGCCTCTTCCCGGATGAGTACCTACCCCGGTCGCGAAGCATTGAACGTGACAGAAGTCGCGCAGGTAAAAGGTCTGCAATCTCTGATGGGCAATGATAAAGACTATATTGCCACCCGCGCCGCGTACAAACTCAACCTGCACGGCCCGGCGTTATCGGTACAGACCGCCTGCTCCAGCTCGCTGGTTGCAGTGCATCTGGCCTGTGAAAGCCTGCGCGCAGGCGAATCCGATATGGCGGTTGCCGGCGGCGTGGCGCTCTCTTTCCCCCAGCAGGCAGGCTACCGCTACCAGCCCGGAATGATTTTCTCTCCTGATGGTCACTGTCGTCCCTTTGACGCCTCGGCTGAGGGCACCTGGGCCGGTAACGGTCTCGGCTGCGTGGTGCTGCGTCGCCTGAGAGACGCGCTGCTGTCAGGCGATCCGATTATCTCGGTGATCCTCTCCAGCGCGGTCAACAACGACGGCAACAGAAAGGTCGGCTATACCGCCCCTTCCGTCGCAGGGCAACAGGCAGTCATCGAAGAGGCGTTAATGCTGGCGGCCATCGACGACAGGCAGGTAGGTTACATTGAAACCCACGGCACCGGCACACCGCTGGGCGACGCGATTGAAATTGAAGCGTTACGCAACGTCTATGCGCCTCGCCCGCAGGATCAGCGCTGTGCGCTCGGTTCCGTGAAAAGTAACATGGGCCATCTGGATACCGCGGCGGGCATTGCCGGACTGCTGAAAACCGTTCTGGCAGTCAGTCGCGGGCAAATTCCTCCCTTACTGAATTTTCACACCCCCAACCCGGCGCTGAAACTTGAAGAGAGCCCCTTTACCATACCAGTGTCGGCACAGGCATGGCAGGACGAAATGCGCTATGCGGGCGTCTCCTCCTTTGGTATTGGCGGCACCAACTGCCATATGATCGTCGCCTCGCTGCCCGACGCGCTCAACGCGCGCCTCCCCGATACGGATAGCGGCAGAAAAAGTACCGCGCTGCTGCTCAGCGCCGCCAGCGACAGCGCGTTGCGGCGGCTGGCGACGGATTATGCCGGGGCGCTGAGAGAGGATGCGGATGCCAGCTCTCTGGCCTTCACAGCCCTGCACGCGCGCCGTCTCGATCTCCCCTTCCGCCTGGCGGCGCCATTAAACCGTGAAACCGCCGAGGCGCTCAGCGCCTGGGCCGGTGAGAAATCGGGGGCGCTGGTTTACAGCGGCCACGGCGCCAGCGGCAAGCAGGTGTGGCTGTTTACCGGCCAGGGCTCGCACTGGCGCACTATGGGTCAAACGATGTACCAGCACTCAACGGCGTTTGCCGACACGCTGGATCGCTGTTTTTCCGCCTGTAGCGAAATGCTCACGCCGTCACTGCGCGAAGCGATGTTTAACCCCGATTCGGCGCAGCTGGACAATATGGCCTGGGCGCAGCCGGCGATTGTCGCGTTTGAAATCGCGATGGCGGCGCACTGGCGTGCTGAAGGACTGAAGCCAGACTTCGCCATTGGGCATTCCGTCGGTGAATTTGCCGCTGCCGTTGTCTGCGGACACTATACGATTGAACAGGTCATGCCACTGGTTTGTCGGCGCGGCGCGCTAATGCAGCAGTGCGCAAGCGGCGCGATGGTGGCGGTATTTGCAGACGAAGACACGCTGATGCCGCTGGCTCGCCAGTTTGAGCTGGATCTCGCCGCCAACAACGGTACGCAACATACGGTATTTTCCGGGCCGGAAGCCCGTCTCGCGGTATTTTGCGCCACGCTCTCGCAGCATGACATTAACTATCGTCGCCTGAGCGTAACCGGTGCGGCGCACTCCGCTTTACTGGAGCCGATACTCGATCGGTTCCAGGACGCCTGCGCGGGACTGCACGCGGAGCCGGGGCAAATACCGATTATTTCCACGCTCACCGCCGACGTCATTGATGAGTCAACGCTCAACCAGGCGGATTACTGGCGCCGACACATGCGCCAGCCGGTGCGTTTTATCCAGAGTATTCAGGTGGCGCATCAGCTCGGCGCCCGCGTTTTTCTGGAGATGGGGCCCGATGCCCAGTTGGTTGCTTGCGGGCAGCGCGAATACCGCGATAACGCATACTGGATAGCCAGCGCCCGGCGTAACAAAGAGGCGAGCGATGTCCTCAATCAGGCCCTGCTCCAGCTTTACGCTGCCGGCGTCGCCCTACCGTGGGCCGACCTGCTGGCGGGCGATGGACAACGTATCGCTGCGCCATGTTATCCGTTTGATACTGAGCGTTACTGGAAAGAGCGCGTCTCCCCGGCCTGCGAGCCTGCCGACGCAGCGCTGTCTGCCGGGCTGGAGGTGGCGAGTCGCGCCGCGACAGCGCTCGATCTCCCTCGCCTGGAAGCGCTTAAACAGTGCGCCACGCGACTGCACGCCATCTACGTCGATCAACTGGTACAACGCTGTACCGGCGATGCCATTGAGAACGGCGTGGACGCCATGACCATCATGCGCCGTGGACGTCTGCTGCCCCGCTACCAGCAGCTACTCCAGCGCCTGCTGAATAACTGCGTGGTCGACGGCGATTACCGCTGCACCGACGGGCGATACGTCCGCGCCCGCCCCATTGAACATCAACAGCGGGAATCACTGCTGACGGAACTTGCCGGTTATTGTGAAGGTTTTCAGGCTATTCCCGACACCATCGCCCGTGCCGGCGATCGGTTATATGAAATGATGAGCGGCGCGGAAGAACCGGTGGCGATTATCTTCCCGCAAAGCGCCTCCGACGGCGTGGAAGTGCTGTATCAGGAATTCAGCTTTGGCCGCTATTTCAACCAAATCGCCGCCGGGGTATTACGCGGCATTGTCCAGACGCGTCAGCCCCGCCAGCCGTTGCGTATTCTTGAAGTTGGCGGCGGAACCGGCGGCACCACCGCGTGGCTGCTGCCGGAACTCAACGGCGTTCCGGCACTGGAGTACCATTTCACCGATATCTCGGCGCTGTTCACCCGTCGCGCCCAGCAGAAATTCGCCGACTATGATTTTGTGAAGTATAGCGAGCTGGATCTCGAAAAAGAGGCGCAGTCTCAGGGTTTCCAGGCACAGTCTTACGATCTTATCGTGGCAGCGAACGTGATTCACGCCACCCGCCATATTGGCCGCACGCTCGATAATCTGCGCCCCCTGCTCAAGCCGGGCGGGCGCCTGCTGATGCGCGAAATCACCCAGCCAATGCGTCTGTTTGACTTCGTTTTCGGCCCGCTGGTTCTTCCGCTACAGGATCTCGACGCCCGCGAAGGTGAGTTATTCCTCACCACCGCTCAGTGGCAACAACAGTGCCGCCACGCCGGATTCAGCAAAGTGGCGTGGCTACCGCAGGATGGCAGCCCGACCGCCGGGATGAGCGAACATATCATTCTCGCCACGCTGCCCGGTCAGGCGGTTAGCGCCGTAACATTCACCGCGCCATCAGAACCCGTGTTGGGGCAGGCGCTGACGGATAACGGTGATTATCTCGCCGACTGGTCTGATTGCGCAGGTCAGCCCGAACGGTTTAACGCCCGCTGGCAGGAGGCCTGGCGTCTGCTTTCACAGCGTCATGGCGACGCTCTACCTGTGGAACCGCCCCCCGTCGCCGCCCCGGAGTGGCTGGGGAAGGTTCGCTTAAGCTGGCAAAACGAAGCCTTTTCCCGCGGTCAGATGCGCGTTGAAGCCCGTCATCCTGCTGGCGAGTGGCTGCCGCTATCGCCCGCCGCGCCTCTTCCTGCGCCGCAGACGCATTATCAATGGCGCTGGACGCCCCTCAACGTCGCCAGCATTGACCATCCGCTTACCTTTAGCTTCAGCGCCGGTACGCTTGCGCGCAGCGACGAGCTGGCGCAATACGGCATCATTCACGATCCGCACGCCTCTTCGCGACTGATGATTGTTGAGGAGAGCGAGGATACGCTGGCCTTAGCGGAGAAAGTGATAGCAGCGCTCACCGCCAGCGCAGCCGGATTGATTGTGGTTACTCGCCGCGCGTGGCGAGTCGAGGAAAATGAAGCACTCTCTGCATCCCATCACGCGCTATGGGCCTTGCTTCGCGTCGCGGCCAACGAACAGCCGGAACGGTTGCTTGCCGCCATCGATCTCGCCGAAAACACCCCGTGGGAAACGCTGCATCAAGGGTTGAGCGCAGTCTCACTATCACAGCGCTGGCTCGCCGCACGGGGTGACACCCTTTGGCTCCCTTCACTGGCGCCCAATACGGGATGCGCCGCTGAATTACCGGCAAACGTGTTTACCGGCGATAGCCGCTGGCATCTGGTGACCGGAGCGTTTGGCGGATTAGGCCGCCTTGCCGTGAACTGGCTCAGAGAAAAAGGGGCGCGACGCATCGCCCTGCTGGCGCCGCGCGTGGATGAGTCATGGCTACGCGACGTGGAGGGCGGGCAGACGCGCGTCTGCCGTTGTGATGTGGGCGATGCCGGGCAACTGGCCACGGTTCTTGACGATCTGGCGGCCAACGGCGGCATTGCCGGAGCGATTCATGCCGCTGGCGTATTGGCTGACGCGCCCTTGCAGGAGCTTGATGACCACCAGTTGGCTGCCGTTTTCGCGGTAAAAGCGCAGGCGGCAAGCCAGCTGTTGCAAACCCTGCGCAACCACGACGGACGCTATCTTATTCTCTACTCTTCCGCTGCCGCCACCCTCGGCGCGCCGGGTCAGAGCGCCCATGCGCTGGCCTGCGGCTACCTGGACGGGCTGGCCCAGCAGTTTTCCACCCTTGATGCGCCGAAAACGCTCTCTGTCGCCTGGGGCGCATGGGGAGAAAGCGGTCGGGCGGCCACGCCGGAAATGCTGGCGACGCTCGCCAGCCGAGGTATGGGCGCGTTAAGCGATGCCGAAGGCTGCTGGCACCTGGAACAGGCGGTGATGCGCGGCGCCCCGTGGCGACTGGCGATGCGCGTTTTTACCGACAAAATGCCCCCGTTACAACAGGCTCTGTTTAACATCAGCGCCACAGAAAAAGCCGCAACGCCGGTCATTCCTCCTGCTGATGACAACGCCTTTAACGGCAGCCTGAGCGATGAAACAGCGGTGATGGCATGGCTGAAAAAGCGGATTGCGGTTCAGCTAAGGCTGAGCGATCCGGCGTCACTGCATCCAAACCAGGATCTGTTGCAACTCGGCATGGACTCGCTGCTCTTCCTTGAACTCAGTAGCGATATTCAGCACTACCTGGGCGTACGCATCAATGCGGAACGGGCGTGGCAGGATCTGTCTCCTCATGGACTCACGCAGCTTATCTGTTCTAAGCCAGAGGCGACGCCTGCCGCTTCGCAGCCGGAAGTGTTGCGGCACGACGCCGACGAGCGTTATGCGCCCTTCCCTTTGACGCCCATTCAGCACGCCTACTGGCTGGGGCGAACCCACCTCATTGGCTATGGCGGCGTCGCCTGTCACGTCCTGTTTGAGTGGGATAAACGCCACGATGAGTTCAATCTCGCCATACTGGAGAAAGCATGGAACCAGCTCATCGCACGCCACGATATGTTGCGTATGGTGGTTGATGCCGACGGGCAGCAGCGAATCCTGGCGACAACGCCGGAGTATCACATCCCGCGTGACGATCTGCGCGCGCTTTCCCCGGAAGAACAGCGCATCGCGCTGGAAAAACGGCGGCATGAACTGAGCTATCGCGTTTTGCCTGCCGACCAGTGGCCTCTTTTTGAGCTGGTGGTCAGCGAAATCGACGATTGCCATTACCGTCTGCATATGAACCTCGACCTTTTGCAGTTTGATGTGCAGAGTTTTAAAGTCATGATGGACGACCTGGCGCAGGTCTGGCGCGGTGAAACGCTGGCGCCGCTCGCTATTACCTTCCGTGATTATGTGATGGCTGAACAGGCGCGCCGACAGACATCGGCATGGCACGATGCCTGGGATTACTGGCAGGAAAAACTGCCGCAACTGCCCTTAGCGCCAGAGCTGCCGGTGGTTGAGACGCCCCCGGAAACGCCACACTTCACCACCTTCAAATCGACGATCGGCAAGACAGAATGGCAGGCCGTGAAACAGAGCTGGCAGCAGCAAGGCGTCACACCGTCTGCCGCGCTGCTCACGCTGTTTGCCGCCACCCTTGAGCGCTGGAGCCGTACCACAACATTTACGCTGAACCTGACGTTCTTCAATCGCCAGCCGATCCATCCGCAAATCAACCAGTTGATTGGTGATTTTACCTCCGTCACGCTGGTTGATTTTAACTTCTCAGCGCCGGTGACGTTGCAAGAGCAGATGCAACAGACCCAACAGCGCCTCTGGCAAAACATGGCGCACAGTGAAATGAACGGTGTTGAGGTGATCCGTGAGCTGGGCCGCCTGCGCGGATCACAACGTCAACCGCTGATGCCGGTAGTGTTTACCAGTATGCTGGGGATGACGCTGGAAGGCATGACTATCGATCAGGCGATGAGCCATCTGTTCGGCGAACCCTGCTATGTATTCACGCAAACGCCGCAGGTCTGGCTGGATCATCAGGTCATGGAGAGCGACGGCGAGTTGATGTTTAGCTGGTACTGCATGGACAACGTGCTGGAACCCGGCGCTGCCGAGGCGATGTTTAATGACTATTGCGCCATCCTGCAAGCCGTCATCGCCGCCCCTGAAAGCCTGAAGACTCTCGCCAGCGGCATCGCCGGGCACATTCCCCGCCGACGCTGGCCGCTGAACGCGCAGGCGGACTACGACCTGCGGGATATTGAGCAGGCGACGCTCGAATACCCCGGCATCCGGCAGGCCAGAGCGGAAATAACCGAACAGGGCGCGTTGACGCTGGATATCGTGATGGCCGACGATCCGTCGCCATCAGCGGCGATGCCTGATGAGCACGAACTTACCCAACTGGCGCTGCCGTTGCCTGAGCAGGCGCAGCTTGATGAGCTGGAGGCGACCTGGCGCTGGCTGGAGGCGCGTGCGCTACAGGGGATCGCGGCTACGCTAAATCGTCACGGCCTGTTTACCACGCCGGAGATCGCCCATCGCTTTAGCGCAATAGTACAGGCGCTGTCCGCGCAAGCGTCTCACCAGCGTCTGCTGCGCCAGTGGCTACAGTGTCTGACGGAAAGAGAGTGGTTAATCCGCGAAGGTGAAAGCTGGCGCTGCCGCATTCCGCTCAGCGAGATTCCTGAGCCTCAGGAAGCGTGCCCGCAAAGCCAATGGAGCCAGGCGCTGGCGCAGTATCTGGAAACCTGCATCGCCCGGCACGACGCCCTCTTCTCCGGGCAGTGTTCTCCGCTGGAATTGCTGTTCAACGAGCAGCATCGCGTTACCGACGCGCTGTATCGCGACAACCCCGCCAGCGCCTGTCTGAATCGCTATACCGCGCAGATTGCCGCCTTGTGCAGCGCAGAACGGATTCTGGAGGTTGGCGCCGGAACCGCAGCCACTACCGCGCCGGTGCTGAAGGCCACGCGGAACACGCGGCAGTCGTACCACTTCACGGACGTCTCCGCGCAGTTCCTCAATGACGCCAGAGCCCGTTTCCATGATGAATCGCAGGTGTCTTATGCCTTGTTCGACATCAACCAGCCGCTGGATTTCACCGCCCACCCGGAGGCGGGTTACGACCTGATCGTTGCCGTCAATGTGCTCCACGACGCCAGCCATGTCGTCCAGACGTTGCGCAGATTAAAACTGTTGCTGAAAGCCGGCGGACGTTTGATGATCGTTGAAGCGACGGAGCGAAACAGCGTATTCCAGCTGGCGAGCGTGGGCTTTATTGAGGGATTAAGCGGATACCGCGATTTCCGCCGCCGGGATGAGAAACCGATGCTCACCCGCTCCGCATGGCAGGAGGTTCTCGTTCAGGCCGGGTTTGCAAACGAGCTGGCGTGGCCCGCGCAGGAATCGTCGCCGCTGCGCCAGCATCTGCTGGTGGCGCGTTCGCCTGGCGTAAATCGCCCGGATAAAAAAGCCGTGAGCCGCTATTTACAGCAGCGCTTTGGCACCGGTCTGCCCATTTTACAGATCCGGCAAAGAGAAGCGTTATTTACGCCGCTGCATGCCCCGTCTGATGCGCCGACTGAGCCAGCCAAACCCACGCCAGTTGCCGGGGGGAATCCGGCGCTGGAAAAACAGGTGGCTGAACTCTGGCAATCGCTGCTGTCTCGCCCCGTGGCAAGGCATCACGACTTTTTCGAACTGGGCGGCGACAGCCTGATGGCGACAAGGATGGTCGCGCAGCTAAACCGGAGAGGGATTGCCAGGGCTAACCTTCAGGATCTGTTCAGCCATTCGACGCTGAGCGACTTCTGCGCCCATCTACAGGCGGCTACGTCAGGAGAGGACAACCCGATACCCCTTTGCCAGGGCGACGGTGAGGAAACCCTGTTTGTCTTCCACGCTTCAGACGGCGATATCAGCGCCTGGCTGCCGCTCGCTAGCGCGTTGAACAGGCGCGTTTTCGGCCTGCAAGCAAAATCGCCGCAGCGCTTTGCCACGCTCGACCAGATGATCGATGAGTATGTCGGGTGCATCCGTCGTCAGCAGCCTCACGGCCCTTATGTGCTGGCGGGTTGGTCGTATGGCGCGTTTCTTGCGGCGGGCGCCGCACAGCGCCTGTACGCCAAAGGCGAGCAGGTTCGGATGGTGTTAATCGATCCCGTGTGCCGACAGGATTTCTGTTGCGAAAACCGGGCGGCCCTGCTGCGCCTGTTAGCCGAAGGACAAACGCCTCTGGCACTGCCCGAACATTTCGACCAGCAGACGCCCGACAGCCAGCTTGCCGACTTTATCAGCCTCGCTAAAACGGCCGGTATGGTGCCGCAAAACCTGACGCTGCAAGCGGCAGAAACGTGGCTCGACAACATCGCGCATCTGCTGCGTTTACTGACTGAGCATACGCCGGGCGAAAGCGTTCCGGTCCCCTGTCTCATGGTGTATGCCGCCGGGAGACCCGCGCGCTGGACGCCAGCAGAAACCGAGTGGCAGGGCTGGATAAACAACGCAGACGACGCTGTGATTGAAGCCAGCCACTGGCAAATCATGATGGAAGCCCCCCACGTTCAGGCTTGTGCGCAACACATTACGCGCTGGCTTTGCGCAACCTCAACGCAACCGGAGAACACGTTATGATGCCGTCCGCCTCCCCAAAACAACGCGTACTGATTGTGGGCGCCAAATTTGGCGAAATGTACCTGAATGCCTTTATGCAGCCCCCGGAGGGGCTGGAACTGGTCGGCCTGCTGGCGCAGGGAAGCGCCCGTTCAAGAGAGCTGGCTCATGCGTTTGGCATTCCGCTGTATACCTCGCCGGAACAGATAACCAGGATGCCGGATATCGCCTGTATTGTCGTGCGTTCGACCGTCGCCGGAGGAACCGGTACGCAGCTTGCCAGACACTTTCTGACGCGCGGCGTACACGTCATTCAGGAGCATCCCCTCCACCCGGATGACATCAGTTCCTTACAAACGCTGGCGCAGGAACAGGGCTGCTGCTATTGGGTAAACACGTTTTATCCGCATACGCGCGCGGGACGCACATGGCTTCGCGATGCGCAGCAGCTGCGTCGCTGCCTGGCTAAGACGCCGCCGGTAGTCCACGCCACCACCAGCCGACAGTTGCTCTACTCCACTCTGGATTTGTTGTTGCTGGCTCTGGGCGTTGATGCCGCCGCCGTGGAGTGCGACGTGGTTGGCAGCTTTAGCGATTTTCACTGTCTGAGACTCTTCTGGCCGGAGGGAGAAGCCTGCCTGCTGCTTCAGCGCTATCTCGATCCTGACGATCCAGATATGCATAGCCTTATCATGCACCGCCTGCTGCTGGGCTGGCCGGAAGGTCATCTTTCGCTGGAGGCGAGCTACGGCCCCGTCATCTGGTCATCCAGCCTGTTTGTCGCAGACCATCAGGAGAACGCCCACAGCCTCTACCGCAGACCGGAGATCCTGCGCGATCTGCCGGGTCTGACGCGCAGCGCGGCGCCCCTGAGCTGGCGCGACTGCTGCGAAACCGTCGGGCCGGAGGGCGTCAGCTGGTTGCTACACCAGTTGCGCAGCCATCTGGCGGGCGAACATCCACCAGCGGCCTGCCAAAGCGTACATCAGATCGCGTTATCACGTTTATGGCAGCAGATTTTACGTAAGACCGGCAATGCGGAGATCAGACGCCTGACGCCGCCGCACCACGACCGGTTAGCCGGTTTCTACAACGATGATGATAAGGAGGCGCTGTGACGCAATCTGCAATGTGCATCCCGCTGTGGCCCGCCCGAAACGGTAATACTGCGCATCTAGTCATGTGCCCTTTCGCTGGCGGCAGCAGTAGCGCGTTTCGCCACTGGCAAGCTGAGCAACTGGCTGATTGCGCGCTTTCTCTGGTGACCTGGCCGGGGCGCGATCGCCTTCGCCATCTGGAACCGCTCAGAAGCATTACACAACTGGCGGCACTGCTGGCGAACGAGCTGGAAGCATCCGTATCGCCTGACACGCCGCTTTTACTCGCCGGGCACAGCATGGGGGCACAGGTGGCGTTTGAAACCTGCCGACTTCTGGAGCAACGGGGGCTTGCGCCACAAGGACTGATTATTTCCGGGTGCCATGCCCCGCATCTGCATTCTGAACGCCAGCTCAGCCATCGCGATGATGCCGACTTTATCGCTGAGCTGATAGACATTGGCGGATGTTCTCCTGAACTGCGGGAAAACCAGGAATTAATGTCGCTGTTTCTTCCTCTTCTGCGCGCTGATTTTTACGCCACCGAGAGCTATCACTACGACTCGCCCGACGTCTGTCCGCCGCTGCGCACGCCTGCGCTGTTATTGTGCGGCAGCCACGATCGCGAAGCCTCCTGGCAGCAGGTCGATGCCTGGCGTCAGTGGCTGAGCCCCGTTACAGGCCCGGTGGTGATTGACGGCGATCATTTCTATCCCATTCAACAAGCCCGGTCCTTTTTTACGCAGATTGTCCGCCATTTTCCCCACGCATTTTCTGCAATGACCGCGTTGCAAAAACAGCCCAGTACTTCAGAAAGGTGACGCATGAATTCTTCCTTTGAATCTCTGATTGAACAGTATCCCTTACCCATTGCCGAACAGTTGCGCCACTGGGCGGCCCGTTATGCCTCGCGAATTGCCGTCGTTGATGCAAAGGGGTCGTTAACCTACAGCGCGCTTGATGCACAAGTTGACGAACTTGCCGCAGGTCTGTCATCACTGGGTTTGCGTTCGGGGGAGCATGTAATTGTGCAGCTTCCCAACGACAACGCGTTTGTTACCCTGCTGTTCGCCTTGTTAAGACTGGGCGTTATCCCCGTGCTGGCGATGCCCTCGCAACGGGCGCTGGATATCGACGCGCTGATTGAGCTGGCGCAACCCGTCGCTTACGTTATTCACGGGGAAAACCACGCAGAGCTGGCCCGACAGATGGCGCACAAACACGCCTGCTTGCGTCATGTTCTGGTCGCTGGAGAGACCGTGAGCGACGATTTTACGCCGCTCTTCTCCCTTCACGGTGAGCGACAGGCATGGCCGCAGCCTGATGTTTCCGCCACCGCGTTGTTGTTGCTCTCAGGCGGCACAACCGGCACGCCCAAACTCATCCCGCGCCGACATGCCGACTATAGCTATAACTTCAGCGCTTCTGCTGAACTGTGCGGCATCAGCCAACAGAGCGTGTATCTCGCCGTCCTCCCGGTGGCGCATAACTTTCCGCTGGCCTGCCCCGGTATTCTGGGAACGCTTGCCTGCGGCGGAAAAGTGGTGCTGACCGACAGCGCCAGCTGTGATGAGGTGATGCCTTTAATCGCGCAGGAAAGAGTGACTCACGTCGCCCTGGTTCCGGCGCTGGCGCAATTATGGGTGCAGGCCAGGGAGTGGGAAGACAGCGACCTTTCGTCGCTGCGCGTCATTCAGGCAGGCGGCGCCCGGCTCGACCCGACGCTTGCTGAGCAGGTTATCGCCACCTTTGACTGTACCCTGCAACAGGTTTTCGGTATGGCGGAAGGCCTGCTCTGTTTTACCCGGCTGGACGATCCGCATGCCACCATTCTCCACAGCCAGGGGCGCCCGTTGTCCCCTCTGGATGAAATCCGCATCGTTGATCAAGACGAGAACGACGTCGCGCCGGGCGAAACCGGGCAATTGTTAACGCGCGGCCCTTATACCATTTCGGGCTATTACCGCGCCCCTGCCCACAACGCGCAGGCCTTTACCGCGCAAGGGTTTTACCGCACAGGCGACAATGTCAGGCTGGATGAGGTGGGGAACCTGCACGTTGAGGGACGCATAAAAGAGCAGATCAACCGCGCCGGAGAAAAAATAGCCGCGGCTGAAGTGGAATCGGCACTGCTGCGTTTAGCGGAAGTGCAAGATTGCGCGGTGGTCGCCGCGCCGGACACGCTGCTTGGCGAGCGGATTTGCGCGTTTATCATCGCGCAGCAGGTGCCAACTGACTATCAGCAGTTGCGTCAACAACTGACCCGTATGGGGCTCAGCGCGTGGAAAATTCCTGACCAAATCGAGTTTCTGGACCACTGGCCGCTCACCGCCGTCGGCAAGATAGACAAAAAACGCCTGACGGCTCTCGCCGTCGACCGTTATCGCCATTCTGCCCAATAAGCGCAAACCGACCCGAAACAGGTTGAAATAAACCCGTTTCGGGTAGCACCACTATTAGAAATAGTTATCATTTTCAATTCACCATTGTCGGTATTTTTGGCGTTTCGCCGTCTTACAGGGACTCACAACAATGAAAATGACACGGCTTTATCCTCTGGCCTTGGGGGGATTATTGCTCCCCGCCATTGCTAATGCCCAAACTTCACAGCAAGACGAAAGCACGCTGGTGGTTACCGCCAGTAAACAATCTTCCCGCTCGGCATCAGCCAACAACGTCTCGTCTACTGTTGTCAGCGCGCCGGAATTAAGCGACGCCGGCGTCACCGCCAGCGACAAACTCCCCAGAGTCTTGCCCGGGCTCAATATTGAAAATAGCGGCAACATGCTTTTTTCGACGATCTCGCTACGCGGCGTCTCTTCAGCGCAGGACTTCTATAACCCCGCCGTCACCCTGTATGTCGATGGCGTCCCTCAGCTTTCCACCAACACCATCCAGGCGCTTACCGATGTGCAAAGCGTGGAGTTGCTGCGAGGCCCACAGGGAACGTTATATGGCAAAAGCGCTCAGGGCGGGATCATCAACATCGTCACCCAGCAGCCGGACAGCACGCCGCGCGGCTATATTGAAGGCGGCGTCAGTAGCCGCGACAGTTATCGAAGTAAGTTCAACCTGAGCGGCCCCATTCAGGATGGCCTGCTGTACGGCAGCGTCACCCTGTTACGCCAGGTTGATGACGGCGACATGATTAACCCCGCGACGGGAAGCGATGACTTAGGCGGCACCCGCGCCAGCATAGGGAATGTGAAACTGCGTCTGGCGCCGGACGATCAGCCCTGGGAAATGGGCTTTGCCGCCTCACGCGAATGTACCCGCGCCACCCAGGACGCCTATGTGGGATGGAATGATATTAAGGGCCGTAAGCTGTCGATCAGCGATGGTTCACCAGACCCGTACATGCGGCGCTGCACTGACAGCCAGACCCTGAGTGGGAAATACACCACCGATGACTGGGTTTTCAACCTGATCAGCGCCTGGCAGCAGCAGCATTATTCGCGCACCTTCCCTTCCGGTTCGTTAATCGTCAATATGCCTCAGCGCTGGAATCAGGATGTGCAGGAGCTGCGCGCCGCAACCCTGGGCGATGCGCGTACCGTTGATATGGTGTTTGGGCTGTACCGGCAGAACACCCGCGAGAAGTTAAATTCAGCCTACGACATGCCGACAATGCCTTATTTAAGCAGTACCGGCTATACCACCGCTGAAACGCTGGCCGCATACAGTGACCTGACCTGGCATTTAACCGATCGTTTTGATATCGGCGGCGGCGTGCGCTTCTCGCATGATAAATCCAGTACACAATATCACGGCAGCATGCTCGGCAACCCGTTTGGCGACCAGGGTAAGAGCAATGACGATCAGGTGCTCGGGCAGCTATCCGCAGGCTATATGCTGACCGATGACTGGAGAGTGTATACCCGTGTAGCCCAGGGATATAAACCTTCCGGGTACAACATCGTGCCTACTGCGGGTCTTGATGCCAAACCGTTCGTCGCCGAGAAATCCATCAACTATGAACTTGGCACCCGCTACGAAACCGCTGACGTCACGCTGCAAGCCGCGACGTTTTATACCCACACCAAAGACATGCAGCTTTACTCTGGCCCGGTCAGGATGCAGACATTAAGCAATGCGGGTAAAGCCGACGCCACCGGCGTTGAGCTTGAAGCGAAGTGGCGGTTTGCGCCAGGCTGGTCATGGGATATCAATGGCAACGTGATCCGTTCCGAATTCACCAATGACAGTGAGTTGTATCACGGTAACCGGGTGCCGTTCGTACCACATTATGGCGCGGGAAGCAGCGTGAACGGCGTGATTGATACGCGCTATGGCGCACTGATGCCCCGACTGGCGGTTAATCTGGTCGGGCCGCATTATTTCGATGGCGACAACCAGTTGCGGCAAGGCACCTATGCCACCCTGGACAGCAGCCTGGGCTGGCAGGCGACTGAACGGATGAACATTTCCGTCTATGTCGATAACCTGTTCGACCGTCGTTACCGTACCTATGGCTACATGAACGGCAGCAGCGCCGTCGCGCAGGTCAATATGGGTCGCACCGTCGGTATCAATACGCGAATTGATTTCTTCTGATTATTGTAAAAGGGATACCGAAAAGGTATCCCTTTTAC
>ENA-UEOW01000352-UEOW01000352.1-human-gut-metagenome-genome-assembly--contig:-NODE-352-length-21176-cov-525.250960_pt1 | contig 21176 bp, 17 predicted proteins | sample MGYA00242894_ERZ507904 | MGnify/ENA primary metagenome ERZ507904 (study PRJEB26167, sample SAMN06115426) | human gut metagenome | host: Homo sapiens | place: China:Chongqing | collected 2015-04-10... | reverse complement strand
ACACTGTAAAAAGTCCGTAAACTTTTGAGTATTAATAACTTATTTAATAATCGTCTCGTTTTAACGGGACACTAGTGATTGTTTATACAATATATGTATCGGTTATACGTTCTTTTATAGGTATGCAGATTGTTGGATCTGTAATACATGGTGCAAAGATAATAAAAAGAAAATAAAAGAGAGTTCCCGTAGTGGGAACTTGTAAATAAATATATTCAATAATTTAAAATTTTTTAATATGAAAATTGAAAAATTTAATGCAGACAACAGCCGTTTCGGTGTTGTTCTGAGTGAAGAGATGAAGAACCATCATGTATCTGGTTCTGATCTGATGTATTATGCTGGGATGCATAAGGAAAATGTTTTCGCAATCTAAAAGGGGAAGGGCGATTATCGGCTCAGTGTTTATGTGAGGATTGTTTCTGCTCTTCGGTACTTTATCGAAGACTCGGCAGAATATGCCCGAGTGAAGCAACGCCTTATCGAAGCTGCCTTCGATGATAGTTACTTTTATAACAGATAATTCTTTTGAATTGGTTTTTTAAATTAAAAAGTGGAATCCGGCGGTTGTCGGATTCCACTGATATCGTATTTTTTTCGACGTTTCGCAAGTTTATCGCCACACGCCCTGAAACTTCAATTTAACGCAAGAACTTTCCGGTAAGGCTTGCCTTGCAGGCAGCTACTTCTTCCGGAGTTCCGGCAACAACAAGATTGCCGCCCTTATCGCCGCCTTCAGGACCGAGGTCGATGATATAGTCGGCACACTTGATGACATCCAGATTGTGCTCAATCACTACCAGCGAATGACCCCTTTCTATCAGGGCATTGAAGGCATGGAGCAGGCGCTTGATGTCGTGGAAGTGAAGACCCGTGGTAGGCTCGTCGAAGATGAAGAGCGTAGGCTCCTGTTCCTCCTTACCTATGAAGAAGGCGAGCTTTACACGCTGATTCTCACCACCCGAAAGCGAACTTGAATTCTGACCGAGTTTGATATAGCCCAGACCTACATCCTGAAGCGGCTTCAGGCGGTTTACGATGATGCGGCAGTTGTCGAAGTCGCCCTCGTTGCGCTGCAGCTTTTCATCGCTGAAGAACTCAATGGCCTCATTTACCGTCATGTTCAGCACATCATTGACGTCTTTTCCGCCATAGCGTACCTCCAGGATATCGTGCTTGAAACGCTTGCCCTTACAAGCCTCGCAGGTCAGCGTGAGATCTGCCATAAACTGCATCTCGATGGTAACATATCCCGCACCCTTACATTCCTCGCATCTTCCGCCTTCGGTATTGAATGAGAAGTACTGCGGCGTGAATCCCATCTGCTTAGCCAGTGGCTGGTTGGCAAAGAGGGCACGTATCGCATCGTATGCCTTCAGATAAGTGGCAGGGTTGCTGCGGGTACTCTTTCCGATAGGGTTCTGGTCAACAAACTCTACATGATGGATGCTCTTCCAGTCGCCTTCCATCGATGCATATTCGCCTGGTGCATCTGCTACGAGGTCCAGACGGCGACGCATGGCAGGATAGAGGATTCCCTTGATGAGCGAACTCTTGCCTGAGCCTGATACACCGGTTACGCAGGTGAATACGTTGAGCGGTATCTTAACGTCGATGCCGCGCAGATTGTTCATCCGGGCTCCCTTGATTTCGATATACTGGTTCCAGGCACGGTGGCTCGTTGGCACCTTTATCTCCTCGTTGTGGGTCAGGTACTTGATGGTATAACTCTCCGGATATTCAGCTAGCAGCTTTTCCTGTTCACCCTTGTCGGTGGTTGAATATTCTGATGACGGACCGGCGTAGACCACTCTTCCGCCCAGTCTTCCGGCATCGGGACCAATATCGATGAGATAGTCGGCTGCCCGCATAATCTCTTCGTCGTGTTCTACCACAACCACCGTATTGCCCAGTTGCTGCAGTTCTTTCAGCACCTTAATCAGTCGGGCAGTATCGCGGCTATGGAGTCCGATACTAGGTTCGTCGAGGATATATACGCTACCCACGAGCGATGAGCCCAGGTTGGTGGTCAGGTTGATGCGCTGACTCTCACCGCCGGAGAGGGTGTTGGAGAGTCGGTTGAGCGTAAGATAACCCAGACCCACATCCAGGAGGAACTGCAGGCGGTGGGTGATTTCGGTGAGCAGACGCTTGCTGATTTCCTTCTCATGCTCAGAGAGTTCCAGTTTCTTGAACCATTCGCTCAGGTTCACAATCGACATCTCAACCAGTTCGGTGATGCTCTTTCCGCCAATCTTCACATAGTTGGCTTCCTTCTTGAGTCGGGTACCATGGCAGTCAGGACAAATCGTCTTTCCACGGAATCGGCTCAACATCACGCGGTATTGTATCTTGTATTGGTTCTCCTTTACCATTCTGAAGAACTCATCGATGCTCACCCTTTCCTGCTGTTTGCGTTTCTTCTCGCCAGGCAGACCGTGCCACAGCCAGTCCTTCTGCTGCTGAGTCAGTTCGAAGTAAGGCTTGAAGATAGGGAAGTCGTATTCTGCAGCTCTGCGGATGAATTCCTTGAGCCACATACCCATCTTTTCGCCTCGCCAGCAAACCACACATCCGTCATATACGCTCATCGAAGTGTTCGGAATGACGAGTTTCTCATCGATGCCTATTATGCTGCCGAAACCTTCGCAGGTAGGGCAGGCTCCGAGAGGAGAATTGAAGGCAAACATATTGTCGGTAGGCTCTTCAAACTGCATGCCGTCAGCTTCGAACCGGGTAGAGAAGTCGTAGCAGATGTTGCTTGGCAGGAAGACGAGGCGGCAGGCTCCATCTCCCTCGTAGAAGGCAGTTTCGGCAGAATCCATCAGTCGGCTGATGTCATCCTTCTCATCGCTTACCGAAGCACGGTCGATGACCAGGAAGATTTCTTCATCCTTCTGCTGCATTCTCTTTCTCAGTTTATCGCCGCTTACTTCCAGCAGATCCTTGTCAGCCTGCTCCATGAAGTCTTCGATGCGCACGAATTCACCTTTTATATATATACGCGCGTAACCTTCCTGGTTGTACATCTCCAGCTGTTTGCCCAGACTGCGCCCTTCGATGACGTGGATAGGGGCGAGGATGACAAACCTGGTACCCTGGGAATACTGTCGGGTACAGGCGAGTACATCTTCGGTAGTATGGCGTTTCACCTCCTGTCCGCTGATAGGCGAATAGGTTTTTCCGATGCGTGCGTAGAGCAGTCGCAGGTATTCGTAGATTTCGGTGTTGGTGCCCACGGTAGATCGTGGGTTGCGCGAAATCACTTTCTGTTCGATGGCGATGGCAGGTGGCAATCCTTTGATGAAATCACATTCCGGTTTGCTCATACGTCCCAGAAACTGGCGTGCGTACGAAGAGAGCGACTCCACATAGCGGCGCTGGCCCTCAGCATATAAGGTATCAAAAGCCAACGATGATTTTCCCGATCCGGAGACACCCGTAATGGCAACAAACTTGCCCTGAGGTATCTTCACATCGATATTCTTGAGGTTGTTGGCTCTTGCTCCTTTTATTTCTATATATTTATCTTTCCCCATTTTTTTTACCTTTTTACCTTTTTACTTTTTTACCTTTATTCATGGTGGTAAGGTTCACCTTTTATAATAGTACATGCGCGATAGAGCGCCTCGGTAAAGATAAGGCGCACCATCTGATGCGAGAAGGTCATCTTGGAGAGGGAAATCTTCTCGTTGGCGCGGTCGTAGACAGACGGTGAGAAACCGTAAGGACCGCCGATGACAAAGACGAGCCTTCTTGCCGTGGCCTGCTTGCGCTCTATCCATTTGGCAAACTCGATGCTTCGGAATTCCTGTCCATGTTCATCCATCAGCACCACCGTATCCGAAGGCTGGAGGAGTTTCAGAATCAGTTCTCCTTCCCGTTCCTTCTGCTGCTGTTCGCTGAGACTCTTGGTGTTCTTGAGTTCAGGAATGGTTGTTATGTTGAAAGGCATATAATGGGTGATGCGCTCGGCATAATCCTTGATGCCCGCAATGAAATGCTTGTTTACGGTCTTTCCGACCAGAATGAGTTCTGTCTTCATTTCGTTGGCGTTTTCTTCCTATACACTTTACACTTGAATTGACTTTCACTTCGTCCGTCGAACGTTGTTTCTTCGTTCTTCACTTCGCTTCGTCCCTGTAATATCCTGTTCCTATTCTTTTCGGATTCTTCGGGAACCAGCCTTTCTCGCAGCGTTGTCTCTGTTCGAAGAGTTCACCGATGCTCCAAAGGCATGAAGCACCTACTACGCCCAGTATGGCAGAGAAGAGCACGTTGGCAACCAGAAAGGCAGCTCCTATGCAGATGATGCCTGCAACGAGGAAAACCCACCAATAGCGGGTGCCCGTATAATATTCCGTCTTCATGACGATAGGGTGAAAGATACCTATTATTAAAAAGGTGGATACGGCGATGATGACGCCCGTGTAATATACTTCCATATTCTATTGTTTTTATATTTTGTTCATTCAACTTTGCTATCTTACCAATATAATATTGCTAAATATGAGCTTTATTCTATTTTCAATTCCATTTCAATGTGCAAAAATACAAAAAAAACTTCATTCTTGCTTGGTTTATCAAAATTTTTATATAACTTTGTACGCAAATAGAGAAATTATGCATTGTTTTCGTGCACATCCTTCTCGATAAGAATTAATTAATAACATAATATAATCAAACTATGGCTAATAACGCAGAATTGATCAAGCAGTGTGAAGAAAGAGCACAGCAGTGGCTCACACCTGCTTTTGACGAAGAAACCCGTAAGGAAGTAAAGGCAATGCTCGACGCAGAGGACAAGTCTGCTCTCGTTGATGCATTCTATCAGAACTTGGAGTTCGGTACTGGTGGTTTGCGCGGTATCATGGGCGCAGGTACCAACCGCATGAACAAGTATATCGTTGGTATGGCTACACAGGGCTTTGCTAACTACATCCTCAAGGCTTTCCCAGGTGAGGAGAACCTTTCTGTAGTGGTAGGTCACGACTGCCGTAACAATTCCCGTCTCTTCGCTGAGACCGTAGCTGCCATCTTCTCTGCCAATGGCATCAAGGCTTATCTCTTCGAGAGCCTCCGTCCTACACCAGAGATTTCTTTCGCTATCCGTGAGCTCGGTGCAAAGGCCGGTGTCAACGTAACAGCTTCTCACAACCCTAAGGAGTACAACGGTTACAAGGCTTACTGGAGCGACGGTGCTCAGGTTCTGGCTCCACACGATACAGGTATTATCGAGGAGGTAAACAAGGTTACTATCGACCAGGTGAAGTTTGAGGCTAACTGGGATAAGATCAAGATTATCGGTGGTGAGATGGATTACGACTACATGACAGCCGTTCATTCTGCTATGATTGACCAGGATGTCATCAACCGTCAGAAAGACCTCAACATCGTTTATTCAGCTATGCATGGTACAGGTCGTGTCATCGTTCCTCTCTGTCTGCGTTCTTGGGGCTTCCAGAACATCAATGTAGTTCCTGAGCAGATGGTTGTAGATGGCAACTTCCCAACAGTGGTTTCTCCAAACCCAGAGAATGCAGAGGCTATGACCCTCGGTATGAAGCTCGGTACCAAGTTGAACGCTGACCTCGTGGTAGCTACCGACCCAGATGCTGACCGCCTGGCCATCGTTTGCCGCGACGACAAGGGCGAGTGGATGATCATCAATGGTAACCAGACAGCCATGATGTTCTGCTACTACATCATCGAGAACAAGAAGAAGTTGGGCAAGTTGAAGCCAACAGACTTCCTCGTAAAGACCATCGTAACAACAGAGGTTATCGCTGAGATTGCCAAGAAGAACAACGTAGAGTTGCGCGACTGCTACACTGGTTTCAAGTGGATTGCACGCGAGATTGCTATCTCTGAGGGCAAGCAGCAGTACATCGGTGGTGGTGAGGAGAGCTTCGGTTTCTTGCCATACGATAAGGTACGCGATAAGGATGCTCCTGCATCTATCTGTCTGATTTGCGAGATTGCAGCATGGGCTAAGGATCAGGGCAAGACTCTCTACGACCTCCTGATGCAGATTTATGCAGAGTATGGCTTCAGCAAGGAGTTCACAGTAAATGTAGTTCGCCCAGGTAAGACCGGTGCTGACGAGATTAAGCAGATGATGACAGACTTCCGTGCCAACCCTCCACAGGAGTTGGGTGGCAGCAAGGTGGTAATCTGGAAGGACTACCAGAGCCTGGAGGCTAAGCATGCTGACGGCAGCGTAGAGAAGCTCGATATGCTTGCTACAAGCAATGTACTCCAGTGGTTCTGCGATGACAACACCAAGGTAAGTGTCCGTCCATCAGGTACAGAGCCTAAGATCAAGTTCTATATTGAGGTTAAGGATCCTTCATTCAAGTGCGCTGGTTGCTACAACCGCTGCACAGCTGCTGCAATGGATAAGATCGAGGCTATCAAGAAGAGCCTGAAGTTGGATTAATTTCATAGGAAATCATATCATGGCGCTCCGGTAATTATTGCCGGAGCGCTTTTCGTTTCAGTAGCCGTTTATTCTTCTCGAAATAGGGTAGCAAGTTACCCTCATTATCATGTTTTTATAGAAAAAAAGCAAAAAGACTTGCATATTTTCTGATTTTTATTTATCTTTGCACCCATATTACAAAATTATAACATAGAATTATACTCTTATGGGAGGCATTTTCGGAACTATTTCCAAGAAAAGCTGTGTCGCTGATCTCTTTTACGGCACAGATTACAACTCACATCTCGGCACACGCCGGGGCGGTTTGGCAACCTACAGTAGTGAGAAGGGCTTCGTGCGCTCTATCCACAATCTGGAAAGTTCATACTTCAGAACGAAGTTTGAATCTACACTCAACAAGTTTGAAGGAGCTACATCGGGCATCGGCGTGATTAGCGATACAGATGCCCAGCCACTCATCATGAACTCTCATCTTGGCCGCTTTGCCATTTGCACTGTAGCTAAGATAGTAAACAAGGATGAACTTACTCAGCTTCTGCTCGAAAAGAACATGCACTTTGCTGAAATGTCTTCGGGTAGTACCAATCCTACTGAGTTGGTGGCTCTGCTTATTATTCAGGGTAAAACCTTCAGAGAAGGTATCGAAAACGTTTTCCATCACATCAAAGGTTCCTGCACCATGATGATCCTTACCGAGGATGGCATCATCTGTGCGCGTGACAGTTGGGGACGTACTCCAATCATCATCGGCAAGAAGGAAGGTGCCTGTGCGGCTTCCAGCGAAACCACCTCGTTCCCTAATCTCGATTATGAAACTGCATATGAGGTAGGACCAGGCGAAATCGTGAAGATTACAGCTGATGGCATGGAGCAGATCCGTCCTGCCAACAAGAAGATGCAGGTTTGCTCTTTCCTCTGGGTTTACTACGGATTCCCTACATCTACCTATGAGGGCAAGAATGTGGAGGAGGCGCGTTTTACCAACGGCTTTAATCTCGCCAAGACCGATGATGTGGAGGTAGACTGCTGCAGCGGTATTCCTGATTCAGGTACAGGTATGGCGATGGGTTATGCTGCCGGCAAGGGTGTGCCTTACCAGCGTTGCATTGCCAAGTATACTCCTACATGGCCTCGCAGTTTTACTCCTAGCAACCAGAGCATGCGTTCATTGGTAGCCAAGATGAAGCTGATTCCTAACAAGGCGATGTTGAAGGGCAAGCGTGTGTTATTCTGCGATGACAGTATCGTTCGTGGTACCCAGCTTCGCGACAATGTGAAGGTGCTTTTCGACCAGGCTGGCTTGAAGGAGTGCCACATGCGTATAGCGTGTCCTCCATTGGTATATGGTTGTCCGTTCATCAACTTCACTTCTTCAAAGAGTGATATGGAGCTGATTACCCGCCGCATTATCGAGAAGTTTGAGGGCGATGCCAACAAGAATCTTGAGAAATACGCTACCACCGGTTCTCCTGAGTATCAGAGAATGGTAGATGAGATTGCCAGCCAGTTGGGCTTGACTTCCCTGAAGTTCAACACCATCGAGCAGCTGGTAGAGGCTATCGGTCTTCCAAAGTGCCAGGTTTGTACCCATTGTTTCGATGGTAGCAGTGCATATACTCTGAATGAGTTTGCTGATGAAGACTAAAATAAGAATATAAGTTCTTGATAGATTAGAAGATAGGTCTAGTGACCCCGTAAAGCGCGGTGTTGCTAGACCTATTTTTTATTGTTATTTTCGGAAATTTTGAACATATTGTGATAAGATGTGAATAGTCTTTTATCACCGAAAAGCTGTACCTTTGCATCCAGATAATAAATGAAACGTAAATCAATAGAAATCATTAAGAAGATATGAAGAAAATAATCATCTTATGTTTCGCGCTCGGAGCTTTCCATACTCTTGGCGCACAGGAGACGCTTACGCTCAGCCAGTGCCTGCAGATGGCAGTGGATAACAACCTGTCGCTCCAGAGCAGCCGAAACGAAATAGCTAAGGGAAAGTACGCTATCAGCGAAAATCAGGCTAAACTCTATCCGCAAATCAATGCGGTGGCACAGCTCAACGACAACTTTACGCCGCCTGTTTCGGTTACCGACGGCTCGGCTTACGGCAAGCCTTATAATGTAACCAAGACGTTGCAGTATAATGCATCGGCGGGTGTACAATTGCAGATGCCACTGTATAACCAGATGATTCTTACCGCCATCGACATTACCAAGATTGCCGATAAACTCAACCAACTCTCTTATGAGAAGGCGCGTGAAGACCTCATCGTGCAGACTGCCAAGATGTATTACATGGCGCAGAACACATCTGAGCAGATTCGTCTGACGGATGACAACATCAAGCGACTGGTAGAACTCAGAAACATCACCCAGGCTTTCTATGATAACCAGATGAGTCTGGAGGTAGATCTGAAGCGAGTGAATCTCAATATCGAGAACCTCACCGTGCAGCGCGATAACGCCATCGCCATGCTCGAACAGCAGTATACCATGCTCAAGTATGTGATAGATTATCCTGCCGAGAAGGAGATGAAGGTGACTGCCGTAAATCCGGGAAAGATAGAGATGGTGAAGGCTGACGGACTGGATACGGGACTCTACGAACTCCAGTTGCTGGAACAGAAGAAATTGCTCACCCAGAAGCAGACCAAACTTGCCAAGGACGGCTATCTGCCATCGCTCTCGCTGACCGGAAACCTGATGTATTCTGCCTTTACCGATAGGATAGATCACTGGATTCATTCGGGCGAGTCAAACCACTGGTATGGTTCCAATGGTCTGGGCATTCAACTGAGAGTGCCTGTATTCGATGGTTTTGAAAAGCGTTCTAAAATCAGAAAGGCGAAGATAGAGGAGGAGAATGCACGCATCGGTTACGAGGACGCCCTGAAGGGACTGCAGGCAAACTATATGAATGCGGTGAGCGAGGTGAACAACAGTCAGCGCAACTACAAGAAGCAGTTTGATAATTATACCATGGCGCAGGATGTTTACAACGTAACAGCCGACCAGTATAAGGAGGGTGTGGCTTCGATGACAGCGGTGCTGCAGGACGAGATGCGTATGAGCGAGGCAATGAACAATTATCTCACAGCCTACTATCGCTACAAGGTTGCCAATCTCTCGCTGCTCAAGTTGACTGGACAGCTCAACCAGATTTCGGTTGCTAAATAACGGAGAAGAATAAATCATTAAGAAATAAAATATAAACAGGAAAACGGGATGTAAAAAACTTTTCTTCATATTCCCTGATTCCAAATTACAATAAAACTATGGAACAGAACGAAAATAAAAATGTAGAAACAGCAGAGGCTACACAGGTATCTCACGAAGAAACCAGGAAGAAACTCAAGAAGCAGCGCGTAAGACAGATTATCGCCAGTCTGATAGGTGTTGCTATCCTGGCTTTCGGACTTTGGAAAATCGTATGCCTCTTCCTCGATTATAACTCTAACGAAACGAGCAATGATGCTCAGATAGAGCAATATATCTCACCGGTTAATCTCCGTGCATCCGGCTATATCGCCAAGGTATGCTTCAGAGAACATCAGGAAGTACACAAGGGAGATACCCTCCTTGTGCTCGACGACCGGGAGTATCGTATCCGTCTGATGGAGGCTGAAGCAGCCCTCAAGGATGCCAAGGCAGGAGCCAATGTCATCAACGCTACAGAGCAGACCACCGAGACTTCAGCTTCTATCTATCAGGCATCTATCGATGAAATAAATGTACGACTTGCCAAACTTGCCAAGGACTGCGAACGCTATCGCAACCTGGTAGAAAAGAAGGCGGCTACTCCTATCCAGCTCGAACAGCTGGAGGTAGAATATGCAGCCACCAAGAAGAAACTCGAAGGGGTAAAGAAGCAGCAGGCTGCTGCCTATAAGGGCGTAAACGAGGTAACTACCCGCAAGCAGAATGTGGCTGCCTCCATCGAACGTGCCGAGGCTGCCGTAGAGATGGCAAAGCTGAATCTCTCTTACTGTGTGGTTGTGGCCCCTTGCGATGGTAAACTGGGTCGCCGCTCTATCGAGGAGGGACAGATGGTGAATGCAGGAACCACCATTACCTACATCATTCCAACCAACAACAAATGGGTGATTGCCAACTATAAGGAAACCCAGATAGAGAATCTCTATGTAGGACAGAAGGTGCGTATGACTGTAGATGCCATCAGTAACAAGGAGTTTGAGGGTACGGTGACCGCCATTTCTGGTGCTACCGGTTCGAAATATTCGCTGGTACCTACAGACAATTCGGCTGGCAACTTTGTCAAGATTCAGCAGCGTGTGCCTGTAAGAATCGATTTCAACAACCTCAGCAAAGAGGATAATGAGCATCTTGCTGCCGGCATGATGGTGGTTGTCAAGGCTGAGAGAAAGTAAAAAACAGCTAGATGGAAATGAAGTAATATATGGAAGAAGAATATAAGAATTATCCGTTTTATGATTGGGTGCCCAAACCGCTCGGAATCATCTTCATGATCATCCTCTTCGTGCCGATGATTACGATGAGTGGCGTCTATTCTGCCAACAGCGGCGAGATGATGAGCGGGCTCGGCATCCAGTCGGAATACATCGCCTTTGCGGGCTTCTGCACCTCGATAGGAATGGCGGCTTTCTCGCCGTTCTTCTATGAACTGGTGTGCATCCGTAGAGAGAAGATGATGTGTATCGTGGGCTTCTCCATTCTCTTTATCCTCAGTTTCGTGTGTGCCCAGACCGACTCGCTGTTCATACTCGGACTGTGCAGTCTGCTGATGGGTTTTGTCCGTCAGACGCTGCTGATGGCGCATCTCTTCGTGCTCATCAGATATGGTTTCGGAATAGAGGCTACGAGGAATATCACGCCGGGATGCGAGCCTACTACCGAGGAAGCATGGGATGCGGTAGATTCGGAGAAGATGGTTTCGCAGCCGGTCATCTATCTCTTCTTCATGATTATCGGACAGTTGGGAACCTGGCTAACGGCATGGCTTGCCTATGCCTATGAGTGGCAGTATGTTTATCATTTCATGATGGCATTCATGCTGGCGGGCATCATCATCGTGTTCTTCACCATGCCTTATCATAAGTATCCGATGCCTAAGTTCCCGATAACGATGTCGAAGTTTGGCAATGTTACGGTGTTCAGTATCATGCTCTGTTCGTTTGCTTACGTCATGGTTTTCGGTAAGACACTCGACTGGTTTGATGATCCTACCATCCGTTTCTCTTCGGTGGTTTGTCTTATCTTTACCGCTCTGTTCATCTATCTGGAGAAGACGAGGCGTTCACCTTATTTCATCATGGAGGTGTTTCAGCTCAGGGTCATCAACTACGGCATCCTGCTCTTCTTCCTGCTGATGGTCTGCAATTCGAGTGCCATGTTTGTCAACGTGTTCACCAATGTGAGCATGAAGATAGATAACTGGCAGAACGCCACGCTAGGCAACTGGGTGATGGTGGGCTACACCGTGGGACTGATATTCGCAGTTATCGCTAGAGCCAAGAATGTTCACCTGAAGTGGATGTACTGTCTGGGCTTTCTTTTTATCGGAGCCTATGCGCTGTACATGTATTTCGAGGTACAGAACGACGGCATGTATGAACGTATGAAATGGCCTATCATCATCCGTTCTACGGGAATGATGCTGCTCTATTCGCTCATCTCCACGATAGCCAACCAGCGCATGCCTTACCGCTTCATGTCAACCTGGGTTTGCATCATGCTTACCGTTCGTATGGTCATTGCCCCTTGCATCGGCTCTGCGCTCTATACCAATGTGCTTCAGCACAGACAGCAGTATTATGTAACCCGCTTTGCCCAGGATTACGACCGCACGAACATCGAGACGGCGAAGACTTACGACCAGACGGTGAGAGGCATGCAATATCAGGGCAAGAGTGTAACCGAGGCACAGAACATGGCTGCCATGAGTACGAAGGGAAAGGTACAGGTACAGGCCACGCTGGTGAGCATCAAGGAGATGGCAGGCTGGACCTTCTACGGCTGTCTGCTGTGTGCCGGACTGATGCTCGTTCTACCTTGGCGCAAGCGCAATATCGGGGAACTGACGCGTGAGTATCTGCTGAAGAATGTAGATGTGAAATCCCTGGGAAGAAGGTAGTGGAGTGCTAAAATATCATAAAAGATACAGGCTGCTCATCTGATGAATGGATATTTTTGTTATCTTCGCAGTTAAATCTGAAGATAACAGATCCATATTCATCATGAAAATAACAGATAATATCATCATATATGAGGCTCATGAGTTTCCTCAGCTGTTGATGCAGCCTTTCTACTCCGACTATGTCGGAATCGTAATCTGTCATCAGGGGATGTTCCGTTTCTGCGTAGACGGAACATCCTTTGTTGCATCTGTGGGTGAGACCGTTTTCCTCTCCAAAGGAGTGATGTTTCATGTGCAGGAAACGGGCAAGAACCTCAAATATACCCTTCTTTTTTACCGTGCTGAACAGATTCGTCACATGTTGGGTAATACCGTGGTTACCATGCGTCTTTATGCTACGATTTATCCCAAATCCTGCCATGTCAGGACGACGGGCTATGAGGACATGCTTACTTCTTATGCCCTGATGCTGAGGAAACTGGAGCTGGAAAAAGAGAAGAGTGGTGAACTGGATGCCTATTGTGTGCATGAGCAGAAACTGTTGCTGATGGCTGTTACGTACCGTTTGTGCAGCATCTTCTCGGCATCGTTCAAGGCTGCCGGCAAGGAGATGGAACGGAAGATTGCCATCTTTGAGTCGCTGGTGCTGCTGATAGAGAAGAACTATATGCGTGAGCGCAGTGTGGCTTTCTATGCAGACGAACTCTGTCTTACACCGAAATATCTGTCGGTACTGGTCAAGTCGGTTTGCGGTCAGACGGTCCAGCAGTTGCTTTTCAAGGCGATGATCCGTCGCAGTATCTACCTGATGAAGAACACCACGAAGACGATACAGCAGATAGCCAATGAACTCAGTTTTCCCAATGCTTCAGCCTTCGGAACCTTCTTCAAGAAACATACCGGTCTGTCGCCTAAGCATTACCGTAATTGGGAAGAGGGAATGAACCGAGATTTCATCCTATATCTATAAAATAAAAAAGGGACAGAGGATTTGTTCTGTCCCCTGTCCCGAAACTGTGATATAACTAAAACAACTGAGCGAAAGCTTCGGCTGTCTTTCCTGTATAGGTCTTCATCTCTGTAACCGGCTTGTAACTGAAATCCTTGAAGGCAAGGAGCTGTGTGGCAACAAACTGGTGGTCGTTAGAGATGCAAGCCTGTAACTTCATATTACCCATGCTGATGGCTGAAACAGGGAATTTGCTGATCGCTGTTTCTACATCCTTAGGGGCTGCACTGAGGATGTTCTCAAGCTTTCTTCCATCCTCTACAGAATATTCTTTCTCTTTTATCTTAATCACACTGTTGGTAGGTTGATAGATGAGCTTGACAGTCAAACCCATGAAACCTTTCTTTACCTGTACATCCTGGAGTGCCAAAACATCAGCACCCATCTCTAAATGATTAATCTTTGCCATAATTTTATACTGTTATTTGCTTATTCTTAATTCTTGAAAAATAATATATATTGAACTGTTTTTTGTTTTGAATAGGGGTGTAACCAGTCTTATCGCAAATCTTAGGAAAGATGCGATAAACCTATATGAAATTTTAAAAAGAGAAAAGAATAAGCACTAACAGAGCAGACGTCGCAGGCAAATGACATAATACTTGCAGGCGACATCAAAGTGGATTGGGGCAGTTTCCTGTCGGAAAGGCTCCATGCCACCTTCTATAGCTGATAAAAGGGATGATAAATAACGGATTCTATTTGTAAGCAATCTACTGGCAGTCTGACTGTTGTGCATGTTGCCACTTGGCAATAAGCGCTGCGGACGGCTGCTACAGATGCGGTAAGCAAGCTGTGAGGCGTTTTCAAGCTGTGCCTCAGGCTGGCTCTTGTCATACTCAACCTTCGCCAAACCATCTTTCTTATGGCTTGCATCTTCGGTATAAGAATCCTCGGGAGTAAAAGAAATAGGGGCAGCAGATACCTCTCCATAGCCTGAGAAGACCATGGACACCAGAAAAAGGATGTATAGTATCAACTGCCTCATATTAAATATATTATGGTGTCAGGATGAACTCCCGACACCAGGGATGATTAATAGCTTCTTGCGATGATGACACGGGCTACAGCTGGCTTGCCGCTTACCATATCTACACCTGGAGTCTGCTCGTAAGCGAAAGGCACGCAGCGGATGGTAGCCTGAGTCTCTTCCTTAATCTTAGCCTCGGTCTCGGCTGTACCGTCCCAATGGCAGAGGAAGAAACCACCGTCCTTCACACGCTTCTTGAACTCCTCGTAGTTATCGCACTCATAAACGTGAGCATCACGGTAAGCACGAGCCTTCTCGAAGATATTCTTCTGGATGTCTTCCAGCATATTCTTTACGCGCTCAACGATACCGTCGAAGCTTACGTTCTCCTTCTCCAAGGTATCACGACGCATGATTTCGATGGTGTTGTTCTCCAAGTCACGGCCACCCATAGCCAGACGAACAGGAACACCCTTCAACTCATAGTCAGCGAACTTGAAGCCAGGACGCTTGGCAGGGTTGTCATCATACTTCACGGTGATGCCCAACTCGCGGAGCTGGTCGATGACAGGCTGCAACTTAGCAGTAATCTGAGCCAACTGCTCGTCGCCCTTGTTGATAGGAACGATAACCACCTGGATAGGAGCCAGCTTTGGAGGCAATACGAGACCGTTATCATCGCTGTGAACCATGATGAGGGCACCCATCAGTCGGGTAGAAACACCCCATGAAGTAGCCCATACGTACTCAGGCTTGTTCTCCTTGTTCAAGTAGGTAACATCGAAACTCTTGGCGAAGTTCTGACCCAGGAAGTGAGAAGTACCACTCTGGAGAGCCTTGCCATCCTGCATCATTGCCTCGATGGTATAAGTGTTGAGAGCACCTGCGAAACGCTCTGTCTCACTCTTCACACCCTGCAATACAGGAACACCCATGTAGTTTTCAGCAAATTCAGCGTAAACCTTGAGCATCTCCTGAGCCTTTGCCTCAGCCTCTTCCTTAGTGGCATGAGCGGTATGACCCTCCTGCCAGAGGAACTCAGAAGTACGGAGGAACGGACGGGTACGCATCTCCCAACGCATTACGTTACACCACTGGTTGCAGAGGATAGGGAGATCACGCCATGAATGAATCCAGTTCTTATAGGTGTTCCAGATGATGGTTTCAGAAGTAGGACGGATGATGAGCTCCTCATCGAGCTTTGCGTTAGGATCAACCTCAACCTCTTTGCCATCCTCTGTAGAACGGAGGCGGTAGTGGGTAACTACGGCACACTCCTTGGCGAAACCTGCCACGTGCTCAGCCTCACGAGAGAAGAAACTCTTCGGGATGAGGAGAGGGAAGTATGCGTTCTGTACACCTGTCTGCTTAAACATCTTGTCGAGCTGTTGCTGCATCTTCTCCCAGATAGCGTAACCGTATGGTTTGATAATCATACAACCACGAACTGGTGACAACTCAGCGAGATCAGCCTTTACTACCAAATCATTGTACCACTGACTGTAGTTGTCAGCGCGCTTGGTTAAATTCTTGAGTTCTTTAGCCATATTGCTTTATTCTATTTATTTTGTTTTTTATTTCTTCTGTTATATATATATTAAGGTATAAGCTTGAGCCTTCATCATCTGCTGCCGGCAGTTCATCTGTCTGCAGGTGTCTGAAATCCGACTTTTAGGGATTTTCCACCCCCAAATAGGTGATTTCCTAGCTCTATTTCGACAAATACCCTTAAATTTGCATGCAAAAATACAAAAAAATATTAGAAAACTCTCCATTATGGAGAAAAAAGAGTTATCTTTGCAATTAAATAACATAAATATAGGAGATTTTAAAATGAAAAAGACTAATTTTGCAGTTGCAGGCCTCTCTTTGTGCTTGCTCTTCTCTAGTTGTGGAACCAATCAGAAAACTGGTACAGCAGTAGGTGCCGGTTCTGGTGCAGCTCTGGGTGCTCTCGTAGGTGGATTGCTCAATAATAGCCATCGTGGTACAGGTGCTCTCGTAGGTGCTGCTATCGGTGCAGCTGTTGGTGGCGGTGCTGGTAACCTCATCGGAAAGCACATGGATAAGGTAAAGGCTGAGGCTGAACAGGTGAAGAATGCACAGGTTGAGACTGTAACAGATGCCAATGGCTTGTCTGCCGTTAAGGTAACATTTGCTTCTGGTATCCTCTTCCCAACTAACGGTTCTACTCTCAGCAGCAGCGCAAAGACTGATTTGGCTCAGTTTGCCGGTGTATTGAAGAACAATACCGACTGCGAGGTTTCTATCCAGGGTTATACCGATGCTACAGGTAATGATGGTATCAACTTGCCATTGAGCCAGAAGCGTGCTGAGGCAGTTTACAACTATCTCGCTTCTTGCGGTGTTACAAGCCGTCAGGTAAAGAATGTTCAGGGTTTTGGTTCTGCTAACCCTGTTGTTAATACTACTGCTGCTTGTGCCCAGAACCGTCGTGTAGAGGTTTACATGTATGCTAGCCAGGCTATGGTTAACGCAGCCAACAACGGTACATTGAAGTAATAACTTTCATGCTCCCGGAAGGGAAAAACTAAATAGATGATTTTGAAGAAAATCAAGAATATAGTAAAATGGGTGGTGGTGCTGTTTTTCAGTACCACCATTCTTGCTGTAGTGGCATATAGGTTCATTCCTGTGTATGTCACTCCTCTGATGTTTATCCGATGCTTCCAGCAAGTAGCTGATGGAGAGAGTATTACCCTGCATCATCATTGGATTTCGATGGATAAGATCTCGCCTCATATGCCAGTGGCGGTAATGGCGAGCGAAGATGCGAGATTCCTGAAGCATCACGGTTTCGACTTCAATGCCATCGAGAGTGCGGCGAAGAATAATGCACGTGGCGGAAAGGTGCATGGAGCCAGTACCATCAGTCAGCAGACTGCTAAGAATGTCTTCCTGTGGCCTGGCCGTTCATGGACCCGCAAGGGATTTGAGGTCTACTTTACCTTCCTCATCGAAATGATGTGGAGCAAGCAGCGCATCATGGAGGTTTATCTCAACAGCATTGAGATGGGACCGGGTATCTATGGTGTGGATGCGGTTGCAGAATATCATTTCGACAAGAAAGCGAAAGACCTGTTTCGTGGCGAGTGTGCGCTGATAGCAGCTACACTTCCTAATCCGCGCAAATTCAGTTCGCTGCATCCTAGCGCTTATATGAAGAAGCGCCAGCGACAGATAGAACATCAGATGAGATTTATCCCTACCTTCCCTCGTGAGGGCGAAGATTTCGATCCGGGCACGGCTGTGGGAGGATATAGGGTGAAGTGAAGAATGAAGAGTGAAAAATCTGGTAAATATTGATTAATGGATTTACTGAACGACTTGAACGAAGCGCAGCGTGCTGCGGTAGAATATATTAACGGACCTTCGCTGGTGATAGCCGGTGCAGGTTCGGGTAAAACGCGTGTGCTTACTTATAAGATAGCTTATCTTCTGAGCCAGGGCATGAAACCCTGGAGCATCATGGCGCTCACCTTTACCAATAAGGCGGCAAGGGAGATGAAGGAACGTATCGGAAAACTGGTGGGAAATGATCTCGCCCAGCATCTCTATATGGGTACCTTCCACAGCATCTTCTCCCGAATCCTGAGAGCGGAGGCTGAGCATATCGGCTTCAACAACAACTTTACCATTTATGATGAAAGTGACTCGCGCTCGCTGATCAAGGCGATAGTGAAGGAGATGGGGCTGGATGATAAGAAGTATAAGCCTGCTGCCGTTCATGCCAAGATTTCGATGGCGAAGAACAACCTGATGAGTGCTGCGGCTTATGAGAGCGATGCGGCTATCTTCGAGCAGAACAAGCGTGCGCAGATGCCTGAGGTTGGTAAGATTTTCGTGGCTTACGTGCAGCGCTGCAAGCAGGCCAATGCCATGGATTTCGATGATTTGCTGACGCTTACCTATCAGCTCTTCAGGGAGCATGAGGATATTCGCCACAAATATGCCGCCCGCTTCGATTATGTCCTGGTGGATGAGTATCAGGATACCAATCACGTTCAGATGTCTATCGTTATGCAACTTTGTCAGGAGAAGCTGCGTGTTTGTGCCGTGGGTGATGACTCGCAGAGTATCTATAGTTTCCGTGGTGCCAATATCGATAATATTCTCAACTTTCAGCGCCAGTTTCAGGGCACGCGTCTCTTCAAACTGGAACAGAACTACCGCTCTACCCAGACCATCGTTGAGGCGGCTAACAGTCTGATCAAGCATAACCGCAACCAGATTCCTAAGGATGTGTTCAGCGAGAATGCGAAGGGTGAGAAGATTCAGTATAAGCCTGCTTACAGCGACAAGGAAGAGGCGGCGATTGTAGTGAAGGACGTGAAGCGTATCCGGCGCGAGGATGGCTGCCAGTATAGTGATTTTGCCATTCTCTACCGCACCAATGCCCAGAGCCGCAGCTTCGAGGAGGAGTTCAGAAAGCAGGGTATTCCTTATCGCATTTATGGCGGACTGAGTTTCTACCAGCGCAAGGAAATTAAGGATATTATTGCTTATTTCCGTCTGGTGGCGAATCCGGATGATGAAGAGGCTATCAAGCGTATCATCAACTATCCGGCACGAGGAATAGGGGCTACTACGGTGCTGAAGATTGCTGACTGTGCCCATCAGAACCAGGTGAGTTTCTGGGAGGTAATCGGTGCCCCTGAGCAGTATGGACTGGCGGTTAACAAGGGTACGATGAACAAGCTGGAAACCTTCAGATTGCTCATTTCTTCGTTTATCGAACGGGCTCAAACTACGGATGTTTATGAATTGGGTGATGCCATTATCAAGGAGAGTGGTATCAGTCAGGATATCATGTCGGGCAAGGATGCCGATGACCTGGCACGTCAGGAAAACCTGGAGGAATTCTTGAGCGGTATGTCGGCTTTTGTGGAGGAACGCCGTGAAGAGGGTAGGTTTGATGAACTCTTCCTGCAGGATTATCTGCAGGATGTGGCTCTGCTTACCGATGCTGACAGCGATGGTGATAAGGATGAACCTCGTGTTTCTCTGATGACGGTTCATGCTGCCAAGGGTCTGGAGTTTCCTACGGTATTCGTGGTTGGTTTGGAAGAGAATATCTTCCCAAGTCCGCTTTCTGCTGCTTCGCTCAGAGAACTGGAGGAGGAACGAAGATTGCTTTACGTTGCCATTACTCGAGCTGAGAAACATTGTATCCTGACGAACGCCAAGAACCGCTGGCGATATGGCAAGATGGAGTTTGATAATCCGAGTCGGTTTATCGATGAGATTGACGGCAAGTTGATTGATAGCCAGGATGAGGCTGGTGGAAGCTTGTTTGGCTCCAGAGCTGATTCGATGTCTGACCAGCCGGAGTGGGCGAGAGCGCAACGTCCTCGCAGACCGTGGGAGGATGCTGAGCAGCCTAGATACAGTAGCAGGTATCAGAATTCCAAACCGGTAGCATCGCAGTTTGTAGCAGATCCTAAGCCTTCTCTCTTTGATGATGAACCGGAGACTTCACATACTTCCGGACGCTCATCTCTCTCTGAAGGTAATTTCAAGTCTGTTAGAGCGCTGAATGCAGCTAAACGTTACATGGAGACGCATTCTTCTCATCCTGCTTCTCGCAGTACAGGATCTTCTGCAGCATCAGTTTCTTCTTCTGCAGCTTCATCTGCTGGCAGTTCTTCTTGTGGTTTGCAGGAGGGAATGAAGATTGAACATCAGCGTTTTGGACGGGGAACGGTGTTGAAGATTGAAGGTACTGGTGAGAATACGAAGGCTACGGTGGAGTTCGTTCATTCTGGCACCAAACAGCTTCTGCTGAAATATGCCAAGTTTACGGTAGTAGATTAAGTTCTGTAGTCTGATGTTTATATTTAAAGGTTTATCCTGTTTTGAAGTTCTCTCTTACAGGTAGAATCTTATAATATAGATAAAGAGTTATAAAAATAGATTGGGCAAGGTCATCTCTGGTCTTGCCCTTTTTGTTTCTATATACTATAAATTGAAAAAGCGTCCCCGCAGTAGCCTCACGGTTACTACGGGGACTTATATTACTAACATCTAACTTTAGCATTTTTGTTTAAACTTAAAAACGAATTCTTTATGAGAGTAATTTCACCATTATCTATAAACATAAACCAAGTATCTCATATATTGCAAGTAACTTGTATCCTGCAAATATCTTGTATCCTTAAATGCAAGTTCTTAGAAAAGTTAAACCCATAAATCAGTATCTCTACTAATATCTTGATTATTTTTATTTTATTGCTTTTTGTCTGTTTAATATTTAATACTTTTAATTTACAATGCAAAGATATAAAAAAAATGGGTAAACTCCAAATTAATTTTGTTTTATTTTGTGTTAAATGGCTTTTGTCGTACTTATGCGGCGTTTTTTAAGGATTAACTGGCAAAGTTAAAAGGGTGTATCATAAACATTCAAATGCTTTATGATACACCCTCTTTCTCAGGATTCTGAATATTTTTTCGTGTTTATAACGCTTCGTCTTCAGGACGTGGCATCTGTGTCTGGGGCTTCTGTTTCTTGCCTGACTTCATGAATAGTTTCTTCTTCTTGAGCCATGCAGCCTTGCGTATTTCGTATTCTTCGCGATGACGCTCCAAAAAATTATCTGCCATGTTTCGTTTCCTT
>ENA-UEOW01000346-UEOW01000346.1-human-gut-metagenome-genome-assembly--contig:-NODE-346-length-21379-cov-6.251667_pt1 | contig 21379 bp, 19 predicted proteins | sample MGYA00242894_ERZ507904 | MGnify/ENA primary metagenome ERZ507904 (study PRJEB26167, sample SAMN06115426) | human gut metagenome | host: Homo sapiens | place: China:Chongqing | collected 2015-04-10... | reverse complement strand
CTGAACCCTGAACCAAATGAAAGCAAAGTAAAAAGGGGCTGTGAAGAAATGAATCCTCATTTCTTCACAGCCCCTTTTTCGTGCTTTTGACGAGTTTTATTTCTTACCTTCGACAAAGAGCATATTGTTGTTGCGCTTTACCAGATTGTACATCAGTGCATTGACGCAGGAGGCGACGATGGAGCTGCCGCCCTTGGTGCCACGGACAGTGATGAAGGGGCAGGGCGCACGACGGACAAGCTGCTCCTTCGAGTCAGCGGCACCGACGAACCCGACAGGGATGCCGATGATGAGTGCCGGTTTGATGCCGTCTTCTTCGACCATACGGATGGCTTCATAGAGAGCGGTCGGAGCGTTTCCGACAGCGATGATAGAGCCAGTGAGATCGGTGCCGAAGGAGTTCATCGCTGCCATGGAGCGGGCGATGCCTTTCTCTTTGGCAATGGCTGCAATTTCCGGATCGGATACGCGGCAGAATACCTCACTGCCGAGCGCATGCAGGGCATTCTTATTGATCCCTGCTTTGACCATATTCACATCGGTATAGATGTTGCAGCCCTTGGCGAGCGCTTCGATACCGGCAGCGACAGCGCCTTGGCTGGTCTGGATGAGATGCCCGTAGTCTACGTCGCCGGAGGCGTGAATCATACGAGAATAGACCGTCACTTCTTCCGGTGTGAGGTCGATGTCCATGATGAATGGATTGATGAGATCCATGCTTTTATCTTCGATGGCCTTAGGGCTCTTGATGAAATCCATAGTGTTCCTCCATATAGTTGAGGACGCCTTCTACGGTCGAGAAGACCACAGCGCCGTCCAGTTTTGCTTTCGGTTTATCGATAACGATGACGGAAATCCCGGCGTCCATCGCGGCTTTGAGCTTTGTATCGCTGCCGCCGATGAGGCCGCTGTTCTTGGTGACCATCACATCGGCGTGATAGTCATGAATCATGGCAAGATTCATTTCATAGGAGAAGGGGCCCTGCAGGGCGAGAATGTACTTGGCTCTCATGCCGAGGTCTTCACACATTTTGATCACATTCGATGTCGGCAGCACGCGCGCCCAGATCTCCTTGCCTTCCAGCGCTTTCGCCTCTACGAAGGTGGCAAGCGTCTTGGAGCCGGTCGTCAAAAGGATGCTCTTTCCAAGCTGACCGGCAAGGTCCGCCGCTTCGAATTCATCTTTTGCGTGATAGAGCTTGTCATAGTCAGGGAGCGGGATCTCCGCGCGCTCGTAGCGTACGTAGTCGATCCCTGCCTTGGTACAGGCCGCGCGGGCCGTCTCAGAAACGATCGCTGCATAGGGATGGCTCGCATCAAGGATGAGCGAGATCCCCTTTTCCCTGATGACACGGAGCATGTCTTCTTCCCGGAAACGCCCTACTTCGATGTCGAGCCCTTTATGTGCGGCGAGCACTTTACCGTACTGGCTGACAACGGTCATAAGGATCTCACGGCGCTCCCCTTCCGGCTTGGACTGTTCTCGGTCTGCGAGTGCAGCGCCGATTTCTCGGCCGTCCTGTGTTCCGGAAATGATCCAGATCATGCTTTGTATCCTCTCGGTGTGATCATTTTTCCGTCAGCGACGAAGGTGGTGCTCTTGCCGATGATGACGGTGGACTGCATGTCTACATGTTCTTCCGGCAGTTTTTCCAGTGTGGAGATCGTCCAGTTCATGCCCGGACGTCCTGCTTTTCTGACGATGCCTACCGGTGTTTCCGGCTTTCTATACTGAAGCACGATGTCGCGGATCTCATCGAGGTAGGTCGCGCGGCCGCGGCTCTTTGGATTGTAGATGGCGATGACGAAGTCCCCTTCCGCGGCGAGCTTGGCTCTGTTTTTGATCTGTTCCCACGGGGTCATCAGATCAGAAAGACTGATGACGGCATAGTCATGCATGAGCGGAGCGCCGAGCGCCGCAGCAGATGTATTTGCTGCCGTGAGTCCCGGGATGACCTCACACTCCGGACGCGCTTCCTTCGGAAGCTTCTGGATGAGCTCGAGCACAAGACCGGCCATGCCATAGACCCCCGGGTCCCCGGAAGAGATCACGGCCACCTGATGGCCTTCTGCCGCCAGATCGACAGCCTTCTGGCAGCGGTCGACTTCCTGGCGCATGCCATTTCCGACGACCTCTTTGTCCTTGATGAGGTCTTTCACGAGAGCAATGTAGGTGTTATATCCCACGATGATATCGGAAGCTTCCATGGCCTTAATGGCCTTCGGTGTCATTTCTTCTTCATGGCCTGGTCCAATGCCGATGACCCGGATAGTCCCAGGGCGATCGCCACCGTGGCACTGACAAACTTCGTTTTCGGCAGAAGCGTTTTTCCCTTCATTGATTCCATTAACGCTGCTGATTGACATACGTTTCCCACTCCTATCGTTTTCTCTACAAATTTTGATCTTTCTAAATGATACTCTTCCGCGATCTTTTTAAGCTCCTCTGCCTTGTAAAAATGGATCGGAAGATGCATGGAATTGGCAAAATCAAGCAAGCCCTTTTCATCCGCTTTCGCATCGACGCTCGCAAGCGATGCTACCTGATACGGGTAAGCCCCTGCCTGAGCAAGTGCTGCGGTGAATGCGCTCTGCACCAGCTCTTCGGAGGTGCCGCGCTTGCATCCGATGCCGACGAAAAGATTCTTCGGCCGAAGACAGACGAAAGGCTTCTTCACAGTGATCGTTTTTTCGGTAATGACAGCGCATGCGTCAAACGCATTGGCATCCAGTCGGTCTAAGGGCTCCGTGCGGATCCCTTTCTCTTTGAGGCGCGTCGCTATGGATGCGCTCCCTTCGACGCTCTCATCCAGAAACCATCGGAATGTGCGACCTGCTGCGATGACGGTATTCACAGGCTTCAAGGCCGCCAGCGGCTCGACACGCATCATCAGCTCGCGGGCGATATCATCCGGCGCGCGGCGGTCATGGACATCGGTCGCCGTCGTGATGACGGGATCGGCTCCCACTGCCGCCGAGACTTCTCTTGCCCAGGCATTCGCCCCGCCGAGGTGTCCGGAGAGAAGGGAAATACAATGTTTCCCGCACTCATCCATGACGAGTACTGCAGGGTCGGACGCCTTGCTCACTACATGCGCTGCGATGGCGCGGACCGCAATGCCGGAGGCCATGATGAAAAGGATCCCATCATAGCAGGAGAAGATATCCGCCGTGAGCGCGAGCGTGCGGGTAAAATACACGGCTTCTTTGCCGCTCGCGCCGTCTTTTCTTTCATACAGAGTCCCCTCACCGGAAATGCCCGCCTTCACGCGCACCCCCAGCTGGGCTCCTTCTTTGGATACAGAAACAATAGCGTACTTCATGTGATACTCTCCAGGGGGTAAGGGTTCAAGGTTCAAGGTTCAGGGTTCAGGGTTCAGGGTTAGCCCCTGAGGCGGCTCGCCCCTTGATTACGTTTGAAAGCCTCGATTGAATGAGAAATTAGAAATGAAAAATGCGAAATGGTGGTGCCATGAGCTGGCATTCCAGTCACTAGTCACCAGTCACTTGAGCCTCCTAATCCCTAGTCACCAGAAGACTCTAATCCCTAATCTCTAGGGAAACGCTGATTTTCGCAAAGCCTCATCCGAATACACGGAAATCGCCCCTATTCCCCCCGCTTTCCTTACTCTCCATCTGTTCCTTTGCGGAACATGGTGGTGAACTTACTGTCGTAAAGCTTGGAAAGTTCATAATCGGTATCAAGGACCTTGCCGACGACGATCATGGCCTGACGAACGACGCCTGCCTGATGGAGAATGTCTGCGATGGTATCAATGGTGCCGCGGAAAATACGCTGGTCAGGCCAAGTCGCTCTGGCTACGATAGCGACCGGGGTATCGCCCGGATAGCCGCCCTCTTTCAGGGTCGCCATGACCTGATCGATCGCCTGGACAGAGAGGAAAATGCACATGGTCGCCTGATGTGCGGCAAGAAGCGCGAGCTTTTCCTTCGGCGGGACCGGTGTGCGGCCTTCCATACGGGTGATGATAACGGTCTGAGAAATGCTCGGCAGGGTATATTCCTGTTTCAGCGCAGCTGCTGTCGCAAGGAAGGAGCTGACGCCCGGAACGACAGAAAACTGATCTTCTTTGATCCCTGCTGCGCGCAAACCGTCCATCTGTTCCTGGATCGCACCGTAAATGGCCGGATCGCCGGTGTGTACGCGAGCGACCATCTTGCCTGCTCTGAGCGCATCGATCTCCACCTTCAGCACTTCATCCAGATTCATGGTCGCACTGTTGTAGATCTCTGCATCTTTTCTGCCGTACTTCAGGATCTCCGGATTCACAAGAGAGCCTGCGTAGATGATGACATCCGCCTCTGCGATAAGACGCTGTCCCTTCACCGTGATGAGCTCAGGATCTCCGGGGCCTGCGCCGATGAAATACAATTTTCCCATAATAACTTCCTCCTCAATGTTTGATTGCTGTAAATATGAAAATGGGGCTCATCGGATCATAGAGATGATACCGCCCCAGTTTTCTCAGTCGATTGATCTGCATCTCGAAGCCTTCCAGCTCGAAAGGACGATCCTCGAATTCCTTCACCACTTCCCCCGTCGTTTCCACGGTGACAGCGGTAAGGATGATGCGTCCGCCCGGAGCGAGCAGCGCTTCACATCGATCCAAGATCTCATGCATATTTCCGGAAGACCCGCCGATGATGATCACATCCATCTTCGGCAGCCCTTCCATCGCCTCCGGCGCCGTGCCGGCTATGGTATGGATATTCCGGCAGCCGAACTTTTCCGCATTTTTCCGGATCAGCTCGATCCCCTCCGGATTTCTTTCTATCGAATACACAGCCCCCTCTGGGCAGCAGAGCGCTGCCTCAATGGATAGAGAGCCTGTGCCTGCACCGATGTCAGCCACTATATCGCCAGGCTGAATGGCGGCCTTCACCATGACCATCGCACGGATCTCAGCCTTCGTCATCGGTACCTTTCCCCGAATAAACTCCTCATCTTTGATGCCAAACTGCATTTATCCCATCACCACCATGACTGATTCACCATAGCCTTCCAGATGCGACAATTCCTCAAGAGTCGAATCCGAAAGATGCTGATTCTCATATGAAATATGCTCGGCCGCCGCAGCGCGCGTCTCCTTCGGCCAGCCCTTGTCCATCAGGTATCTCGCGATATAGGCCGGATCATGCTCATGATCCGTCAGAAAGGCGAGCTTTCGTCCGGGCATATAAGACGTATCCTTCTCTTCCGGCACACGGCCATGGAAAGAGAGCCACAGCGCCCCCTGCCATGGTTCTTTGACAAGAGCGAAGCAGGCCTGCACCGAAGAAATCCCCGGGATCACCTCGATCGGATGCTCCGGAAACCGCTTCTTGAGCCACGGGAGCAGACTGTAATAGCCCGGATCCCCGCTCACCATGACGACGACATCATCCTTCTTAAGCGCCTCCTCCAGCCAGTCCGCCAGCAAAGAGAGCTTGCCTGTCACCGGATATGTTTCCTGAGAAGGCTTCGCATAGTCAGAAAGCGCGCGGCGGCCGCCCACGAGGTAGCGCGCCCCGTCGATGACTTTCTGCGCCTTCGGCAGGATATAGTCCGGATCTCCCGGCCCGATCCCCGCTACGATCAATGTATGCTCCATTGTTCCTCCTCCAGAATCTCCTTCGCATGGCTGCTGACTGCCTGCACCGTACCATCCATCGCCGCAAAAATCACGCCGACCCTGGCCTTACCGAAGATATAGCGTTCCGAGCGCACCTGCGCCCGCTCCGCCATCTGCTGGTAAATCATATCCAGCCCTTCGCGATGTACGACTGCTGCCGCGCCATCTGTCGTCGTGCAGCACATGATCTCACGCACCGTATCTGTCGATGCCCCATTCATGGCTGCATACGCCGCCATCGTCTCCATACGGCCGTCACTATTGCGATTGTACGTATGGAAGCTGCCTGACGCCACCTTGACCAGCTTTCCCATATGGCCGATGAGCAGCATCTTTTGGAAACCGCCTGCGATGCACTGCTCCATCATGAAGCCGATGTAATTGCTCGTCTCGATGATCGCATCCGATGGAATGCCCATGATCTTCGCCGCCGTCTCACCGATACGGCCGGGACAAAGGACCGCCGTGCGGATCCCGCTCGCATAGACCACCGGCACCTGCGGCGCCAGCGATTTCTTGTACGCCTCCTCGCTCATCGGCTTCACGATCCCCGTCGTTCCCAGGACCGAGATCCCGCCGACGATACCCAGCGAAGGATTCAGCGTCTGCTTCGCCAGCTCCTCCCCTTTCGGGATAGACACCGTCACGATGCAGCCATGATCCTTGCCGATGAGCTCTTCATACACATAGCGCAGCATGATCTGCGGGCCTGGATTGATGGCGGGCCGTCCCACCTTCACCTGTAGCCCCGGCTTCGTCACCGTACCGACGCCCTTCCCCGCACGGAGCGTAAGACCCGGCGTATCCACCAGCTCCACCGTCACGACGATCGGCGTCCTATGTGTACAGTCCAGGTCATCGCCCGCATCCTTAAGGCAAGTCGCGATGCCCGTCCGCCCATGTGCCTCGGCCGACTCCACCGGGATCGTGAGCTCCGTCCTTTGCGGCGAAAGGACCGTCACCTGCTTTGGAAATTCTCCTCGCATAGCCAGGATCGCTGCCTTCATCGCCCCCGTCGCCGTTGCGCCGGTGGTATGCCCTTCCCGGAGCGTCTTTGCCATCATTTCCTCTGCGTTCATAACTCCTCCCATACATAAAGGTTCAGCGGGTTCAATCAGTTCTAGGGAAACGCTGCACCGCACCATTCAGAAAGTGCAGCCTCGTCACACCTGCGAAATCTCCTGCCCCCGCAGAGCCTTCTTATCTGTAATTCACAAACTGCAGATCCGCCGGAATGTCCTGCTGCTTCAGGAACTGGATGCACTCCTGCAGGCAATCCTTATCCTTGCTCGATACACGCACCTCATCCCCATTGATCTTGGCAGCGACCTTGATCTTCGAAGCCTTCACACGCTTCACGATATCCTTCGCCATATCCGAAGAGATCCCGTTCTGCAGCGAGAGTACCTGACGGACCGTCCCGCCGGCTGCAGCTTCCTTCTTCTCTTCCTTCAGATTCTTGAGGGAGATCCCGCGCTTCACGAGCTTTCCATGAATGATATCCTTCACCAGCTTCAGCTTGAAATCATCATCGCCGATCAGCGTGATCTTATCCTCATCGAGAGTGACCGAGCTCTTGCTGCCCTTGAAATCATAGCGCGTGCCGATCTCCTTGGACGCCTGATTCACAGCATTCGCCGCTTCCTGCAGATCCGTGCGGCATACCACGTCGAATGAATAATCTTTTGCCATTATAGACCTCCTTGGGGGTTGTAGTGACTTAGTGACTAGTGACTGATGACCGGGGATCAAGATCCAATAAGATCCTTCCCCGATGAGCAATATGTGAATACCGCTTCCTCATCCTTCTTTTTTACATACTCTATTATTGTACCATACTTTCGTATATAATTTGAGAATTTCTGAAAATTTCAAATTCAGCCATGCTAAGAAGACGCTGATTGAATCATTGCCAGATTTTACTCTTGAATCTTTATACAAGGCAGGGAATCATCCGACACGAATGGCGAACCATGTAAGGAAGGTGATGACGAAGCCATGTATAAAGCTCCTTCTAAAACCTGCCTCTACCATGGGATCAGCATTTCCTTACATAATCATAAAAAAAGTTGGCAGAAAAAGTCTTTACGTCTTTTCTGCCAACTTTCATATTCACGCCAGAATAAATGCGGTCCTCAAACCCAGCTTATTTTTTCTGTGCGTCTTTTGCTGTTGCGTCTTTTGCTTTCGTCTGCGCTGCGCGGAGATCCGCGATTGCAGCCTTCAGCTCTTCTACTTCCTGACTAAGAGCACTGATCTTTTTCTCCATAGCAGCTTTGGAAGCCGGTGCACGGTTGCTCTGACCGAGTTTCAGGCTTACGCCTGCATTCACCATATTTTCTCCATTGCCGAAGCTGCCACCGACAGAGAACATCGTGTCTTCATTCGGGCGATAGTATGCACCGAGCGCCACGGCACTTGCACCACTGTAGTTGCCATAACCTGCTGCAAAGTCCCACTTATCCTCCGGATCGAAATCGAGCGGATGGAGTGCGGCGAGAGCAGCTGCCCCTGCACCGACCTTGTCCACGCGATTGTCCAGCTTATTGATTGAATTACCAAGAAGCGAAATATTGCTAGCATTATCCTTTACCAGCTGATTTGTCGCATACAGCTGTCCGCCATTCACGGCATCCTTGGAGTCCTTTTCGAGTTTGCCGTCAGCCACCTGAGTGACCTTGTTGCCATTGGCATTCAAGCCATCCTTGCTCACATAGGTCTTCCCATTGATGGAAATGCCATTCGTATCCATCTTTGTTTCGCCTGTGGTGACGCTATGAAGCTTCTGATCCGGGTTCAGGCTCAGCTGATAGTCCTTACCACCCGCTGCATTGGTTCCCTCTTGGATCTTGATATTTGCATCGGTAGTAGAAACACTGCTGTGTTGACCTGCTACAGCAGCTACGCCAGACAGTTTCTGGTTTAGCTTGCCGATCGCCGTTGTCGAGCTGTCTCCGTCTTTGATATCCCCCTTGGTGACAGCACTGTATTTCAGATCTCCGACCTTATTGTCCAGATTATTGACTGCATCGACGACCGTCGTTTTGCTCCCATCTTTGTTCTGAAGCTCTTTGTGAATATCGCCTATATTGCCCACATCAGAAGCTTTCGCTGCATCTTTTACTGCATCTGCGACAGCAGTTTTCAACTGCCCTACATTGACAGCATCGGTATCCGCCTTACCTGCTGCTACGCCGGTAATCTTGCCATTCTGATCAATAACAACTTTTTTATTGATGATGGTATTGCCAGCCTGCATATAAATGGAAGCGCCTTTACCATTCACCATTCCTGCTATTCCGGAATCGCCATACAGCGCGATTCTAGCCGCACCATTGGAAATGATATTACCACTGACATTGATACCAGCAAGCTGAGCTCCCTTATCTGCAATAATACGGTCCTTGGTCGCGATAGAACCAGTTGTCTCAATCGTCCCAAGGCGAACATCATCATTCAGTCCAACCTTATAAATCTTCTGCCCGTTGAGTTCTGATTCTTCTACATTGATGTTGCTGCCATTGACAACCTTGCTATGCTTGCCCGCTTCGGCTGCTACTGCATGGAGCTGGCTGCCATTGACCGCATCGGTAGAGCCAGCAGTGATTGCACCTGCTGCTACGCCGGTAATCTTGCCGTCTTCAGCAACAGTTACTTTGCCCAGCTTAGCACCTTTAGTAGTGATTTGGCTGTAGTTGCCGCTTGCATCGCCTACGAACAGCTCGCCATCACGCAGTTTGGAATTACCGGTGAATACGCCATTATTCAGAACTACGTTGCCGATTTCGCCTGCGGTTGCGGTTACTTTGCCGTCTTTACCTACAGAGAATTTATTATTGGCTGCATAGAAATCACCGGTGCTGTTTACGAAGAACGGCATGGTGCCGTTTTCATTTGCAGTACCTACGGACAGGTTGTATTTTGCATTCAGTGCATTGGTCTGGATCGCATTGGCCCCTGTGATATTACCTTCTTTGTTAATCGTTACTTTCCCAAGTTTCGCATATTCAGGACTAATCTGGCTGTAGTTACCCTGATCATCTCCTAAATACAGGGAACCATCTCTCAGGGATGTGTTCTTGTAAGAGATTCCATGATTGATCGTGACTCCGCCGATTTCGCCTGCGGTTGCGGTTACTTTGCCGTCTTTGTCAATAGCAACTTTTTCATTGATGACGGTGTTGCCATCCTGCATATAAATGGAAGCACCTTTACCATTCATCATTCCTGCTATTCCTGAATCACCATACAGCGCGATTTTAGCCGCACCATTGGAAATGATATTACCACTGACGTTGATACCAGCAAGCTGAGCTTCGGTTGCGGTTACTTTGCCATTTTGCAGAACTACATTGCCGATTTCGCCTGCGGTTGCGGTTACTTTGCCGTCTTTATCTACAACCAATTTGCCGTTGGCTGCATAGAATGCACCGTTGCTGTTTACGAAGAACGGTACAGTGCCGTTTTCATTTGCAGTACCTACGGACAGGTTGTATTTTGCATTCAGTACATTGGTATTAATCGCACTGGTATTAATCGCTTTGACCCCTGTGATATTACCTTCTTTGATCTTGACTCCGCCGATTTCGCCTTCGGTTGCGGCTACTTTGCCATTTTGCAGAACTACATTGCCGATTTCGCCTGCGGTTGCAGTTACTTTGCCGTCTTTGTCAATAGCAACTTTTGAATTGATGACGGTGTTGCCATTCTGCATATAAATGGAAGCACCTTTACCATTCATCATTCCTACTATTCCTGAATCACCATACAGCGCGATTTTAGCCGCACCATTGGAAATCATTCCCTTATTGATCGTGACTCCGCCGATTTCTCCGTTGGTTGCAGTCACTTTGCCGTCTTTATCTACAGAGAAGTTATTATTGGCTGCATAGAAGGCACCGTTGCTGTTTACAAAGAATGGCATGTACCCATTCTCTGCCATCTCACCTACGTTGAGGTTATATTTGGCATTCAGTGTATTGGCATTAACAACATTGGCATTAACCGCATTGGTATTAATCGCTTTGACCCCTGTGATATTACCTTCTTTGTCAATAGCAACTTTTCGATTGATGACGGTGTGGCCATCCTGCATAAAAATGGAAGCGCCTTTACCATTCACCATTGCTGCCATTCCTAAAGAGTCATCCAGCGCGATTTTAGCTGCACCATTGGAAATGATATTACCACTGATGTTGATATCAGCAAGCTGGGCTCCTTTGGCTGCACTAATGCTGTCCTTGGTCGCGATAGAACCAGTTGTCTCAATCGTCCCAAGGCGAACATCATCATTCAGTCCAACCTTATAAATCTTCTGCCCGTTGAGTTCTGATTCTTCTACATTGATGTTGCTGCCATTGGCAACCTTGCTATGCTTGCCCGCTTCGGTTGCTACTTCATGGAGCTGGCTGCCGTTTACTGCGTCAGTAGAATCAGCGGTGACTGCGCCTGCTGCTACGCCGGAAATCTTGCCAGTCTGATCAATAGCAACTATGTTATTGATGGTGGTGTTGCCACCATACATAAAAATGGAAGCGTTTTTACCATTCACCATTCCTACCATTCCTGCAGCGCCATTCAGTGCGATTCTAGCATCACCATTGGAAATGGCATCGGTATTGACAGTAGTGGCATTGACAGTAGTGGCATTGACAGTAGTGGCATTGACATCCGTTGCTTGTGCCTCGCTCATTCCCATAACGCTAGTAAGAGCCAATGCAGCTAAAAAAGCGGCAGCGCATGTACGTGCACGGTTTCCTTTTCCATGTCTTTTCGCAATCTCAGAAACCACAGTATAGCAATTCTTCGCTTTGCTCCAAACAACTTGGTAAATCCGATTCATGATACGTCCTCTCTTCCCTTGAAATACAGTGTAAAATGATAATCCACTTTGCTTTTACTAACCATTCACTATGTTTCTTGTCACTCAATTGTTTGCCAAATGACATTTCTTGCAACAGTAGAGCCTTCGACAATCTTGAATATCTTGGGTAACAACTTTCTCTCCCCCATACTGGCAATAGAACAAGCGATAAAACATAGCTTTATCCCTTTCAGCATGTTTTCAGTACAGCTTTCAAAACAAAAGCGGCACCGTCTATCTCTAGCGCCTAATACGTTGATCTTCTTGCCAGATTTCTTACAAACACAGGGAGCGTAATGGCTGTAATAGCAAATCCTCAAAATACTTCTTTTCCATGTCGTTATAATGATTTCTTTTTGTACAGCAAAATCAATATTTCTAACGACTCTTTCACTAATGGGTATTCTTTCGCCACACTATGATGATCACAGACTCTCTTTCCTAAGCATTAGAAAAAACGACAAAGAGGCACCCCCACCTTTCTTCGATTTCCCAGCATTCCTTGATTTCTTCTGTTGTTTCATGAAGAGCTAAACAAAAAAGTTGATCATATAATAGTGATTAAGGTTTCATGTTTATGATAAGCCTTAAACTATATATAAACAGTACCACCCCCCCCGATTTCGTCAATATCTATATATTTTTTTAGGCGTAATAGAAATCTATAAAGTTGTTCCCCAGTGACAGGGGGGTCCAGTATACCAGTAAAGCATTCCAGTTCAAGCTCTCGAAGCAGGGTATGGAGCAATCCATGTCCCGCGTTGGGCATGGCATCGATCATTGCCCAGTGGAAGGGTTCTGGGGAATTGTGAAGACAGAGATGTATTCCCGGAATAAGTTCAGTAGCGGCGACGAGGTGCGTTCGGCCATCGAACAATACATTCCATTTTTACAATTACGAACGTTTTCAGGAACGATTTAGAGTAAGGACGCCAATGGAAGTTCGCATGGCAGCTCTGCACGCGAAGAACCCGGAACAGTTTCCGATCGCAGAGAACAAACGTTTTCAGAAATACAAAACGAAATTTTCGGCATAACAAAATGCCGCAAATCCCATGTTGATGCTAAAACACCAACATGAAATTTACGGCAGTAATTTTTTAGATATTTGCCATGTCTACCTTGACAGGGGCTGATCATTTTACTCTTGGATTCTTATATATGGCGAGGAATAAAACTGACACGAATAGCGAGCTCTTTAAGGAAAGCCATGACGCAGCCATGTATAAAAATTCCTGTAGAAGCTGTCTCTGCGATTGAATTAGCGTTGTCCTAGAATGAGTGGAGCGATTGTTCCATGTTCTACATCAATGATTCCCCTATCAGTCAGTTTATAGAATGGTGTCACAGGAAGAGATAGGGTACTGAGCGACATGATAATGTTGTCATTCTCATAACCACATTCGGAAAGCACGCGATGGACTTGCGCCATCTGTCTCCCCAAAATGGGAAGCGGCCGGTCAGAGAGAATCCCTGCTATGGGCAGCGGTGCAAAGGCCTGCACTTTCCCTTCCACAGAAACAGCATAGCCGCCCTGTGCATGTATGACGGCATTTGCGGCCTCTTTCATATCTTCTTTCGTCTGCCCTATGACAAGGAGATTATGATGATCATGTGCATACGTGGTAGCCGCGGCGCCTTCCTTCATCGCGCATCCGCCGACCAGAGCCAGACCGTGTCCGCCATTTTTCCCGTGTCGTTCAAAGACCACGGCGAGATTGTACGGGCTGTGTTCCCAGTCGACTTCTCCATGATGCACAGGAAGCTCTGCCTGTTTTCCTTTGATAAAGGTGGTGTGCGGCTGTACTTCCAGGATGCGACAGATCACGCTCCCTTCTTCGATCGGAGCTTTTAAGATGAAATCTGATTCTTTTTTCTCTGATACATGGACGCTATGATAGAATTTTTCAGGGAAGGAGGTGTCCCGTTCTTCTTCCGGCCATGGATCGCCCTTTTGGTAGACACGATTTCCCTGGCACCAGGTGCTTTCGATCGCAAATTCACGCACATCGGAAAGAATGACAAAATCTGCAATCTTCCCTGGAGCGATGCTGCCCTTGTCGCGAAGTCCCATGCGCCGTGCCGGGGTAAAAGTCGATACATAGATCGCTTGCTCGGGCGTGAGGCCGAGGTGCATCGCTTTCTTGACCAGGTAATTCAGTTGTCCGCGCTTCATGAAGGCATCCGGCATGGTGTCATCTGTCACCAGTGCGAAATGTTCGAAAAGTTGGTTTTCCTTTAAATATTGCAAAAACTCAGGTTTGAGTGTTTTATCCTGCAGTTGTACGAACATGCCATTTTCAATCCGCTGCTTAAGGCCGGACAGACTTTGGTCGGTGTGGTCTGAATTCACACCGCTCATGAGGATCTGTGCAAGTTCCCAGCCCTCGAATCGCGGGCAGTGACCTTCTAGGGGAAAATACGGACATCCATAGCGGATCTGACGAATCAAACGGCTTGTCTTTCCTTCCGGATGCTGGATGAGATCATGGCAGTTCATGACTTCGCCAAGACAAATTACATGATCGGTGTGCATCAGTGCTTCCACGGCATCATTATCAATGATGCCGCCTGTCGTTTCGAGCTGTTCATTGGTCGACGGCACAGAGCTCGGAATAGCTATAAAGACTTCACACGGACCTTCTTGCGTGGTGCGGAGCATCGCACGGATCCCTTCGAGGCCGAAGACATTTGCGATCTCATGAGGCTCGGCAATAAGCGTCGTTACGCCGTTTCTTACCGCTCCGTGCATGAATGTGCGTGGCGCTGACATCGTACTCTCTATATGCATATGGCAGTCGACAAGTCCGGGAATGAGGTATTTCCCAGATACATCGATGACCTGCTTCGGCTGGATCGGCAGCTCATTTTTCCCTACATAGCAGAAACGGTTCCCGCTGATGGCCACATCGGCATCTACAAATCGTTTCAGATATGCATTGTACACATGACCATTCACCAGTAAATAATTAATATCCATTGATTTAGGTGCTTCCTTTCTCTTCTTCTGATGTGATAGATGTAAAAAGGTAGATATAGTTGTTAGGAAACCACTGATTAAATCATTGTCAGATTTCATTCTTGGATTTTTATACAGAGCAAGCAATCAGGGGGCGCGAATATCGAGCTATTGAAGGAATGTAAGGACGCAGCTATGTAATAAAAATGCATATAAATCTGACTCTGCGATTGAATCAGCGTTTCCTTCGTTATTTGAACCATGCAACTGACAACAATCATACATCTATTCCTTTTAGTATCCCTTATGGGTTCGTAGTCAGCTATTATTTCATTCCTGCCATCGCATAGAAATAGTACGCTAGCAGCAAGGCTAGAAGGTAATGTCCTTTATTTAGTTCCATCATTCTTCCAGCCGCTACTTTCATGATGACATATGCAATGAAAGCGACGGAAATGCCATTCGCAATGTTGAAGGTGAACGCCGTAAATGCAATGCAAAGGAAGGCAGGAAAATAATCGCAGATATCATTGTAATCCAGATTTCTCATTCCGCTCATCATGCTGACTCCGACATAAATCAGTATCGGCGCCGTCGCCGCCGCCGGGATCATGAGCGCGATCGGTGTCACCGCGAGAATAAGCAGGAATGCACAGGCCGTGGTGATGCCTGTAAGACCCGTACGGCCGCCTGCCTCGACTCCTGCACCGGACTCAAGATACGTAATGAGTACAGGGATGGTAAAGAAAGAACCGATCGTAGCTGCGATGGAGTCTACCTGAAAGACCTTGTCAATGTGCGGCAAATCGCCATTTTCATCCAGAAAACCAGCTTTGCCTCCAATGCCAATGGCAGTGCCAAAGCTGGAGAAGAAATCCGGCAGAAAGAATACAAAGAGGTATGGCAGATATTTCACATCGAGTGCGCCGAATAAATCAAACTGCATAAAAACTGGACCGATGCCATCTGGTACGGAAAAAATCGACTGCGGCAGGTGTGTGAGCCCCAGCGGAATACCAAGCACCGTGCCGGCCACGATGCTAATGAGCGCCGCGCCACGCACTTTGCGCGTTTCTAAAACAAGAAGAATAACAAATGTCATGGCTGCCAGGACGACAGCCGGCTGCGTGAGATCACCGAAAGAAAGCGCCACTTTCTGCGAATTCGCTGCAAGTAGCTTGGCATTTCGCATGCCAATAACGGCAAGGAACATGCCAACACCTGCACTGATAGAAATCTTAATACCACGCGGAATGACCAGTACGATGGCTTCTCGCACGCCGAGTAGCGTCACCAGAATGAATAAAATACCGCTTAGAAATACTATCGCACTGGCAATCTCGATCGATACGTGCTGGAGCTGCACCAGCGTAATAGAGAAAATCGCAACGCTTCCCATGCCTGGCGCTAACACAAAGGGGCGATTGGTATATAGTCCCATCGCTACCGTTGTCAGAAATATCATCAGAACCAACGCGGTGAGCACCGCTCCCTGCGGCAAACCAGCCTCCGCCATCATGCGCGGAACAACGGCCAGTACATACCCCATCGTAGCGAAAATCGTCAGCCCAGCGATCACCTCCGTACCGATATCTGTATGAAGTTCACGCAGATGAAATCGATGCTCACTATACGACTGTAAAAATGAAAACATTAAAAGAACCCTCCTTATGAAACTGTTAATCAGATGGCATATGCCACATTATAGTGCTTTCTACGACTGCATTCAACGGAATAACCAGTTATTTTGTGACAAATTTATCATGTTTTTTTACTTGATGTTTGAATATTTTTTGTCAAATGATGCAGTCCATCTCGACTCTTCTTTACTATGAAAGTGTATCGTCAGGTTAAACGGATTCACCGGGTTTAAAAAGGGACGGTGCATACGATTCATAAGTACCCCAATCCGCATATAACATCATGGGGTATTTCGTTATCCTGCGTGGTAAGAAACATCATATGTGCGAAGTGTACTTAGTAGAAATTATGACCTCTCCTGAAGTATGTCGCTACACGTTTTCCCCTATTAAAACTATAGAACGTATGCTCCAATGGCTTTCATTCATAGTGACGCCGATAAGGGATCATGGTTTGGAAAAAGCAATGCACTGCATTGCTAATCAAGCAAAAACCACCGAGATACTTACTCAGTGGTTTTTACATGCGTTCAAGCGAATTTTATTTTTCTTCTTTCTCATCGAGTTGCTTTTCTAGACGGCGGATCTTTTTCATCAGTTCCGGCAGATGCGAGAGAGCCGCTTCGACTCTTCCCCACTGGGCGTGGGTCCTCGCCGGATAGCCGAGGTAGGTACCTGGGGTCTTGATGGTGCCGATGATGCCTGTCTTGCCTCCGAAGACGGCATTGTCACAGATGGTGATATGGCCATTCACGCCGGTCTGTCCGGCCATGATGACGTGGTCGCCGACTTTGGTGCTGCCGGCGATGCCGACCTGCGCGCAGAGGAAATTGTCTTGGCCGACTTCGACATTGTGTCCCAGATGACAAAGGTTATCGATCTTGGTGCCGCTGCCGACGATAGTGTTATTCATCGCACCGTTGTCGACGGTGGAGCAGGCGCCGATCTCGACGTCATCTCTGATGACAGCGCGGCCGAGCTGGCGGATGTGATGGTGGTGACCCTGTTCATCAGTGGAAAAGCCGAAGCCCTGACCGCCGACGACGGCGTGTGCACGAAGGACGACGCGGTCGCCTAAGATGCTGTTCTCGTGTACGACGGCGCCCGGATTCAGTTCACAGTCTTTGCCGAGCTTCGCATATTTTCCGATGTAGCAGTACGGGTAGATGACACAGCCGTCTCCGATCTCGGCACCTTCTTCGATGACGGCATACGCCATGATGGTGACGTCTTTGCCGATCAGGGCTTTTTCACTGATGACGGAAGTCTCATGGATGCCAGGTTCCCATTTGTTTTCCGGACGGAAAACTTCGATGAGTTCGCCAAAGGAGCGACGGGCATCGGGGACGACGATGAGATTCTTCGTGTAGTGGGCAGGGAGTTCATCGACCAGGATGACACCGGCCTGCATTTCTTCGATGTGCTCAGCGTAGACACCGCGGGCAAAGGTCACATGCGACGGACCTGCGCTTTCTGCGCTGGCAACGTCGTCGATCAAGACCGTGCTGTCTCCGTAGAGGGTGCCGCCGATCAGGGCAGCGATTTCACCTGCTGTTTTTTTCATGATGAACCTCACTTGGATGCGGATGAAGCAGCACCGGATGCCGCTTTCGATGTGCCATCGATCTTAGCCATCACTTCATCGGTGATGTCGACGGCACCGCTGGGTACGGCTCTCTTATGCATGACGATGCCGATGCCCTTTTCTTTCGCGATCTGGGCTGCCTGAGACTCGACCATGGACTGGATCTGTTTCTGTTTGCTCTGGATGAAGATCATGCGCTCCTGCTGGGCAGACTGGACTTTCTTCTGCATGTCTTCATCGGAGAGTCCGCTCTGGGAGTCCTGATCCAGGCGGTCTCTGATTTCTTTATCTTTATCGTTGATTTCTTTCTCGATAGACTGGATCTTCGGAGAGGAAGCTTCCAGTTTCTGGTAGTCGATGACTGCCACTTTATGTTCACTGCCGCAGCCGGCAAAGGCGAGTGCTGCGCCAATGAGTCCTACGCAGGCCAGTTTTTTCCACATAGCTATTCGATTTCCTCCTACTTGGTGATATTGACTATACGATTCACCATATCCCCCGTCACGTCTTCGGCGTGGATATTGGCTTTGTATTTCGAAAAGATCATGGAAAGGTGCTTGTCAGAGGCCTCGCGGGCAGCTTCTTTCCGGATGTCTTCCATTATTTCTTTCTTGACGGCGGCCATCTCTTTCTGTTTGGCATCGATCTTCTGTTGCCAGTCTTCGTTCCACGATGGGTCGATGGGGTCTTCAGGAAGAGGCTCATCGACGTTCGTTTCCTCCGCGAGGTTCTGCTTGATGTCTTTCGCGGTCTTCTCTGAAAAGTCAGCGAGCTCCTTCGATGCTTTTTCTTTTGCCTCTTTCATCGCTTTCACTTCGTCCTCTGTCCAGCCAATGGTATCCATCTTCGTACGCTCGGTGCGAAGGTCCATCAGATCATGGAGACGCTGCTTGACTTCTTCCTTTTCGGAGCCGGTGACGCCGAGGACGGTGAGCTTCATTTGGAGATTCGCCATCTCGGCACGCTCTTCGTCAGTGAGTCCATCGGGCGTGAAGGTCTTGTCCTTCTTGTGCGCTTCGCTGATGACCTTGTAGAGTTTTGCAAGGCCGTCATTCAGTTCGTCTTCTTTTGCCTTGACCTTCGTCTTCCACTCATTTTCGGCAGCCATGCGCCGGCTCTGATCGGAGAGCGCGGCCTTGATGTGCTGCTGCTGAGAGGCGATGTGAATGAGCTTGTTTCGTTCATTCTGGTACTGATCAAGGAGATGGTTGTACTCAGTCTCGAGGCGGAAATATGTACTGTATTTCGGATGGGCTTTCACAAGGGTCTCCAAGTCGACCACGCCGTAGGAAACGGCAGGTGGCGCCGGCTCTTCGGTTTTTTTATCGCTGCATCCGCTTACCGCCAGGGAGCACGCCACGAGGAGGGCAGCCGCCATGGTGTATACACAGTTTCTATATTTCATGAGACGTCCTTATTTTTTGCTTTCAGAGGAAGCTGCGGAAGAGGAGGCGGCGGAAGAAAGAGACTTCGAAAGGGAATCGGTGACTTCCTTCGTGATGTCTGTGCCGCCGTAAATAACAGCAGATTTATCGACAACAAGAGCAAGGCCCTTCTTGGATGCGACGGACTTCACAGCGCCGGTCACCTGATCATCCATGTCCTTTTCGATGGCCTGTCTCTTCTGATTGAACTGCTGCTGCATGTCAGCGAAGAGTTTTTCTTTTTCCGCATCACTCATGCCTTCTGACTTCGCATCGAAGTCTTTCTGCATGTCATCTGCCGTTTCTTTCATCTTCTGCTGGTAGTTCTCCGCGAGGGTACTGTTCGCAGAGATCACTTCTCTCTGGTCAACGACGCCGATGTCAGAGGTCGGAGCAGCATTCGCTGTATCGCCCATAGATACCACCGCCATCGCTGCCACGGAGGCGATGAATACGCCAGCCAAAGCGAAGGAAAAAATCTTTACGTTTTTCTTGTTACCAAGAGTTGTCATCATGATAGGTTACTCTCCTCTTTTTTATAAATGGGCAATCAGCCGAAGCCATTTGCCTTCTTCATCATTATACACATATTCGATCGTCATGTAATTATGGATCTTATAGGAAAATCCATATTCATTCTCTTTTTTCTTGAAATCACGGTCATAGCGCAGGGCGAAGTTCTCACCGAAGGGGATCTGACCAAAGGCATGGTGGCTGTTTTCTACAAGATCATACTTATAGCCCAGATCCATGACGCGTCCAAAGTGATGGTACCAACCCCCATAGACATTCCAGTCGACGGGGCCGGGGTAGAAGCGAACCTCGCCGAAGATCACATTATTCCTGCCCACGAAATGCCCGAGCATGCCTTCGATCGCCGTATTGCGATTTCCATCGCGCCCGGCATCCATCCATGCTTCCGTGCGGATGATCCAGTGATCGGTCAGTGCATCGACTTTGAGTTCTGTGATCTCTCCCGGGTAAAGATAGGCCTTTGTCTCTATGCCATACTTTTCAATGAAGGGGTCCTTGGCGAGGATGTCATTCATCGAGGCAGCCAACTCCTTCTGATGGCGGGCGACAAAAGCGAGCGGAAGCCCTTCAAGACTTCGAAGGGCATGTTCCGTCTCATTCACCGCGCGAAGCATCAGGAGGCGCGGAATGGTGGTCTTGTGCAGGGTGAGCTTTCCGGTACGGACGATCGTCCCCTGCGGGATGAGAGAGATCCGCACCTTTGTCTTCTCCCCCGAGGTCACTTCGAAGTTGGCAGTAAATTCCGGGAGAATCTCCTTAAGAAGCTCTCGCCCGGCAGACTCAGAGACACTCTCCGCCCAGCCGACCGAATCGACGGGAAGCCCCGAGAGGAGCTGACTCATAAGGAGCGGTACACCAGCGGTATCCTTCTTCACCAGCGCTGCCGCTTCCGGAGACAGATTCCCGTAGTCGATCTCAGTCTCCACCTCGCGGATCATCTGCCCGACGGGAGTGAGCGATACGTGAAGCGCTGTCTTTTCGCCATAGGCGGCAGATATATCATCTACCACATAGCCCACGACCACACGGTTCACGATGTCTGCGAGGACTTTATCGTACTCGCTCTCGTGCGAGCGAAAGAGGCTCTCATCCTTGCCGACAAGGATACGATCCCCTATGGCAGAAATGCTCGCCGTGATCCGCTTCTCCACAGCGGGCGGCATACCGCCCACTCCCGTGACGGAGACGCTCACTTCGCGGATCGGTGCCGCATCTGCCACAGCGGGAAGCAGGAATGACGAAACGAGCAGGGCAAGACCTGCTCGAGTCATCGAATGAAACAAGGAAGAATGCATGGATCCTCCTTTGGAAAATCAGTGGATAGCTAGGGAAACGCTGATTCAATCGCAGAGTCGAATTTCATATAGTTTTTTATACATAGCTTCGTCATCATCCTCCTTAAATAGCTCGCTATACGCGTCAGATGATTCCTTGCTCTGTATAAAAATCCAAGAATGAAATCTGACAACGATTTAATCAGTGTTTCCCTAGCAGAATGTGACCAGGTTCCGCAGGTGTAATGGATTCAGCAGGTGCAATGGAGAACATTCCCGAACCCGCCTCCGCCCCTGCGTAATGCTATTAAGTTAAGGAAATCGTTAACTACGTAACGTCTTGCTTCCCCCTTCGGGGGAAGTGCCGAAGGCAATAGGGGCATGCCAGCGGCCATCGAACAATGTTGGATATACCGTAGTGCTGCCCCCTCAGCCCTCCGGGCAGCTCCCCCGATGGGGAGCCAAGA
>ENA-UEOW01000336-UEOW01000336.1-human-gut-metagenome-genome-assembly--contig:-NODE-336-length-22152-cov-4.627678_pt1 | contig 22152 bp, 17 predicted proteins | sample MGYA00242894_ERZ507904 | MGnify/ENA primary metagenome ERZ507904 (study PRJEB26167, sample SAMN06115426) | human gut metagenome | host: Homo sapiens | place: China:Chongqing | collected 2015-04-10... | reverse complement strand
CAAACTATATAGTCTGGAGCCGAAAGATTGTTATACCATTGGAGAAATCACAGAGAAGTTTCTTGTGAATGAAAGTACAGTTTATCTCCATATACGCAAATACTCTATCCCTACCCGGCAGATTGGGAACTTTGTGTATGTACCCAAGAAAGAAATTGATAACTTATATAAAGGTGTGAAGCGATGAAGAAAGCATTAGTCAATACACGAGTGTCGGTAAAGCTCCGCAAATCTGAATATCGTGATGAATGGTATCTTTATGTGGAATCTTATCCTGTATTTCAATCCGAAGGCAAAACCACTTATAAGCCGAAGCGAGATTTGAACGGTGTCATTCAATGTAAGTCGCAATTAGACCAGGAATCATGTATCTATGCCGACAAGGTCAGAAGCCTACGACAAAAGGAATACGACAATGCAGCTTTATATGCCGATACCGATGCAGAACAGGCGGAGCAGTTGGAACGCTCCCGAAGTAATTTTATTGAGTACTTCGACCATGTGCAACGAACAAGACATGCCCATAGTTCCGATTCTATTATTGTCAATTGGAGGCGAGTACATGAGTTACTGAAGATATTTGCAAAAAGTGATACCATTCTCTTTTCGCAGATAGACTTAAAGCTGGTTGAATCGTTCCGTCAATTCATAATGAACGCACCGCAAGGTGGTACTAAACGAGGTACAATTTCTCAAAATACAGCATCAACATACTTCTCAATTTTCAAGGCAGGATTGAAACAAGCCTTTATAGATGGCTATCTGACTATTGATATTGCAGCGAAAGTCAAAGGCATTCAGGAAAGGGAGAGTCGCAGAGAATACCTGACAATAGAAGAGTTGAACCGACTGGCACAAACTCCGTGTGACCCATTATTGAAACGAGCCGCACTCTTTTCAGCATTAACAGGAATCCGACATTGCGACATTCAGAAATTGAAATGGTCGGAGGTGGAACAATTCAATGGTGGTTATCGGCTGAACTTTACGCAACAAAAGACAAAAGGTGTTGAGTATATGCCAATTTCAGAGCAAGCATATAATCTTTGCGGAGAGCAAAAAGAAGGAGAATTATTAGTGTTTGCCGGATTACCTGACCCATCATGGATAAATCGCCCTGTTAAAAAATGGGTTGAAGCTGCCGGAATTACCAAGCACATTACCTTCCATTGCTTTAGGCACAGCTACGCTACCCTTCAACTGGCTGGAGGAACGGACATTTATACCGTTAGCAAAATGTTGGGGCATACCAATGTACGAACCACTCAAGTGTATGCCAAGGTTGTAGATGAGAAAAAGGAGAAAGCAACAGAAACTATCAAATTAGCTTTATCACAAACGGAATAAAAGTGTTGTCCCACTTGATAGGCATAGCCATCTGCGTAGATTCTGCGTGGGTGGCTTTTTGTTTTTACCTATGAGCTGTTATTATGACCACCTAATGATTTCCTTATGATTGGGTACATTACCATAAAAAACTACTACTGACGTTTTTCATCATTTGCATTGATAATCAATACATATTCCTTATGGTATTTCTGTTTCGCTGCTGTTTCTTTATGTGACACAGTCCATCATAAAATCAGTATGCTAAATCACGATTACTTTGCCGAAAAATCAAACATAAATCAGATAGCAGTATGAGTGAAAAGAACATTACTTTTGAAGATTTACCCAAGGCAATGTCGTGGATGATGGATAAATTGAATGAACTGGATTCTAAGATTGACGGTCTCAACACTCAAAGTCCGAGTATTCCAACCGAGCAATGGATGAACTTAAAGGAGTTGTGCGATTATATTCCCAGTCATCCGGCAGAGCAAACAGTATATGGATGGACAAGCTGCCACCAAATCCCATTTCATAAAAGAGGTAAACGTATCATGTTTCTAAAATCGAAGATTGATGCGTGGCTTCGAGATGGCAAGGTAAAGTCCGAAAAAGACTTGGAGGACGAAGCTGCCCGATTCATAAAGTCTAAAAGAAACAACCGATTCTAATGGATTCACTCGATTTATGCAATGCAATCAGAATGGAATTTGGAGGGATACTTGAAGACAAGATTCCTTTGAATGCTTTTCCTGCTAAAATTCAGGATATGGTATTGGCATTGGCACGACAAGAGAATTATTCCATTGAATATATGATGGCTTCTCTTTTGGCGGCAATTTCAACAGCCATCGGTAATGCTGTCAATATCCGTATTCGTGGTGGCTGGATAAGTAATCCTGCCCTCTATATGATATTGGTTGGCCGCCCCGGAATGGGCAAAACTCCCCCGTTAGACTTTGCTTTTCGCCCAATTCGCAAGCATGATGCCAAAGCTGTCAAACAATTCAAGTCTGATATGGAGCAATATAATAATATGGTAGAGGACAACAAAGGGAAGAAGGAAAATTGCACTCCATTGCCAGAAAAACCGATTTTGCGAAGAACCATAATATCCGACTTTACCCCAGAAGCTTTAATGCGTGCGCTTGATGACAACCAGCGTGGTATTGTGGTATATGTGGATGAAATTATGGGAATGTTCAATGCTGTGAATCAATACAGCAAAGGGCAACTTATTGAACAGTTATTGACTGCATTCAGCGGAAAACCTTTAGACATTTCCAGATGCAGTATGCCCATACCTATTCACATAGAGCATCCTTTTATAAATATGGTAGGTACGATGCAGACCACCCGAATGCACGAACTTACAGATAAAGGCTATAAGGACAATGGGTTGATTGATAGAATAATTTTTGTTTATCCGTCTTCACAGGAAATATCAGATTGGCAAGATGAAGAAAACGCTTTTACCACTTTTGACAAATACTCGTCTATGTGGGAAAATATCATCAACAAAGTGATGAGTTTGCCTTTTATAGTAAATGAGGATGGCGAAATAGTTCCTGACATTTTGGACTTTTCTTCGGAAGCAAAAGCCTATTTTACCAATTGGCGCAATGATGCTATTCATGCAGTCAATCAAATCCAAGATGACGGCTTGGTGGATAGCAGAATAATGAAAGCTCCGATGATTACAGCACGATTGGCTTTGGTTATGCAAATCTTCCGCTGGGCTTGTGGTGAGGTTCATAAAGATTTTGTGGACATCGATTCAATCAAATCAGCTATTGCATTAAGCGATTACTTTGAAAGTTGTTATGCCGACATTCAGAAATATATGTTGGTAGAGGGCATTGAACCACAAAAGAAAGAATTGCTTGATTGTCTTTCTGCAACATTCACAACTGCCGATGCCATTCAAGCAGGAAAAGAAGTGGGGCTTTCCGAACGCTCTGTAATGTATTCTTTGGTCAGCCTTACCACGAATAAGATAATCAAGAAAATTAAGAGAGGGGAATATGAGAAACTGCAATAACCTATCCCCATTGCATCTTGCAGTTGTTGCAGTTTGCACTTTCGTATCATCCGTTTTCCTGCAAAACTGCAAGAACTGCAAACTGCACGGACTGCAATTATAAAAAATATCAAGCATGAATGAATACCGATTTACCCTTCAAAAATATAAGCGAGGCTCTAAACTTTCATGTCCTCAGTGTGGAAAGAAACAATGTTTTATACGTTACGTTGATACTCAAGGGGAAGTTTCGTTTCCTGACTATGTAGGCAGATGCGACCATGAGCAGTCGTGCAAATACCATTATACGCCCTCTGATTATTTCAAGGATAATCCAACGCTGATAGAAAAAGGTTCCAATTATGGCATTGAACATGCTAAGCCACAGCCACATTCATTGCCACCTACTTCCTTTATTGATAAAGAACTAATGGAGCGAACACTTACCAATTACACAATGAATCCTTTGTACATTTATCTGGTAGGTATATTGGGCAAGGATGAAACAAAGCGAATATTCCATTTATATCGTGTTGGCACATCAAAAAAATGGGGCGGCTCTACTGTCTACTGGCAGATTGATAGGCAAGGCTACGTGCGAACCGGAAAGATAATGTTGTATGATTCAACAACAGGACATCGGACAAAAGAGCCGAGAAGTTATGTAAGTTGGGTACATACCGAGTTGAACCTTGTCGACTACAATCTAAAGCAATGTTTGTTTGGTGAGCATCTGTTGTCTGATAATCCTGCCAAACCGATTGCTATAGTAGAGAGTGAGAAGTCTGCTTTGATAGCCACTCATTATATGCCGGAATTTATATGGCTGGCTACTGGTGGAATGCACGGCTGCTTCAAAGCAGATGCGGTTGGTGTATTAAAAGGTCGGACGGTAATGTTGTGTCCGGACTTAGGAGCAAAAGAGATTTGGCAATCCAAGATGGCTATGCTCTTCTCCGTTTGCTCAAAGGTTATAATGAGTGACACATTAGAACAATGCGCTACTGATGAACAACGAAAGAAAGGATTGGACATTGCCGATTTCCTCTTGATGACCGATACACCACAAATGATTCTTTCAAAGATGATACAGCGCAATCCGGCTTTGCAGACGCTCATTGATGAATTGGGGTTAGAACTTATTGAATAACGAAGGAACTTGTTCCGGTCACTTATAGAAAGTCCATAACACAATAAGGACTTTTTGCCTGATAGCAATAAAATCCGGCTACTGCCACACTATGTGAATAGGCACAGGAGCAAGCTCCAATTATTAGAAATACGTATAAAAACGAGATTATGAATACTGATATAAAACAAGCAATGCACGTTGAAGCTGCCAAATCATTTGGCACATCAGAAGCCAACGAGAACGAAAGGCGTTGGAACGAAGATAAGGTCGATTGTAAAAATCAAGACCCTACCAACAATTATGACAAGACCAGAATGAGGCTGAATTTTGAGATTGGTCCCGATGGCAAAATACATCCGTTGGGGTATCAAGAGAAGTCTCTTGAACTCCGTTTGCAGGAACGATTGTTGGAATTAGGTTGGAAGCCATTCAAACCGGACAGTAAGATTCAACCGAACTGTTGCGCCAAATTTGTCTTTGGCGGCAATCATGAACGTACACTTGAGATGGCTTTTGGCAATCAGACCGTCAATTTAGAGAAAGGATCAGACAACAGCCATCTGCACCGCTGCGAGGAAATAGAACTTTGGGCGAAGGATGTTTATGATTGGTGTTCCCGAAGATATGGTCAGGAAAACATTGTCGGCTTTCAGGTTCACCTTGACGAGAGCAGCCCGCATATTCATGCTTTAGTTGTGCCAGTCGGTATCCGGCCTAAAAGCGGTCGTGAGTGTGTCATGTGGTCTGCAAAGTTCGGAAAGAACAGGTTTGAATATGGGCAGATATTGAAAGAAATGCACACATCGCTGTATGAGGAGGTCGGAAGTAAATACGGACTTGAACGAGGAGACAGCATATATGGGCGCAATGTGCAGCATTTGAACAAACGCGATTATATTCGTAAGCTATCAAAAGAGGCAAAACAGGCGGAGAAAGCGGTTAAGGGATTACAGACTATGATACACAGACTGGAATCGCAAATATTCAAGTCTAAATCTCAACTTGAACAGATTGACAAGGAACTGGCTTCCGGTAAAATAGCTCTTGAAGAATACAAATTTCAAAAGGCGGATATACAGAAACAGATTTCAGAATACCAATCCAAACTTGAAGACAAGGCTGACAAACTCCATACAAAAGAGCAGGAATTGAACAAACTGACCCAAGACCTTGAAAAAGCTGGCTCTGTAATACAGCCTTTCAGAAACTACAAAATTGATTTTGATCCACCTTGTATTTCGGGGAAATATCCTCTGTTTATTACGGACAAATGGATTGAGAAACAGAATCAGGAAATAGCCAAGCGTTTCAATTCGATCGTCCGCCAAATAGAGGCTCTCTATAGAAATGAAGCGGAGAGACAAGTGAAGACTGCACAGCAAAATGTATTGGCAGAGTATGGGGAATTTTATCGGTTAAAAAGGGATGTCGAACAACTTTCAAAGAACAACGATGAGTTAAAATCAATATTGGACACCATACTTGACCAACTGTCGAATCCATCACTCCGGTCAAAGATATTCGCCATAGCGGATGCTTTAGCAGGTGGAACTCCTATCAGTGTATCTTCTGGAGGAGGTGACTCTTCATCTGATATCCGATGGGATGGTCGTCAACCCGATGAAGAGGAAGAAGCCTATCGAAGAAGGTGTCTGATGTTTGCGATAGGAATGGTTAAGATTCAGAATAAAAAGAAAAGTTATAGGAGAAGATAAACGTCCTATTTGATGTGCTGTAATTAAAAACTAAAGTTGCAACACATTAAATGTTTTTAACTCATTATGTACAATACATACGCCCCATTATGAGAACGTACCGTTTGAGGTACCAAGTTCGTGGGTGTGGACAACTTTGGGAGAAATTAGTAATTATGGCGAATGTAATAATGTTTCCGTTGATAGCATAACCGATGACGACTGGGTTTTAGAACTTGAAGATTTAGAAAAGGATACAGCAAAAATCATTCAAACACTTTCTAGATCAAAAAGAAGTATTAAAGGAGTACGGCACAGATTCAACAAAGGAGATATCCTATACTCTAAATTACGCACATATCTGAATAAGGTCTTGGTCGCACCACAATCAGGATATTGTACAACTGAAATAATGCCATTCAATTCATACTGTAATGTTTCTTCATATTATCTTAATCATGTACTGCGTTCGGCATATTTTCTTGACTATACGCAACAATGTGGATATGGTGTTAAGATGCCACGCTTGAGTACAACAGATGCTTGTAATGGCATGATTCCATTGCCACCTCTTGCTGAGCAAAAGCGTATTGTGAAAGAAATTGAACACTGGTTCTCTTTGATTGACGTTATAGAAAGTGGAAAGGAAGATTTGCAGGCAACCATCAAGCAAGCCAAGAGTAAGATTCTTGACCTTGCCATTCACGGCAAACTCGTACCACAAGACCCAAACGATGAACCTGCCTCAGAACTGCTCAAACGCATCAACTCGAAGGCAGAAATCACTTGTGATAACGGGCATTATACGCAGTTGCCTGATGGATGGCAAATTGCATCTATGCAAACTTTATGCAATTTAACAGATGGAGAAAAGCAAAGTGGCATTAAACGAATCAATCTTGATGTAAAATTTTTGCGTGGAGAACGGGAGGCAAAGTCTTTGCTTTCCGGCAAGTTTGTAACTGCAAACACTCTCTTGATTCTAGTTGATGGCGAGAACTCTGGTGAGGTTTTCCGGAGTTCGATTGACGGCTATCAAGGTAGTACTTTCAAGCAGTTGCGTATCAACGAAAATATGAACGAAGAATATGTACTACAAGTTATCAACTTGTATAGGAAAATCTTGAGAGAAAGTAAGGTTGGGTCTGCCATTCCTCACTTGAACAAGAAAATATTTAAAGCTATCGAAGTTCCTATTCCACCTTACAAGGAACAACAAAAGATTATAAAGGCTATAACTAAAGCGTTTATGTCTTTAGATTTGATAATGGAAAGTTTATAGACTCTCCATCATCAAATCCAATTGAGAAAACAAAATCTGTATTTTAGACTTAATTCGTTTTTGTTCTGCTAATGGGGGTAGCATTATTTTAATAGAACGCATATCGGTTTGCGTAAGTTTCAAGCGTGTACTTCCATTTACGTATTCAGAATAATCAATTTGATTAAGTGAGTACTGTAGAAATTCAAAATCAATTTTAGGAGATAGGATATGAGCATGATTATTTACCCAGCTTTTTCCACTAATAGAATATGCCTTAATTGCATTTTTATCAAGGAATGGTGCACCATCTTCACCAAGCAATAAATAATTGCCATTTATAATATAGTCGTCTATCAGTCCAACTTGACCTGTCGCACCATAATAAGGGTACAATTCATCGATTTGCCTATTCCTTATACGTGAATCTCGTTCACTAGAATTAATCGGTTTTCGTAAATTATCCAATATGTCTGCTACTTGTTCAAGCCTACAAGCAGTCCATCCATCAGGCAACTGCGTATAATGCCCGATACGTTCTGCTATATTGTTACTGTATTCATTATAAATCAATGTAATATGGTAACAAAATTCAAAAATTATTTGGCAAAAACTAATCTTGCCAAGAACACCGTCACCTCTTATGTGTGGACGGTGCAGTATTTCCTCAACCATTATGGAGAAGTAAACAAGAAGAACCTTTTGGCATACAAGGGGTATTTGGTAGAGAACTTCAAGCCGCAGACTGTGAACCTGAGATTGCAAGGTATCAATAAGTTCTTGGAGTTTACGAAACAAGAAAAACTAAAAGTGAAGTTCGTAAAGGTGCAACAAAAGAACTTTTTGGAAAATGTAATCAGCGATGCCGATTACAAATTTCTCAAAGCACGGCTTAAAGCTGATGGTTATGAGGAGTGGTATTTTATTGTGTGGTTTATGGCTGCCACCGGAGCACGTGTTAGTGAATTACTCCACATCAAAGCGGAACACATCAAAGTGGGCTATCTTGATTTGTATAGTAAAGGTGGAAAGATTCGACGGCTATACATCCCCAAGAATTTACGGACAGAAGCAGAAAAGTGGTTGAAAAGTCAAGGCTTGACATCGGGCTATATCTTCCTGAACCGTTTCGGACAGCGTATTACTACTCGTGGAATCGCTTCTCAACTCAAGCATTTTGCTGAAAAATATGGAATGAACAAGGAGGTAGTTTATCCTCATTCATTCCGTCATCGTTTTGCCAAGAACTTTCTTGACCGCTTTAACGACCTTGCTCTACTTGCCGACCTTATGGGGCATGAAAGCATAGAAACTACTCGTATCTATCTTCGTAGAACAGCCAGTGAGCAACAGAAGATTGTAGATAAGGTGGTGAACTGGTAAAATCACACCAACCCTTAGAAGTGTATTGGATTACACTTCTAAGGCGTTTTGAATGTTGTCAAAGACATGAAATAATTCTTCTATTTTTTGAACTATGCGTTGTTGCTCTGCAAGAGGCGGTAAAATAATATTCTCATTTCTTATTATCTCTCCTGATATTGCTTTAAACGTAGTCCCTGTTGATTGATTATCAAAGCTATCTTGCAAGGTTTGAAGTAAATAGAAATAAAAATCCACATTACCTTCAAAAGGGGTTAAAGCACATAATCCACGCCCAATACATATTTGATTTTTTGTTATATTCACAACTCCAACTGGGGCTCGAACACATAATAAGATGGAATTAGGTTCTGCTATTTTTGTGGGCTCATTTGTAAATATACCAGACTCTAAAAGAAATTTATCTGAAAAACATATTTTCCCTTGATGAAATTCTATACCTCTTTTATTATTTAATGAATCTCCTTTAGGGGATTGCCCCATTGTGATTTTAAGTACATTACTAAGTTGACAATACGCCCATCCTTGTGGTAACTTCCTACTATGCCCGTTATCACAAGGTGTGAAGTCGGGATTTATGCGTTTCAAGAGTTTAATGGCTGGCTCGTCGTTCGGGTCTTGCGGTACGAGCTTTCCGTGAATGGCAAGGTCAAGAATTTTACTTTTGGTTTGTTTGATGATGGTCTGTAAGTCGACTTTGCCTTGTTCTATTTGGTCTATCAAAGCAAGCCATTTCTCTATTTCTGTTATAATGCGATGTTGCTCTGCAAGTGGAGGTAATGGTACAAGAGTGTTCCTAAAAATATCTAATCCAACAAAAGGTTGCGCACCACCAATAGCTATTGCTTGATACTCTTTTATTTTTGATTCTAAGAAATAAGCGATATATTTTGTACTAATGTCGCTATTTTGATAAGGCTTAAAAAGAGCAACATTTTTTATTGCCATGTCAAAATAATTATCATGCTGTATGTAAATCATACTTCCGATATTTCCTCCTATCATAGAGTACAATATGTCTCCAATATCAACTTTTGAGCGTTTGATAATATTTTTATAATCTACTTCTGAGATATATCTGGTTTTTGAAAAGTCAAATTGTCCGTTCTTAAAATCTTTACTAGTGATTAAAGGGTAGCCTTCTTGAGTATATTTAGGTGAATCATGAGTTCCGTCACGAACATCCATGCAATCTTGGAATTTACACCACACCCACGATTCCGGCACCTCAAACGGTACATTCTCATAATGGGGTGTATCAGAAGCCTTTGTAGACTTTTTGCTCTTTTTAATTTTACCCTCTTTTATCAGTCGCTCCTTTTCTGCCTTGATACGTTCAAGGAGAACAGATGCAGGCTCATCATTCGGGTCTTGAGGGACGAGTTTACCATGAATGGCAAGGTCGAGTATCTTTTGACGTAATTTCTTAGTATCCATACCAGTTAATCTATTTGTCCAATTTTTGGTTGGACAGTTTGTGCAGTTCTTGGCTGCACAATTAGTTTTTGTTTATTTGTTTCTCTTCTTCACTCTCTTCAAACTCTTCAATCCACTCCTTTACCTTGGCCTGCAATAGAGCTTTGTTAGGGAGATAGAGCTGATATGCCGAGGCGTATATATTGGCATCTTTGGGTAAGGTAAGTTCCACAAGTGCATCGTTTTTCTCCTTACACAGCAGGATGCCAATTGTCGGCTTTTCAAAATCTTGTTTGACGTGGCGATCGTAATAATTGACATACATCTGCATCTGTCCTAAGTCTTGATGGGTAAGTCTCTCTATCTTCAAGTCTATAAGCACATAACATTGTAGCAAGCGATTGTAGAACACTAAGTCAACATAGAAATGTTGTTCATCAAATGTAAATCTCTTTTGACGAGCCTCAAAAAGAAATCCCTTGCCAAGTTCCAATAGGAATTGCTGCATCTTGCTGATAATGGCATTCTCTAGTTTAGTTTCCGAGTATACAGCATCAGGCTTTAGACCAAGAAACTCTAATGTAATGGGGTTCTTGATAATGTCAGATGGCTTTTCAAGGGTTTGTCCCTCCTGTGCCAACCGCATCACCTCGTCTTTGTTACGTGAGAGCGCAAGACGTTCGTAAAGCGAAGATGCCACTTGCCGGCTGAGTTGTCGCACACTCCAATCTTGTTGTCGGCACTCAATTTCATAGAATCTTCGAGCCATTGGGTCTGTTATACGCATCAATATTAGATAGTGTGACCACGAAAGAGTAAATGATTCTTCTGAAAAGGCTAAACAGTGTTTGTCCTTTTTATCCTGCACTAAATCTTGATCGTATTTCCTTTCCTCATTTTGCAACCTAAGTTTGCTGTTTTCAATTGGCTCGACAGTGTTTAGCCTTTTCGCATAAACTAAATAGAACTGTTTGATGTTTTTTAAAGTTGAATATCCCCAACCGTCTCCTAATCTGTCAGTCAGACGTTTAGAGAGTTCTTTCAGTACAGTCTTTCCGTATTCAGCTCTAATCTCTCCCTTTTGTTCATATTCTACTATATATTGGCCAATATGGAATTTTGTATAGACTTCAGCGATATTGACTGTTGTCGCCACACGTTTCCTTGCCTGAGTGATAAGGTCAACAACTTTTTGAAACAAGTTGTTTATTTCTTGATTGTTTGTGATGATGTCTTTGCCCATAAAATTTAGTCCTCCTCTATATTTACCAATAACTTTTGCAGCTCTGCCACGGCATTGCTGATAGTATCGCTTTTCTCCTTTATCTCATCCATTAGTTCCGATAATGAGCGGTCGTCCACTTCGCCACCTTGACGAATCCAAGTGATGTCGAGACTGGTTTTGTCGCGAGCCAATAGTTCGTCCACAGCATATTTGCGCCAACGCCCTTGTGGATTATTCTCGGCATCGTATGTTTCTTTTCGTTCGGCTAAGTTACCGGAATTGTAGCAGGAAATGAAATCATCCAAGTGATGTCGTTCCAATTTATTGGTTGCCAAAGTGTGCTTCACATCGGTACGATAGTCATAGAACCAAACCTCTTTAGTGGGTTGCCCCTTTGTAAAGAACAATACGTTGGCTTTCACTCCCTGAGCATAGAAAATACCGGTGGGTAGGCGCAGGATGGTGTGAAGATTGAAATCCTGTAACAAGCGTTTGCGGATAGTTTCACCTGCTCCGGCTTCAAAAAGAACATTATCGGGTAATACCACCGCAGCACGTCCTCCTGTTTTGAGCATCAGCATCATGTGCTGGAGGAAATTCAACTGGTTATTCTTTGTCTCGACATAGAAATCGGGACGGTTAATATCTACCGAACCTGCCGGACGAGTGCCGAAAGGAGGGTTGGCAAGAATCACATCAACAAGCGTGGAAGGCTCTTTCTCCAAAGAATCCTCGCATACAATCGGGCTTCGGTCTGTACCGACACCATGCAGATAGAGGTTCATGGAAGCAAGCGTTACAACTAATGGTGTATTGTCTACTCCATGCAAAGCTTTGTTACGCAGAAAGTCACGCTTTTCCTTGTTGGCGGATTGATCTTTCATATAGTCGTATGCCGTCAGCAGGAAACCTCCAGTACCACAAGCCGGATCACAAACCGTTTCGCCCATTTGTGGAGCGATGCAATCTACCATTGCCTTAATCAATGGACGAGGCGTAAAGTATTGCCCGGCTCCGCTCTTCTTATCCTGACCATTCTTCTCCAAAATGCTTTCATAGATAGCACCCTTTACATCTCCATCCATGATGAGCCACTGCTCTTCATCAATCATCGAGATAACCTTTTTGAGATAAACGGGCTTGTCAATCTTGTTTTGGGCTTTGGTATAAATTGTGCCAATTAGGTTTTCTTGTTCGCTGAGCTGCTTTAGCGTATCTTCATATTGCTTGACCAGATCCAATCCGTCAAGAGAGATTAAGTCCATCCACTGATAACCGGTGGGTATAGCTGATTCCTCTCCAAACATTTCTACATTCTCGGCATCCATCTTCAAAAACAGAAGATAGGTCAGTTGGGTGATATAGTCGGTGAAGCCGATGCCTTGTCCGGCAAGGGTTGTTGCCAAATTCCAAACCTTTTTTGTGAGCGACTGCTCTGTTGCGTTATTTGTTGCCATTATATTATGCTGATTTTCTTAAAACTACAAATGTGTAAAGTGAGTGCAAAGCCTCGTCTGCCTTCTGCATATTACCAAAGGCTCGTATCATTTGAGCCGCTTGGGTTGCATCGTCCTCTCGGATGTCTCTAATAGTGCAAGCTCCATTGGATGCAATATAATCTACAATGCGGCTGATTACTTCTCGCTGTTTGTCTGTTATGTTACGTTGCGTTTGTCCCAGCCACAAGTTGAAGTATTGCTTGGAGGTGGTAACCACGCTATCCAATTTTTCAATCTGATGGTAAGCGAAACGAACCAACTGTATGATATTGGTCAGGGCATCACTTTCTTCCTTTGTTGTGGAACGTCTTACAACCGCTGGATTGACTATGGCATAGGAGTTCCAAAGTTGTTTGGACGTAAAATGGTTATTCGCCATTTTGAGTTTATTCTCCAAGTCCTTCAACATTGAATAAGTGATTGGCTCTCCTTCATTATTATATATAATGCGTAAAGCTTCTATCTCGTCACTATGTTCTTTGCAGAACTCCTCGAATGCCTCCGTCGTACTTTTTGCTTCTTCTACGGAGAAACCTTTTGAGATAAGCGTGTCCTCGCCCGGCATCAATGTATTGACAAATCCGGCAGCAAGGATAAGCAAATATCTTCTGGCATCCGCATGATTTGCAAGTGGAGAAACCAATCCTTTGCGTTCGCTATTGGGTTCATTTGCATTTATAAAAGGAGGAAGTGTGTCGTTTTCAAGCGCAGTGTAGATTCTTGCCGACAATTCCTTCATATCACCGTGAGCCAAGTTCTCAAACTCTTTTCGTTGAGAATTATCAGCTCTGTTATAGATTCGGGCAAGTGTTGCTGCAAGCCGTTTCAGATATTCATCGGGGATATAACCATGACTAATCCGTTCCAATAATTCTTTGAGGGTAATGGTCTTTGTCGTAGGCTCATCAGTTGCTGTAGGGACAGTCTTTTCGTGTTCTGTAACACCCACAGCATCCACCAAGTAAAAGCAATCCTTGCTAAAGGCATTTGGAGTAACATTGCGTAGCTGCTCATCTCCGATGGTACGCACGCCACGACCTTTCATCTGAACATAAAGAGATTGGGACTCTACATCACGCATAAACATCACCACCTCCAGCGGTTTTACGTCCGTACCTGTTGCAACCAATGTGCAAGTCACGGCAATACGGAAATCCTTATCGTTTCGGAATTGTCGTATCAGTTCATTGCTATCTCCTGCCGAATAAGTGATTTTCTGAACGAAACGGTCATCAGTACGTCCAAACACTTCTTTCGCTATCTGCACTATGTTGGTGGCATGGGCTTCGTTGAGAGCAAATATCAAAGTCTTGGGCAGATAGTCCATATTTGGTTCACGCTGTGGGTCGTTGAACATCTCGGTATAGACCGCATCACGATAAGTGGAGAGTATTAGTTTGATTTGTGCCGGGTTGATAATGCTTCGGTTCAGTTCTTTATTGGTGTAGGTCTTTGTCTCTTTGTTGCTGATTGTTTTTATCTCTCCTGTATAGCGAGTCTCCTCTTTTACTTTTTCTCCTTCCAATATAGCTCCACCGTTTTCGGTAGCTTCTGTCTTGATGCGATATACACGGCAATCCACATTTACACCGTCCACAATACTCTTTTCCAAAGTATAGTTGACGATACGATTGTTATTGAAGAATGCTATTGTTTCTGGAATAGGGGTTGCCGTCAGTCCCACTAGTTTTGCCGTGTCAAAGTATTCGAGTACCTTGCGCCAGTTTCCATAGATAGAGCGGTGGCACTCATCTATGATAATCATGTCAAAGTAATCGTGGGGCAAATTCGGATTATCAGGCAAGGCGACTTCTTCCGTTAGTTCGTTGTCGTCATCATCATCCGTATCTTCTATGGCTTCTCCTTTCAAGAAAGAGAAAAGGCGTTGTATGGTTGATATAACTACATTGCTATCAGCAGGAATGGAAGCAGAACGAAGACGGTTGACAGTGAATATTGTGTTGAAAGCATCACCGTTTTCAGTCAATCGGAATGTGCCAAACTCTCCTTCAGCTTGTTTTCCAAGATTGTTCCTATCCACAAGGAACAAGATTCTGCGCATAGGAGTGTATGACAACATACGATATGCAGCAAGGCAAGCCGTATATGTTTTACCTGCACCTGTGGCAAGAACCATCAATGCACGATTTTGACCTGTGCGAAAACTTTTCTCCAGTTCTGTAACGGCTTCATATTGGCAATTACGCAACCCTTTTTTGCGCAGAGTAGGTAGTCCGGCAAAATAATCATTTATTCCCAACTTCTTAACCAGTTCGTGCGGTGTGGGTATAGTCATTATTTGGATGAAACAAGCATCCTTTTCGCGAAAATCACAGAAATATAATTCCTTGCCGTTGGAGGTAAAGATAAAGGGTAATGGCTTCTGATACGTTTGGTAGATATTGGGTACACTTTTAGCATATAGTGCAGCTTGCTCACACACTTTTGCCGAGAAAGCGTCCGTTTCTTCACGCTTGGCTTCAAGCACACCAACAGCCTTTCCATTTATAAAAAGGAAATAATCGGCTTCAAGATTACCTTTTAGCAATCCTTCCCTTATGGCTACAGCCGTACAAGTCGGTTCATATTCTTCTCGGTTTATAACTTTCCAACCGGCTTCGGTCAGCCATTGGTCAATTTTAATTCGAGCTTTTTCTTCCGGTGTCATATATTCCTATATTTTTATATTATCAGAAGTTGTAGTGTAAAAATAATTGATAACGACAAACGCTATTGACGTTCGTTTTTGTCCGTTATCAATTCTTTTAAATCCACTTGAAGTATTTCCGCAATCTGCTGTAACGTATCCAAATTGGGCTGGATTCTATTACAAGCATAGGCATTAACCATGCTAAAACTTTTGTCAAGTTGTTTGGCTAGCCATGTCTGCGAGATACCTTTGTCTGTCAAGACTGCCTTTATTCTATTTAGCTTCATTCTTAGATGTAATTTTATTCTGCAAATATAGTGAATTATATTCAATAGTCTGGGTCCTTTTTCGTATTTTTGTAAGTGTCAAAAGAATCTCTAAGCGTATGATGGATAACTTTAAGGAGAAATACGACACACTTGTCAGAAAATACGACAGCCTTCTTGCGGAAAACGAAGAATTGAAATCAATCCTTCGGCAATACGGCATTGCCTATTCTACTACAAACAGAATGGATGAGGAATCAGTATTCTCTTCTATCTCATTTCCTCCTGTATATTTCTCTCTTGATGAGAAAATAGAATTATTCCATAGCTTTTTCAAAGGAAGGGATGATGTATTTGCACGACGATGGTTCAGCAAAACCACAGAAAAAGGTGGCTATCAACCAGTCTGTATCAACGAATGGCGTAGAGGAATATGCGACAAGAAAAAACATAAATGTACGGAATGTCCCAACCGTAATTTTGCGTCATTGACAAACCAAGACATATATCGTCATTTGGAAGGTAAAGACGAAAACGGATGTGATGTTATCGGCCTGTATGTCATTACTCCGGATAATAAATGCTCTTTTCTGTGCGCTGATTTTGATGACAAAAACTGCACTCACGGATATAAGGATGATGTGTTGGCATTCGTTTCTGTTTGTCGAGATTGGAATGTCCCATGTAGCATTGAGCGTTCAAGGTCTGGAAATGGAGCACATGTATGGGTCTTCTTCACTGATGTGATTCCAGCTATTAAAGTGAGACGGTTTGGTAATATCATTCTTACGGAAGCTATGAAGCGGAATGGAAGAATTTCTTTTGATTCATACGACCGTTTCTTTCCAAACCAAGATAGAATACCGGAAGGAGGATTTGGAAATCTAATAGCACTACCATTACAAGGTGGAGCAAGAAAAGTGGGAAACAGCGTTTTTGTTGATGATAAATTTCTTCCATTCAAAGACCAATGGGCATATTTGTACAATGTCAAGAGAATTGACGAATGTGTCGTGGATAGATTGTTGGTTGAACATCAACAAGAGGATTTTGGAGCATTAGCCACATCTTCGGAAGCAAAGCCTTGGGAAATACCTATTGTACAAGAAGTCGCACGGACAGACTTTGATAGTAAACTTAAAATCAACAAATCCGACAATATTTATATCCCATTAAGTTCAATTTCCAGCAAGGTGATTAATCAGTTGAAGCGATTTGCCGCCTTCAAGAATCCTGATTTTTACAGTAAGCAGGCAATGCGTATTTCAACATATAACATTCCTCGCATTATCTGTCGCGCTGATTTCAATGATGAGTTTCTTGTTATGCCTCGGGGGTGCGAAGAGGCTATAATAGCCATGTTGTCTTCTCTAAGTATTGATTATGAAATAATTGATAAAACCAACCATGGCAAATCTATTGCGATAGCCTTTAAGGGTAAAGAACGTGATGAGCAGTTAGAAGCCATTAATTCACTTATGCCCCATACAAATGGAGTATTGTCGGCAACAACCGCTTTTGGAAAGACTGTTACAGCGGCAGCATTGATTGCCCAAAGAAAGATAAATACACTTATCTTGGTACATTCTAAAGCATTGCTTATGCAATGGCACGAACGCCTTTCTGAATTTCTTGATATTGATTTCATAGAGGATAACGTACCTAAGAAACGTGGTAGAAAGAAAGTCTTTTCTCCAGTCGGAAGTCTTGATTCAACTTCAAATACATTGCATGGAGTTGTTGATGTGGCTCTTATGCAATCTTGCTTTGAAGATGGTGAAGTCAAGTCTTTTGTACAAGATTACGGAATGGTTATTGTTGATGAATGTCATCATGTATCTTCAATAACTTTTGAAAATGTTCTAAAACACGTTACGGCTCATTATGTTTATGGGCTTACTGCCACTCCAATTCGCAAAGACGGACTACAGCCAATTATTTTTATGCAATGTGGCCCGATTCGATTTTCAGTTGATGCTAAGGCACAGATACAAAAACAATCGTTTCAACGTTATCTTGTGCCGAGGTTTACTTCGTATCGACCCGTTACAGACGACAAACATACATTTACGGCACTCTCACAATCACTTGCGGAATCTGAGATGCGAAATAATCTCATCATAGAAGATGTTCTTAACGCAGTAGCCTCAGGTCGTACACCAATTATACTGACAAGTAGAACTTCTCATGTCGAGTTGATTACGAAAATGCTTGAACCACAAGTAGCTAATGTTATAAAACTTACAGGAGAGGGTACGAGCAAACATAAACGTGAAATTATACAAAAACTACAGGATATTCCACGGGACGCTCCTCTTGTAATAGTCGCTACAGGAAAATATGTAGGAGAGGGCTTTGATTATCCAAGGCTTGATACACTATTTCTTGCTCTTCCTATTTCGTGGAAAGGATTGGTTGCCCAATATGCAGGTCGATTGCATAGAGAGAATGAAGGTAAAACAGATGTTCGCATTTATGATTATATTGACATACACGAACCTGTGTGCGAAAGTATGTATCGTAAACGGCTAAAGGGATATTCAGCCATTGGTTATCGTGTTCTTACGAAAGAAGTATCGACTTTATTTGATGCGACTGAGGACTTGCATTTATCATCGTGTGAAGGGCAAATCTTCAATGGGAATACGTTCCGTTATCCCATTGTTCAAGAAATGAAAAGCTCAAATCAATCTGTTGTAATATCATCTCCAAGACTTTACCGTGTAGAGCGGAACGCGCTTATAAAAAACTTGCTTGAACTTCAGGCAAATGGTATTGATGTTGCTATTTTTACAACAACCGAGAACGAACAAACCGAGTATCTAAAGAATCAAGGGTTATTCATAAGGATTGTTCCAAAACTATCGTTATGCGCCTGTATCATTGATAAAACGGCCATCTGGTATGGTAGTGTTAATGTTCTTGGATATTCAACAGAAGAAGACAGTATCATTAAAATTTCAGATACCAAACTAGCAAACGAACTATTGAATGTCATATATGATAAGGGGTTGGCCTAATCTTATTATGCGAAACATGCATAAATTTAATTTTGCTAATGGGTCTGCACATTGTACTTTGCCAAAATATTTTCGTCTATTTCAATCTTATGCCGTCCTGTGGTTGTACGCAGATTCTTTCTAACAGTATCAAATGTGGAATTGGCAAACCACTCTGCAAATGTCGCCATTACAAATGATGTAGTCATATCTCTACCTATATTATATTGAAAAGCGATATTCCAAGCAAAGTTCTTCAACGAGATTTGAGTGAGGGACGTGCGCTTCTTGATATGAATTTCGGTTGCAGAAAGCACTTGACGGTTAATTGCAAAATAGCGGACAGATTCGCATATTTGGTAAATCTCTATTTCCTCCAAATCAAACCGTTTAAATGTATCTCGTGTGTATCTCAGGATAGCATTCAATTTTTCATCTTCTTCTCTTTCTTTTTGCCATTGGTATTGTTGTTGCTCACGTTGGTATTCATAATGAAATAGCTCCAGTCGCTTTTTCTGGACTTCTTCATTGTTTGAGGTAGGTGAATACGCTAAAGGCTGTGTCTTTTTACTCACACACTTTTTGACAGATATTAGCAATGATGGAGGAATTGCATCAACAAGATACCTTGCTAAGATAATGCAAAGATGGTGTAGTAGTTTTTGTATGACATATCCGATGACCATAACTAATGGAATCAAACTCATTCGTATTCCAAGCATATTGCATACTTGAAACGCTATCATTGAAGCTAATAGCACCATAGTAACCTCGATTATCAGAGAGTGAAGTATATCTTGTTTTTGCTTCATACCTATTATTGTTTATTTTCCCTATGCAAAGGTACAATAGATTTTCATAAAAAACGATAGACAAATCGTAGGTGTATTTTTGCAATCACATAGTAATCAGTGATTTTTGAAAGCAAAACCATAACAAGAGAAAATATCCAAGACTATTTGAAAACAAGAGAAAACAGAAATCACACAAAATAGCATAGTTAAACTAAGTTAAAGTTTTCCTGTGGCGGTTTTTCTGCTTTTTCTAAGGCTTAAATATGTAGTAACTGGAGCAAAGTAATCATATCTGTACCAAGCAATATATAATGTATTGATATTCAGTAATGATTATCTTTGAGGAAGTTAAATGATTCCGATAAGTAAACAAATAATAAACAATAAGCAAAAGCGTGCAGCTCAATGAGTTGCACGCTTTTTGCGTTTATGGGGTTCATGGTTGCTATGCGTTTTCTATGGGCTTTTTTATCTCTTATTTGCGACATATTTGCGACACGTCTTATTTGGCGATAAGGTACAACTTAGATTGATATAAACCATTTATAACGAGAAGAATATGCCAAGAGGAAATTACACCATTCAAAGAAGTTGTGAGGAGTGTGGTAAAATCTTTACTCCTCCCACATTGATGTCAAAGTATTGTTGTCCAACTTGTTCCAAGAGGGCATACAAGAAAAGGCAAATCGCAAAAGAGAAAGAGGCAATACGTCAAGCATTAGTCAGGCGAATACCATCCAACAAGGGGTATCTGACAGTTAAAGAGTCTATGCTGATTTACGGTATTAGCAAAGATGTACTTTATCGTATGATACGGAAGGGCTTGATACCATCATACAATTTTGGTCAGCGTCTGACACGCCTTAGTCGGCAGTATATGGATGAACACTTCAAAACAAAGGCTGGCAGTAGAAAGAGAAAAAAGGAAGCATTGTCCTTTGAACCCAAAGACTGTTACACTATCGGAGAGATTGCCAAAAAGTTCCATATCAATGACAGCAGTGTCTTTAAGCACATACGCCGTCATTCTATTCCTACACGCCAAATTGGTAATTATGTTTATGTTCCCAAATCTGAAATTGATAAATTATATAAGTCGTTATGAAGAAAGCATTACCTAATACCAAAGTGACCGTCAAGCTCAGAAGGTCGAATTACAAAGAAGAGTGGTGTCTGATTATAGAGTCGTACCCGGTTTACAAGAGAGGTTCTAAACGGGCAAGCCGTGTGGTGGAATCTATTAACCGGACTATATCCACACCTGTTTGGGACAAGTCGTCCATTGCACGTATCTTGCCGGATGGAACATTCAACTATAAGCCTAAGCGTGATTTGAATGGAATCATCCAATGCCGTTCAACGATAGACCAAGAGGCTTGTATCTATGCCGACAATGTGCGTAAGTTACGCCAACACGAATATGACAGTGCAGTCCTCTACACTGATAAGGAAAACGAAATCGCGGCACAAAATGAACGAAGCGAACAGGACTTTATCAAGTACTTCAATCGCATCATCAGCAAACGGCATCCCAATAGCTCTAATTCAATCATTGTCAACTGGACCCGTGTGGGAGAATTATTGAAAATCTATTCGCAAGGTAACCCGATCCCGTTTAAGACGATTTCCGTAAAACTACTTGAAGACATCAAAATGTTCCTGTTACGTGCCCCGATGGGAGGCAATAAGAAAGGAACTATCTCACAGAATACGGCATCCACCTATTTCTCCATCCTCAAAGCCGGATTGAAGCAGGCGTTCGTTGATGAATATCTGACGGTTGACATCAGCGCAAAAGTAAAAGGAATAACAAACATAGAGACACCTCGTGTTGCACTTACTATGAATGAAGTGCAAATGTTGGTTGATACCCCATGTAAAGATGATGTATTGAAACGCGCGTTCTTGTTCTCTATTCTCACCGGATTGCGACATAGCGATATTCAGGCATTGAAATGGAAACAGATTCAACAGACAAGCAAAGGTACATGGCAAGCGATTGTGATTCAGCAAAAAACAAAACGACCTGATTATAAGCCAGTCATCCAACAAGCCCTTCAGCTATGTGGTGAACGCCCAAGTAATGATGAAGCACTCGTTTTTGAGGGATTGACAGATGCCTCTTGGATTTCCCGTCCATTGAAAGCTTGGATAGAAGCATCCGGCATCAAGAAACATATCACCTTCCATTGCGGCAGGCATAGCTACGCTTCGCTATTGTTGGAAAATGGTGTTGACATATATACCATCAAGTCTTTGATGGGACATACAAACGTCAAAACCACGCAGATTTATACGCGTGCGCCCAGAATGGTCGCTTAATAAATACTTCTTTAGCAAGAAGTTAGGATTGGGTTCGATATAATCCTATCGTCAATCAGTTTATCCAAAGGGGAAACCCGATGGGGAGTGTAGCATACTGATTAAAGCTCCAAGTCCACTAATAGTCAGGTGGCGACTGAGGGGCAAGACGAAAAGACATAC
>ENA-UEOW01000331-UEOW01000331.1-human-gut-metagenome-genome-assembly--contig:-NODE-331-length-22592-cov-6.785698_pt1 | contig 22592 bp, 17 predicted proteins | sample MGYA00242894_ERZ507904 | MGnify/ENA primary metagenome ERZ507904 (study PRJEB26167, sample SAMN06115426) | human gut metagenome | host: Homo sapiens | place: China:Chongqing | collected 2015-04-10... | reverse complement strand
CCAGTTCGCTTGCACAACCCCATCGGGGAGCTCCCCCGATGGGGAGCCAAGAACGTTCTTCCGCTTAACTTAATAGCCTTCCCCTCGAGGGGAAGGTGCCCCGTAGGGGCGGATAGGGCACTGGCGGTATGAAAGACAGATGAGAAAAACGGAGAGGTGTGCGGCACATGTGGGGAAAGCCGCTTATATTTTATCTGCATCGAAAAAGCCGCAGAGGGAATCGTTGGATTCACTCTGCGGCTTTTTCGATGGAAACAGAGAGGAAAACGGCAAGCGGGCATCGCCTATATACTTGCGGCGAAGCCGCCAACACACCCTTAAACCTTCTTACTTCGTCCCGAAGATGCGGTCGCCGGCATCACCTAGGCCCGGGAGGATGTATTTCTTTTCATTCAGCTGACGGTCGAGGGAGGCGGTATAGATCGGAACGTCCGGATGTGCCTGGTTCACGACCTCGACACCTTCCGGGGCAGCGACGAGACACATGAATTTGATATTCTTGACGCCTTTTTCTTTCATCATGTCGATGGCTGCGACGGCGCTGCCTCCGGTAGCGAGCATCGGATCGACAAGGATGAAGTCGCGGTTTTCCACATCCGGGAGCTTGCAATAGTATTCGATCGGCTTGGCGGTGACGGGATCGCGGTAGAGGCCGATGACGCCGATGCGGGCAGATGGCATGAGTTCGGTGAGGCCTTCCACCATGCCGAAGCCGGCGCGCAGGATCGGGACGATGCCGAGCTTCTTGCCGGCGACCTGTTTTCCTGTCGCTTTTTCGAGCGGTGTCTCGATAGCGACATCTTCGAGCGGTAGATCGCGGGTGAGCTCATAGCCCATCAGGAGCGTGATCTCCTGCAGCAGACGGCGAAATTCACCGGAGCTGGTTTCTTTCTTTCTCATAATGGTCAGCTTGTGCTGGATCAGCGGATGATCAATGACATGGATATGCATAATGGCCTCCTTGGGGAAATACAGAGTGAATAGGAAGTAGCGGTTTTTGCTTTTCTCATTGTAGCACAAATGAGAGAGGTTTGGGGGAGGGACGGCCCTTTGACCCTGAATGAAAGCTTTGCTCGAATGAGGAATTAGGAATGAAGGTGGCGGCTTCGCCGAGATTGATGACGAGGTCGCAGCTGTTCTGGCATTCATTATCTCACATTCGACGTTTCTCGCTGCGCAGGATGACGAAACGGGGCGATGCCCAAAGAACGGAGGATAGAAGTCATATGTCTGATGTCTCCTAGTCTAATCCCTAGCTACTCATCCCTGCTTTCAAACTTCAGGGCACGCCCCACGAGTGAACCCTGTTTCCTTAAATCTTTCTTTAATGACAATTCCCGAAGAATGTTGTAAAATGAAAGACAGTATGATAGAAATGCATTTTTATACCTTTATATATAGTTTGAGGTTCATATAGCTCCAAGTAAAGAAAAGAGGAATCCTATGAAATCCAATAAACTGACATCCCTTCTCTGCGCGCTGGCTCTGACAGGGGCGGTGGTGCCGCTTTCTATGGCAGAGGCGGCAGAACCGGCTCTGCCAGCTCCGGCGGCAGCCCAGGAAGCACCTGCTGAAGGTGTGAACTACACCGATGCCCTGATGAAGGGACTTTCTCTGACGCTTCCTGATGTCCAGAGTGCGGTCGAGTCAGGCACGTTTAAGAATCTTTCACCAGAAGCGCCTAAGCCTGCAGAGCCGGAGCCCGCTCCATTGCCCGAACCGGAACCAGAGCCGGAACCAGAGCCGGAGCCCGAGCCGGAACCCGAACCTGCGCCTGCCCCGGCACCGGCGGCGAAGTATACCGCAGATCAGGGGAGCGCAGCCGCCGAGATCGGATCCGATGGTGCGTATGACGGCATGACCTACAGCTCGGACAAAGCGGATGAGAATGCGCTTCGCATCTCCATGGCATACATCACCGCGAAGGGCGATACCATCACGAAGTCCGGTGACACCTCGAATGCAGAAAGCAGTGACCTTTACGGGATGAATGCGGCGCTGCTCGTGACCCATGGCGGACACGGGGCTTTCACGGATGTGAAGATTTCCAGCACAGGAAACGGTGCGACGGGCGCCTATGGCTACAGCAAGGGCACGTACATCAATCTGACGAATGCAGAGGTCTCCACCACGGGCGCGCAGGCTGCCGGCGTCGAGGTCTCCCAGCGTGCGATGATGAAGGTAGAGGCATCCACGGTCACTACCACCGGAAATCAGTCGCCGGCGATCCGCATCTCTCAAAACGGCGGCATCCTTCTCACCGAAAACTCCGACTTTACCGCTTCCGGCACGAATGCACACGGCATCTATACCCAGGGCGATGTGACCATCACAGGCGGGACTGTCAAGGCGGAAAAGACCAAGGCGGCTGTCATCAAGAATATCAGCTCCATCACGCTCGATGGAGCGACGCTCGAAGGCAATGAGACAGGCGCGCTTCCTTACAATATCGTCATGTACTCGGATGCCGACGCGATCGGTGTCACAGGGACGCAGCAGTTCGAGGCGAATCATGCAAGCCTCATCTCTCATAAGGGCGGCATGTTCTATGTGACCGGCACCCACTGCCGCATCACGCTGAAGGACAGCACGCTCACGCAGGATGAAGCATCGCCTGTCTTCACCATCACAGGCAATGACGGCGGCTACGGCTGGGGCGATGCAGGCGCGAACGGCGGTCACGCGGAAGTCATCCTGTCGCATCAGATCCTGAATGGCGATATTCTCCTCGATACCATCTCGGATATCAATCTCAGTATCAAAGACCAGTCCACCTGGACCGGTGCGATCACCATCGCGCCGAATGCCCAGGAGGGCGCTCCGTACAAGACCAATGCCGATATTTTCATTGCGGAAGGCTCTACATGGAACCTGACCGCAGACTCTCAGATCACCAGCCTCTTCAATCTGGGCACGATCCATTACAACGGACACACCATCACACTTGCCGATGGGACGGTCATGAAGGAATAAATTGACAGAAATAGAAGATCACGCGGTGCGAGGTAGTCGCATGGCGTGATTTTTTATTTGAGACTGAAGTTTGAAAGCAGGAATGAGTGGCTAGGGATTAGGAGCCTTGAGTGACTAGTGACTAGTGGCTAGTGACTGGGTTTCTTCAGCATCGTCATCCCGAGCGCAGCCGAGGGATCTCTACTGCCCTGCAGGAATCAGCGTGTATGCGCTGAGGGAAAACGATGTCTTGGTACTGCCTCACATCAGGCAATGAGCGTTCTGCAATATAGATTTCTCGGCTACGCTCGAAATGACGACAGCGCGAAGCGCTATCAAAACTCCGCGGCGCTTCATTATTATTTGCGCCGCACCAACCCCTTTGAATCCGTAGAACCTACAGAACCCGCTGAATCTCTTTCGCTCAATTAAAGGACGGCACGCCCCTTGGGCTAACCCTGAACCCTGAACCTTCATTTCCTCTTGACGCAGCCCTTTCACTAGTGCTATAAATAAAACTATATTTCATATGCGTGCGGCGCATAGCCGTGCCTCTCTTTTTCCGTCTGGAGGGATCCCTATGAACTTCAAGAAAGCCATCCTCGTATCGGCTGCACTCCTCGCATCTTGCGGCATCATCGCAGGCTGCGGTGACCAGAAAGCCGCATCCTCTGCTTCTTCTGCGGCTGCCAAAGAAACCACCATCAAGGTCGGCGTATCCCCTGTACCGCACGCTGAGATCGTCGGTGCGGTGAAAGACAAGCTCGCCAAAGAAGGCGTCAAGGTCGAAATGGTCGAATTCACCGATTATGTTCAGCCGAACCTGGCCCTTGCGGATAAGAGCCTCGATGCGAACTTCTTCCAGCACAAACCATATCTGGATGAATTCTGCAAATCCAAAGGCCTGAAGCTGACATCCCTGGGAGCTGTCCATCTCGAACCGATGTGCGTGTATTCCAAAAAGCTGAAGTCTTTGAATGATCTTGCTGACGGTGCGCATGTAGCCATTCCGAACGATCCGACCAATGGCGGCCGTGCCCTCCTCGTCCTCCAGTCTGCCGGTCTCATCAAATTGAAGGAAGGCGCTCCGATCACCGCGACCCCGCAGGATATCGCAGAGAACCCGAAGAACCTGAAATTCTCCGAACTGGAAGCCCCGCAGCTTCCGCGTGCCCTGGAGGATGCGGATATCGCGATCATCAATATGAACTTCGCCCTCGAAGCCAAGCTCGATCCGAAGAGTGCCATCTACAGCGAAGGCTCCGACTCCCCGTATGCGAATATCGTAGCTGTCTGTGAAGGTGATGAAAACCGTCCGGAACTCCAGAAGCTCATGAAAGCGCTCACAAGCAAAGAAGTCAAGGACTTCATCGAAAAGAAATACGGCGGCTCTGTCAAGACCGTATTCTGATCGCGCCTTTGAAGAAAAACTCCCCGAAAGGGGAGTTTTTTTGCTGCGACAAGGGGGCCCCCTTCATGAGGAGCCCATCGGAGCAGAGATCGCCATGATAGAAAACCTACCATATGCGCTATGGCAAGGATCCCTCCATCCACCTCCTTCTCTATTGCTGAACGGTTCCCCATTCTATATAATGATATATTGAGATAGAATCATAGAAAAAATATCATTTCCCATGTCAGGAGCCCATCCATGCGATTCCTCGCTTCGAAAAAGAACATCCAGAATCTTTTATATGCGACACTCTTTCTGCTGCCGCTTCATCCCTATGTGTTTTACGTGACACTTCTCCCATGCCTTCTTCTTTGGGCAGTGAATCATTGCACCAGAGGCGAAGTGAAATGCGTGTGCCCTCACCTCTGGAGACTGCCGGCGGTCTTTTTGGCGTGTGCCTTTTTCTCCGGTTTCCACTCTCCCGACCCTGCCTTTTCACTCATGAACTGGGCCTTTCAGCCATTGATGTATGCCGCGATCTACCTTTTGATCCTTTCGCTTCTTTCCTCCGTGCGAGAAAAGGAGAAGGCGCTCTATGCCTTCCTGGCAGGAGCCATCTGCGTGGCTGCTTATGGCTTCATCCAGTATGCGAATGTGGCAGGCATGGCAGCCGATATGACGGCGCAGAGCTGGGTCGATCCCGAGAGATTTCCTCTCCTTCGGCGCCGCATGTATTCGACACTGGAAAATCCGAATCTCCTCGGGGCCTATGCCGTCATGATCATCAGCATCCTCACTGCTTTCTTTCTCAGGGAGCGGCAGAAAAAAAGGAAATGGGCTTTTGCCATCATTCTCTTCGTCCTGCTTCTCTGCCTTGCGCTGACCTATTCACGTGGCGCATGGCTGAGCCTTGCGGCTATCGTGCTCGGACTCACCCTCTTCTATGACAAGCGATTCGGCTTCCTTTTCTTCCTCATCCCTCTCGTCCTCCTCTTCTACCACGGACAGATGGTCGAGCGTTTCTTGTCCCTCTTCTCCGGCGAAGACACCTCTGTCGGCCTGCGATTTGCCCTGTGGGAGAGCACCATCGCCATGATCGAAGAGCACCCGCTTCTCGGCGTGGGGTGGGGGAGCTATTATCTGGCCTATCCCGACTACAACTTCTTTATTCAGGATGAGCATGTCCTCATCTTCCATGCGCACAACATGTATCTCAATATGTTCGCCGAAGTCGGCATCATAGGCGGAGCAGCCTTCCTCCTGACCTTCTTCGCGCAGGGCTTCCTCTGCTGGAAGCTCTACCGTGGCAAGGCTAGCCTCTTCACGCGAACGATGGGGCTTGGCGGTCTGCTCATGGTCATGGCCATCGCCGTCATCGGCATGAGTGACCATGTCCTCTTCGGACGCTCGATCTCCTTCTGCTTCTGGAGCCTTTCCGCACTTTGCGTAGGAAACGGGGACTGGTGAGCGGTTATCGGGGCGGAAGCGTGAAGGGGGCAGCGATGCCCGAAGCGATGCACCGGTCCTCTCAGATCACCTTCGCAGGAAGCCTTCGAGTGCGGTCTTGCGGCGCTCCACTGTACTATTTCTATAACCTCCACTGCGAGGATCATCGCTTTCATAGCCTGTAGACTCTGAGTCACATGATTGATGATTTGTCTAATAGGAATTATTTATAACATCCCTATGAGAATTTTAAAAACAAAGAACTTACTTTTTACGAACCTTTCGAAAAAAGTGTGATATAATAACAGTGATGACTGAGAAGGTCGCAAATACAGTCGGTGAGGCCGATGATACCAAGGAGGAGTTTTTCTGATGTTATGAGACATGTTTACATGCGGTCATAGGAAAGCAGAAAGGACTCCTTTTTCTTTTATACTTCGGAAGCACGGCTGTGTTTTTATGAGGCAAAAAGTTCCAGACCATAGAGAAAGCTCAAAAAGGTACTGGACTTTTGATATTTTTATATTTTTGGGAGGATGATAGTAATGATCGACACCAATGATAGCGAATTCCTTAGCAGAATTGAATGTGCAGATCTGAAAGCAAAAATCTGTGATGCTAAAACTGCAGCAGCTATGATTCAGGCAGGCGACATCCTTGGTATTTCCGGATTCACCCCATGCGGCTATCCGAAGATCACCATGCATGAACTCGCAGAACGTATGAAAGAAACCCCATTCCAGGTAGACGTATGGACTGGCGCTTCTACTGGTTCCCAGATTGATACTGAACTGGTCGCTGTAAACGGCATCAGAAACCGTATGCCATACCAGACCAACGGCAACCTCAGAAAAGCCATCAATGCAGGCACCATCAACTATTATGACCTTCACCTGTCCCATGTAGCTCAGCAGATCCGTGCTGGCTTCTTCACCAACGTGAAGGGCGAACGTGTCACCGGCCCAGATTTCGCAGTAGTAGAAGTCTGCAAGATCGGACCGAACGGCGAACTGTACCCGACCACTGCTATCGGTAACTCTCCGGTATTCGTAGATACCGCTAAGAAAGTCATCGTAGAAGTCAACACTACCCAGCCGCTGGAACTCGCTGGCATGGCTGATATCTACATGAGAAAGAACCCGCCGCACTGCGAACCGATTCCGATCAAAACTGCTGGCGACCGCGTAGGCACTCCTTACATCCCATGCGATCCGGCAAAGATCGCTGCTATCGTTCCATGCGATCTGCCGGACGTTACCCGTGCACTGGCTCCGCTCGATGACGACGCAGAAGCAATGGGCAACAACCTGATCGATTTCCTGAAAAATGAAGTCGCTCATGGCAGACTGCCGGAAAACCTGCTCCCACTGCAGTCCGGTGTAGGCAACGTAGCAAACGCTGTTATCCATGGCCTCGTAGAATCCGACTTCAAGAACCTTTCCGTATACACCGAAGTTATTCAGGATGGCATGTTCGACCTGATCGATAGAGACAAGATCGACATGATCTCCGGTACTTCCCTGTCCCCATCCCCGGATGGACTGAAGCGCTTCTATGCAAACATTGAAAAATACAACAAGAAGATCATTCTCCGTCCGCAGGAAATCTCCAACAATGGCGAAGTAGCTCGTCGTCTCGGCGTCATCGCTATGAACACCGCTCTGGAAATGGATATCTACGGCCACGTAAACTCCACCCACGTAAGCGGCACCAAGCTGATGAACGGTATCGGCGGTTCCGGCGACTTTGCTCGTAACGGCTTCCTGTCCTGCTTCTTCTGCCACAGCACCGCTAAGGGCGGCAAGATCTCCGCAGTTGTTCCGATGTGCTCCCATGTAGACCACACCGAACATGATACCCATGTATTCATTTCCGAACAGGGTGTCGCTGATGTTCGTGGCCTGTCCCCGAAAGAAAGAGCAAAGGCCATCATCAACAACGTCGCTCATCCGTCCTTCAGAGATCAGCTCATGGACTACTATGAAAGAGCATGCGCAGCTTGCGGCGAAAGCCAGACCCCGCATCTCCTTCAGGAAGCATTCAAATTCCATGAAAGCCTCGCTGAAACCGGCGACATGCACTTCAAGAAATAATTTAATTATTCAAGAAGCCGCATGAGGCAAAGCATTTAATGCTTTACAAATACAGATAATACTGTATAATTACCTATGGTGATATCTGTCACACGACAGTGTCAATACATGGGTCAGCAAGAGTCCCCAATCGCTGCTGCAAGAAGACTCGAATGAGCGCTGCAGCAGCCAAAGGCTTTGCGTGACCCCATTGGGAAGATAGATCCTATGTAAGTGGTAAGAAGAACATAAAGTCGCGGCCACCGAAGTCAAGGAAAGGCTTCCTAGAGTTTTACATACTTACTTTTTTAGGAGGAAGATGAACTCATGTCTAACGAATCCCTGAAAGCTAAACTTGCAGCTTACAATGACACCTATGCAAAACAGTGCGCAAAACATCCGGAAAGAGTTGGTCTGAAACACAAGAACCTGTACACCCCACTCGATCTCGAAGGTTTCGACTATGAAAAAGACCTCGGATTCCCGGGCGAATATCCATACACCCGTGGCGTACAGCCGACCATGTACCGTGGCAAACTTTGGACCATGCGTATGTATGCTGGTTTCTCCACCGCTGAAGAATCCAACAAACGTTACAAATACCTGATCGCTAACGGCGGCACCGGCCTGTCCTGCGCATTCGACCTGCCAACCCAGATCGGCTATGACTCCGACGACAAAATGTCCGCTGGCGAAGTTGGTAAAGTAGGCGTAGCTATCGACTCCCTCTACGATATGGAAAGACTGTTCGACGGCATCGACCTCGGCAAAGTTTCCACTTCCATGACCATCAACGCACCGGCTTCCGTACTGCTGGCTATGTACATCGCTGTAGCTGAAAAACAGGGCGTTCCGGCAACTGCTCTTCGCGGCACCATCCAGAACGATATCCTGAAAGAATACGCAGCTCGCGGCACCTACATTTTCCCGGTTAAACCGTCCATGCGTCTGATCACCGATATCTTCGAATACTGCTCCGCAAACGTACCGAAGTGGAACACCATCTCCATTTCCGGCTACCACATCCGTGAAGCAGGCTCCACCGCTGCTCAGGAAATCGCATTCACCATCGCTGATGGTATCGCATACATCGAAGCAGCTCTGAAAGCTGGCATGAAGATCGATGAATTCGCAGGCCGTCTGTCCTTCTTCTGGAACGCTCACAACAACGTACTCGAAGAAGTTGCAAAATTCCGTGCATCCCGTCGTCTGTGGGCTACCATTCTGAAGGAAAGATTCCATGCAGAATCCAGCAAGTCCATGAAACTGCGTTTCCACACCCAGACCGCTGGTTCCATGCTGACCGCTCAGCAGCCAAACAACAACATCATCCGTGTTGCTCTCCAGACCGCTGCAGCAGTTATGGGCGGAACCCAGTCCCTGCACACCAACTCCCGCGATGAAGCTCTGGCTCTGCCGACCACTGAATCCGTAACCATCGCTCTGCGTACCCAGCAGATCGTAGCTTACGAATCCGGCCTGGCTGACGTAGTTGATCCGCTCGGCGGCTCCTACTATGTTGAAGCTATGACCAATGCTATCGAAGCAGAAGCTAAAGAATACATCCGCAAGATCGATGAAATGGGCGGCGCAGTAGAAGCTATTGATAAAGGCTACATCCAGAAAGAAATTCAGGACGCTGCTTACGCTTGGCAGATGTCTGTTGAATCCGGCGAAAGAACCATCGTTGGCGTCAACAAATTCACCATGGAAGAACCACCGGTTACCGGCCTGCTGAAGATCGACGCATCCGTTGGCGAAAAGAAGAAAGCTCAGCTCGCTCAGGATAAAGCAAACCGTGACCAGGCTAAAGTTGCTGAAGAACTGGCTAAACTTGAAAAAGCAGCTCAGACTCCGGCTGAAGGCCCAGACCACATCAACCTCATGCCAGTCATCCTCGACTGCGTACGTGCATACTGCACCGAAGGCGAAATCTGCGGCGTTCTGCGTAAAGTTTACGGCGAATACAAACCGCACAACACCCTCTAATCTAAGGGCAGCCTGAAGCAAAGATAATTACATTACTCAAATATTTCTGGAGGTAATTTACAATGGCAGACAAACGTATCAGAGTACTGGTAGCTAAACCGGGTCTTGATGGACATGATCGTGGCGCAAAAGTTATTGCTCGTGCACTTCGTGATGCAGGCATGGAAGTTATTTACACCGGTCTTCGCCAGACCGTTGAACAGATCGTTGAAGCAGCAGACGCAGAAGACGTTAATGTTGTAGCTCTGTCCCTGCTCTCCGGCGCTCACAACACCCTCTTCCCGGAAGTTGTTGAAGCACTGAAGGCTAAAGGAATGGGCGACGTTCTCGTAGTTGGCGGCGGCGTAATTCCGGAATCCGATATCCCAGGCCTGAAAGAAGCTGGCGTAAAAGCTATCTTCACTCCTGGCACACCAACCAAAGAAGTTATCGACTTCATTAAAGAAAACGTAAAATAATCGACTTTTAGACTGACTAGCTTGACAGTTTATTAGTTGAAATGTAGCTTGCATGGGGCTGGGGGGATACTCAGTCCCATTGCAACTATATTATTTACTCTTCGAAAAGGCGGTGCATCCATGGAATTTTCTATGAAGGATTTTTGGAATGGATCCAGACGTGCCTTAGCGAGAGCAATTACCATCGTTGAAGACGAACGGGATGGATTTGAAGATGTCATGAAAGAGATCTATCACCATACCGGTCGTGCACAGGTCATCGGTATTACTGGTGCGCCTGGTGCGGGTAAGAGCACACTGTCAGATGCCCTCATTAAGCAGTTCCGTAAGCAGGGCAAAACTGTAGGTATCGTAGCCATCGATCCTACGAGTCCATTCTCTGGCGGCGCCATCCTTGGTGACCGTATCAGAATGAACGACCTGACCTTGGATAAGGGTGTTTATATCCGTAGTATGGGTACGCGCGGCAGCCTCGGCGGACTTTCCCGCAAGACTGCAGATGCGGTCAAACTGATGGATGCTTTCGGTCTCGATGTCATTCTCATCGAAACAGTAGGCGTAGGACAATCAGAAGTTGATATCGTTAAAAATGCGGATACGACACTTGTTGTGCTCGTACCTGGACTAGGCGACGATATTCAGGCTATCAAAGCAGGTATCCTTGAAATTGGTGATGTATTCTGCATCAACAAATGTGATCGCGATGGCGCAGATCGTTTGAACGTCGAAATCGAAATGATGCTTGATCTGGGCGAAGCTCAGAACTGGCGTCCTCCGATTGAGAGAACGATCGCGAACAAAGATCAGGGCGTAGCGGAAGTAGTAGCAGCTCTGGGCGAACATAGAAAGTACCTCGAAGAGTCCGGTCTCCTTGAAGAAAGAAGACGTGAACGGGCTAGAAGCGAGATGCTGGAAATGATTCACGATCGCATTTCCCGTCATATTGAGGAAAATATTTCCTCGACGGGTGAATTTAGTGACTGCGTGGAACAAGTCTTTGAACGGAAGACAGATCCGTTCACGGTCGTTGATTCCATTGTAGGCAAAATATTCAAATAATTTTAAAGGAGGAGTTTATTATGGCATTCAAAGTAATTTGTGTGGACCATGTAGGCGTTGCTGTTAAAGACCTTCAGGCTATTAAACAGCAGATGAAAGACATCCTTGGACTGGATCCATCCCTTCCGGATGAAACCGTCGAAGAACAGCATGTAACCACCAGCTTCTTCAAACCGTCTGCTCAGACCGAAGCATGCGAACTCGAATTCCTGGGTTCCACCACTCCGGATGGCCCGATTGCTCGTTTCATCGAAAAAGCAAACGGCGGCAAGAATGGTTTCCAGCATGTAGCACTTCGTGTCGACGACATCGAATCTTGCCTTGCTGACCTGCAGGCTAAAGAAGTTCCGCTCATCGATAAGAAATACCGTATCGGTGCTGGCGGCTGTCACATCGCTTTCCTGCATCCAAAGGCTACAGGCCTTCTGCTTGAACTGACAGAACGCCCAGGCGGCCCATCCTTCAAGGCTTAATTGAACGATGGCAAATGCCTTGCCCACCGGGGTAAGGCATCCCCCTCACGGGGGTCCCTAAAATTTTTGGAGGTGTAAGAATGGCAACTGTTGCAGAAAGAATTGAACTTCTTCACAAAAACCTCGCTCATGTAGAGGCTATGGGTGGAGAAAAGAAAGTTGAAAAACAGCATGCAAAAGGCAAACTGACTGCTCGTGAAAGACTGGCTCTTCTGTTTGATGAAGGCACTTTCGTAGAAGTCAATGCCCTTGTAAAATCCCGCTGCCACAACTTCGGTCAGGAAAAGAAAGATCTCCCGGGCGAAGGCGTTGTTACCGGTTACGGTACCGTTGATGGCAGACTCGTATTCGCATTCGCACAGGACTTCACCGTAGAAGGCGGCTCCCTTGGCGAAATGCACGCTGCTAAGATCGTTCACGTAAATGAACTGGCTCTCAAAGTCGGTGCTCCTTGCGTAGGCCTGAACGATTCCGGCGGAGCTCGTATTCAGGAAGCTGTCGATGCACTCTCTGGCTACGGCAAGATCTTCTGGTGCAACACCATTGCATCCGGCGTTATTCCGCAGATCTCTGCTATCATGGGACCATCTGCAGGCGGCGCTGTATACTCCCCAGCTCTGACCGACTTCATTTACATGGTCAAGAAAACATCCCAGATGTTCCTGACCGGCCCGGCAGTTGTTGAATCCGTTACCGGCGAAAAGATCACCGCTGAAGCACTCGGCGGCGCTATGACCCACAACCGTACTTCCGGTGTAGCTCAGTTCGCTTGTGACAACGACGAAGACTGCATTAAACAGATTCGTTACCTGCTCTCCTTCCTGCCGAGCAACAACATGGAAGATGCTCCTATCGTTGAAACCGGTGATGATCCGACCAGAACCGATCCGGCTCTCGATACCATCATGCCAGAAAACTCCAACGCTCCATACAACATGTATGACGTTATCAAATCCGTTGTAGATAACGGTGAATACTACGATGTAGCTAAAGAATTCGCTAAGAATATCATTACCTGCTTCGCACGTTTCGACGGACAGACCGTTGGTATCATTGCAAACCAGCCAGCATTCATGGCAGGCTGCCTTGACTACAACGCATCCGATAAATCCGCTCGTTTCATCCGTTTCTGCGACTGCTTCAACATCCCGGTTGTAAACATTGTCGATGTACCAGGCTTCCTGCCAGGCAAACAGCAGGAATATGCCGGCGTAATTCGTCACGGCGCTAAGATGCTGTTCGCATACTGCGAAGCAACCGTTCCGAAGATCACCATGATCCTCCGTAAAGCTTACGGTGGTTCCTACATCGCTATGTGCTCCCGTGAACAGGGCGCTGACCAGGTATTCGCTTGGCCAACCGCTGAAATCGCTGTTATGGGACCTGCAGGCGCTGCAAACATCATCTTCAAGAAAGACCCGAACAAAGAACAGCGTACAGCTGAATACGTCGAAGAATTCGCTACTCCATACAAAGCTGCTGAACGTGGCTATGTAGACGCAGTTATCGATCCGAGAAACACTCGTCCGACAATCATCAATGCACTGAAGATGCTTGCTTCCAAGCACGAAGTACATCCAGCAAAGAAACACGGCAACATTCCGCTGTAATATTTGCTGCAAGAAAAACTCTAATTGAAAGGATGGGTACAGATGGATAACAACACAGTTATGTATATCGCGGTATTTGCTGCTATCGTAGCAGTAGTAGCGCTGATCATGATCTGGCAGGTACGTTCATCTCTCAATCAGTCCGCAGCACCGGCACCGGCAGCAGCTCCGAAGAAGGCAGCTCCAGCTAGAGCAGCAGCTCCGAAAGCAGCTGACAATGGTGCAGTTGTAGCAGCAATCGCTGCTGCAATCGTTGCTATGGGTGGCGGCGAAATCGTCTCCATCCGCCCGGCAGCTAGAAGTGGCTGGACCTCTGCATCTCGTCTTGCAGGTGTTTCCGGCACTCAGCAGTTCTAATTGAAAGTTGAAAGTACAATCATTTAGGAGGAAAGACAATGAGAAAATTTACTGTAACAGTTAACGGCCAGGATTACGATGTAGTAGTTAAAGACGGCGGCGCTGCAGCAGCAGCTCCGGCTCCGGTTGCAGCAGCTCCGGCAGCAGCACCGGCTCCGGCTCCAGTAGCAGCAGCACCGGCTCCAGCACCGGCTCCGGCTCCGGCAGCAGCTCCTGCAGGTGCAGGCGAATCCGTTGAAGCTCCAATGCCGGGCAAAGTTATCCGCATCAACAAACATGTTGGCGATGCAGTTGCTTCCGGCGATGAAGTCCTCGTTCTCGAAGCTATGAAAATGGGCAACCCGATCATGGCTCCATGCGATGGCAAGATCACCGGCATGCCGGTATCCGAAGGCCAGTCCGTACAGGGCGGCGACGTTCTCTTCACCGTTGGCTAATAGCCGATATGAAAAAGCAGCGCGTATGCGCTGCTTTTTTGTTGCAATAAAACGGAGTGTGCAAGAGAATTGGGCACTCCGTTTTGGTTTCTTCGTTTCCGCGAGATCGGATCACACGTTGCTTTTTGTATTTGATTGTAGTGTCAGCACCGAAAAGCCAAGGCTTCATAGCGGATATGAAATAGCACCGCCAACAGGGGTGAAGCGAATGATCCTATTCATGGTAAAGGTGGATACGTCCTCTCGGCTGATCTCGGTTCTTTTGCGGACGCTTCCTGTCATGCCTTAGTAGGCATCATCCTCTTCCATTTCCTGCTTTTCTCTTGCGATCAAGATACGGAGCATGGTGAGCGAAGCCTGGAGGTAATCATAGTCCTTGGGGAAGGCACAGAGGATGCCGTAGCGGAAGAGAGACTCCTTTTCTTCGGGTGGCACCTGATGAACGGCGATCAGGATATCATCACGGCCATAAAGAGCGAGAGCACGCGAGAGGGCGACAGCATTCTTACCTCTGGCGTCACTTGCCGTGGTGTAGAAGACGAAGTGAACGTCATTGTCTGTGGCCCCCTTGGCAGCATCCTCTGGCTGCTGCGAGGGGCTGACGTCGACGTCCCAGCCGGAGTCAGCCAATGCATTGGCGGTCAGTTTTCGTTCTTCACGATCACTTTCGAGATCATTTTCCATTTCAATGAGGAGAACACGCGGGCGTCTGCCATCAAGTGCAGCAAATTCTTTAGAAAGCCGAAGGGCTTCTTCTCTGACGGTTTCTTTGGTTTTCGGATCGAGTGCCATGATAAGCTCCTTGTATGAGAATAAAAATAATGATAATGGAATAAACTTTACATGCAAATCTATTATAATATAAATCAAGGCTGCTGTTCAATGCATAATTTGTAATTTCAGATGCAATATTAGCAAGAAATGTATAAGACAGAGAAAAACATTGATTGACACTGAGAAGAATATGAATTATACTGAGACTGTAGTCATTTAGACAATTTCATATGGCTGGCAGATGCGAAAGCATAAAAGAGAATCCGGTCTAAGCCGGAGCGGTCCCGCCACTGTAAGGAGGAGTCTCTCACAGATAAGTCACTGGGCGAAAGTCTGGGAAGGCGTGAAGAGATGAGGAGCCCGAGCCAGGAGAACTATCTGCCAATGAATCACCGCGAAGGAAGTAGGGATCTATCCAAGACAGGATCTGATTCTGTCTAAGATCAGGGCTTGTGAGAAGATCAGTATTTCCGTCAACCTGCGAGAGATGGGGAGGGGATTGAGATCGGTCCTGGTCTCATTATTTTCCGGCTGCCCCCACTGGGTCAGTCGTTTTTTTATGGTAGGACCAAGACGTGAACCTGAAGGAGGTGAACTTTCTGTCTGATTGAAATTGTCTAAAGGGGCGTTCTCTTGATTTGCGCTGGTAAGTCAGTGGGCGGCCATAAATTATTAAAGGAGGAACTATTTCATGGATGAAGTAACAAAAGCAACATCCGCGGAAAATCAGGAAAGACAGCTTACCGATAAGGAATTGGAAGCGATTCTGAAACAGTCGGAAGGCAAAACCGATTTCCCACAGGTCACATTTGATGAATTCACACCACCAACCTACGAGGAATGGGTTGATGCGTGCAACGCTCTTCTGAAGGGCAAGCCGTTTGATAAGCTGATGTATACCAAGACGTATGAAGGTATCACTTTTAGCCCGATCTATACCCTGCGTACGGGTCCGGACGCACAGGATGCGATCCTGCCGACCGATGACTATCCGGGTATGGGGGACTTCATGCGCGGTCAGAAAGTCAATGGTTACAAAGAAGAACCATGGGGCATTGCACAGTCTTGTGATGAAGCACTTCCGAAGGAAAATAATGAGCTCCTGAAACACGAAATCGATCGTGGTTCCACGGTATACAATGTACGCCTTGATGCATCCACTCTGCATGGCATCGATGTGACTGATGCTGAAAAACCAGGTGAAACCGGCGTTTCTCTGACCACTCTCGAAGATGTGCATAACCTTCTGGACGGTCTGGATCTTGCAAAGTATCCATTCATGATGTATACCGGCGAATCTGCACTGGCACCGCTTGCTATGGTGGCTGCCGCAGTCAAAGCACAGGGAAAAGATGTGTCCGCGCTTCATGGCGTGATCGGTGGAAGCCCGTTGACACAGCTGCTGACTGATGGCAAGAATAAGGAAAGCCTTGAAAAAGCATACGACCAGATGGCAGAGACCATCCGCTGGGCTCGCAAGAATGCACCGAGCGTAGCGACCGTATTCATCACTTCCGATGTATTCTCTCTGGGCGGCGCACAGGCCGTACAGGAAATCGCATATACCTTCGGCGTCGCTGTAGAGTATGTCCGTGAAATGCTGAAGAGAGGCATTTCGATCCATGATATCGCACAGTCCTTCTACTTCGGCTTCAATGTAGGCGCTACGTTCTTCATTGAAATTGCAAAGCTTCGTGCAGCTCGTCAGGTATGGTCGAACATCATGAAAGCTTTCGGTGCAGAAGAAGAAGATCGTTCGATGAAGATCCATGCAAAACCGGCATTCTTCACAAAGACCATTTTCGATGTGGGCGTGAACATGCTCCGCAACACCACCGAAGCATTCTCTGCTGTCGTTGGCGGTGTAGATACCTACGAAAATGCACCTTATGATGATACCGTCAGAAAAGGTGATGAATTCTCCCGCCGTATCGCTAGAAACCTGCAGATCATGCTGCAGGAAGAATTCGGCATGCTGCGCCCGATCGATGCAGCTGGCGGCTCCTGGGCGATTGAAAAACTCACCAAAGAGATGGCAGAAAAGATCTGGGCTGAATTCCAGAAGATCGAATCTCTGGGCGGCATGACTAAAGCAATCAAAGAAGGCTATCCGCAGAAGGAGATCAAAGCTGTCCTTGAAAAGCGCTTCAAAGCACTGGATCTCAGAAAAGACCGTGCGGTCGGCAATAACATGTATCCGCTGATGGGCGAAGTGCTCCTCGAAGCTCGTCCGGAAGATACGAAAGCCATTAAGCAGGAACTTGGCGATGCAGCCAAAGCATATCGTGCAGACCTTGATCTTGCCTTCAGAAGCCAGGCACTGGCAGAACTGAAAGCAGCTGGTGAAGGTGAAGTCGTCGACAAAGCGGCCGCTGCTGCTGCTGCCGGTGCGACCATTGGCGAGATCAATGAAGTCGCTGGTAATGCAGAAGGCTCCGTTGCTATCGAAAAGATCGATGCACATCGCTGGACGGAACGCTTCGAAGCACTCCGCTTTGATACCGAAGCATATAAAGAAAAGACTGGCAAGAATGTCGAGATCTTCCTCGCAAACATGGGCAAGATCCCGCAGCATAAAGCCAGAGCAGACTTCTCCACCTCCTTCCTGCAGGTCGGCGAATTCAATGTCCATCTCAATAATGGTTTCCAGGATGACGAAGACAAACCGGGCTCCCGCTGGGATAAGTGCGTAGAAGCGCTGAAAGCTGGCGCTGATGACAAAGGCACGCCATATGATGTCGCTGTCATCTGCTCCACGGATGCGACCTATCCGGAAGATGTACCGGCTCTGGCTCCGAGACTGAAAGAAGTCTTGGGCGACGGTACTCTCTTCCTCGCAGGCGCAGCTCCAAAGGATCTGGAAGAGACCTACCGCAAGGCGGGCGTAGATGATTTCATCAGCGTCAAAGCAAACTGCTACGAAATTCTCCGCATGCTGCAGAAAAAGAAAGGAATGATTGAATAATGGCAAACACAAATCCTGATTTCACACAGCTGTCTCTGGGGGAACATCCACACTGCTCCTATGATGAGTGGAAGGAAAAGCTGGAAGCCAAGACCGGCAAAGGCTTTGATGCACTCTATGAACCGACCATGGAAAAGATCCCGGTCGCTCCCTTCTATACCAAAGATGTCTATGATGACTGCAATCATCTGGACTTCATGAGCGGTATCCCGCCATTCCTTCGTGGACCATACTCCACCATGTACGTTTTCCGTCCATGGACTGTTCGTCAGTACGCAGGCTTCTCCACGGCAGAAGAATCCAACGCATTCTACAAGAGAAACCTGGCAGCAGGTCAGAAGGGTCTGTCCATCGCATTCGACCTTCCGACCCACCGCGGCTACGATGCGGATAACCCGCGCGTTATCGGCGACGTAGGTAAAGCCGGCGTATCCGTATGCTCCATGCTTGATATGAACATCCTCTTCGACGGCATCCCGCTGGATCAGATGTCCGTATCTATGACCATGAACGGCGCCGTTCTTCCGATCCTGGCATTCTTCATTTCCGCCGGCATCGAACAGGGCGTCGACAAGAAGATCCTTGCAGGTACCATTCAGAACGATATCCTGAAGGAATTCATGGTACGTAACACTTACATTTACCCACCGGCTATGTCCATGCGTATCATTGGTGATATTTTCGAATACACCACCAAGTACATGCCGAAGTTCAACTCCATTTCCATTTCCGGCTACCACATTCAGGAATGCGGTGCTACCTGCGATCTGGAAATCGGTTACACTCTGGCAGACGGCATGGAATACATCCGCTGCGGCGAAAAAGCAGGTCTGCCGGTCGATGCTTTCGCAAAGCGTCTGTCCTTCTTCTGGGATCAGGGCAAGAACTACTTCATGGAAGTCGCAAAGATGCGTGCAGCTCGTGTCCTCTGGGCAAAGATCCTCAAAGGCTTCGGTGCAAAGAATCCGAAATCCATGGCGCTTCGCACCCACTCCCAGACCTCCGGCTGGTCCCTCACCGAACAGGATCCATTCAACAACATCGGCCGTACCTGTATGGAAGCTATGTCTGCAGCTCTCGGTCACACCCAGTCCCTGCATACCAACGCACTCGACGAAGCAATCGCTCTGCCGACCGACTTCTCTGCTCGTCTGGCTCGTAACACCCAGCTTTACATCCAGGATGAAACTAAAGTCTGCAAGATCATCGATCCATGGGGCGGCTCCTACTATGTGGAATACCTCACCAACGAGATCATCAAACGTGCATGGGCACACATTCAGGAAGTCGAAGCACTGGGCGGCATGTCCAAGGCTATCTCCACCGGCCTTCCGAAGATGCGTATCGAAGAATGCGCCGCTCGTCGTCAGGCAGATATCGACTCCGGCCGCGAGACCATTGTCGGCCTGAACAAGTACAGACTCGCGAAGGAAGATCCGCTGAACGTTCTCTCCATCGATAACACCGCTGTACGTAACGCACAGATCAAACGTCTGGAAAAACTCAGAAGCATCCGCGATCCGGAAGCTGTCCGCCGCGATCTGGAAGCCATCACCAAGTGCGCAGAATCCCGTGACAACGGCAACCTTCTGGAAGCGGCTGTCCAGGCAGCACATGATCGTGCATCCCTTGGCGAAATCTCTGACGCTGTTGAAAAGGTGTCCGGCCGCTTCAATGCAGTCATCCACACCATTTCCGGCGTATACTCCAATGAATTCGATGACACCTCCGAACTGGACGAAGCAAAGAAACTGGCTAACGAATTCGAAGCTCTCGAAGGCCGCCGCCCGCGTATCTTCCTCGCGAAGATGGGCCAGGATGGTCACGACAGAGGCCAGAAAGTCCTTGCTACCTCCTTCGCAGATATGGGCTGGGACGTCGACGTAGGCCCGCTCTTCCAGACTCCGGAAGAAGCGGCACAGGATGCCGTCGACAACGACGTTCATATGGTCGGCTTCTCTTCCCTGGCAGCAGGTCATAAGACTTTGCTCCCGGCTATCGTCGAAGATCTGAAGAAACTCGGCCGTGAAGATATCCTCGTAGCTATCGGCGGCGTTATCCCGCCACAGGATTACGAATTCCTGTACGACCATGGTGCCGTTGCTATCTTCGGACCAGGCACCAACATTCCGAAATGCTGCATCAAGCTGCTCCAGATGCTCGTAGACCGTGCTAAGGAAGAAGCTAAGGCAGAATAAGGTCGCCTAACGTTTTCTGACACTGTCATTCAATGCGTATCGGCAAAGGGTTCAAGGTTCAGGGTTCAGGGGTTTACTGGAAATGGTGATACCCTAACCTGAACCCCGAACCCTGAACCAATGACCATTTCGCAGCTGGAATAGTGACAGAAGCGTTTTAAAGAAATCTGATTTCTTGTCCTGCGCGGGGCCGAGGGCGACCTCGGCTCCCTAGCAGGGCTTGCAATCTGCATCAAGTGATAGCCCGGAAAACAGAGAAATGGTGATGGATAGTCACCGCGTCCGGTCACTATCACGACCAATGAATCACGCTTGATACACATCATATTTTCATTTGGCAGTCCTCCTTTTCATGATCCATCTACAGGGGGGAAAGCCAGGAAAGGGAGGGTATGACAAATGCCTGAAAACAATGATGATTTAAGACCCAGCTGGGTACCGGAAGAGAAAAATCCTGAATTCGCCTGCTCTGTCATGCGTGGGATAGATACCACGGCAAACAGCATCACCGGGGCGAAGGAATACCCGGATGCTCCGCTTCGGAAAGTGCCGCTTCGTAAGAAAATGACCGTCGAACAGTACATCGACGGTGTGGCCAAAGGGGATCGTGTGACGCTGTCCAAGGCCATCACGCTGATCGAAAGCAATGCGCCGAAAGACTTTGACAAAGCGCAGCGCGTACTGCAGGGACTTCTCCCCAGAACGGGCAAGGCTCTCCGTATCGGTATTACCGGTGTACCGGGGGCCGGTAAATCGACCTTCATCGAGTCCTTCGGCCAGATGCTCTGCCATCAGGGCTACAAAGTAGCCGTCCTTGCCGTCGACCCGACCTCATCCATCACCGGCGGCTCTATCCTCGGTGATAAGACACGTATGCAGAATCTGTCTCGTGAACCAAACTGCTTCATTCGACCCTCTCCATCCAAAGGCACTTTGGGCGGTGTCGCGAGAAAATCCCGCGAGACCATGCTCCTCTGCGAAGCTGCCGGCTGTGATGTCATCCTTGTCGAGACCGTCGGTGTCGGCCAGTCTGAGACCACGGTCCGCTCCATGGTCGATTTCTTCATGCTCGTCGTACTGACAGGGGCCGGCGATGACCTCCAGGGCATCAAGAAGGGCATCATGGAGCTTGCCGATGCCATCGTTGTCAACAAAGCGGATGGGGATAACCTCGAGCGTGCCAAGGTCGCGCAGGGCGAGTATGAAAGAATGTGCGAATTCATACGTCCGGCTACCGAGGGCTGGAAAACCCATGCTTACCGGTGTTCTGCGATCAAGAAAACAGGTCTTTTGGAGCTGTGGGCCGTCATGCGTGAATTTGAAAAGGTCACAAAGAAATCCGGCATTTTTGAAAACCGCAGACAGCGCCAGATCCTTGACTGGGTGAACAACATGATCGATGAACATCTGCATAATCTCTTCTTTGAAGATCCGCTCATCAAGAGCCGTCTGCCATCCGTTAAAGCGGCTGTCCTTGCGGGCGTCGTCTCCCCAAGTCAGGCCGTTACGGAGCTTATCCACTCCTTCGATATGGATCGCGCATCCATCAAGCATTTGGAAGAAACGGAAAAGTAAAGAGCATCCGGCAGACTGGTGGCGGAGATCCCGTGTAAGGATCGATTTCGTTTCTCATAGACCGGATCCTTTATCCGTTTTGCCTATTTTACAAGCAACATACAAAGGAGAACTCCTAATTGTTTACCAAAGATCTATACCTGGCCGGTGGATCCTTCCATGGGCTACAGGAAGTGTTTTCCAGGATCTACGGTGTCGTAGATACCCAGGCGGGCTATGCGAATAGCCGTATCGAAGCTCCGACGAAGGAGCAGGTCGCCGATGGGAGCGCAGAGGCTGTGGAGTGCGTGAAGGTCACGTACAATCCGAAGAAAATCGACATCGGTATGCTCCTTAATGTATTCTTCACCATCATCAATCCGTACACCGATGGCATTCAGGGAAAATGTGTCGGCCCGCAGTACCGCAGCGGGATCTACTACACGAGCAAGGAGGATGTGCCGCAGATCAGCTACTTCCTCGTTTTCCTGCAGAATCGCGGCGTCGCGCATCAGATGACGGACAATGCCCTTGTTGTCAATGAATTCGAAGGAGAAGGGAAGGTGCGCCCGAAGGTCAGGACAGAGATGAAAGAGCTTGTGAATTTCTACCCTGCGGACGAAGAGGAGCAGCACTATCTCAGAAGTCACCCGGATGCATATACCCCCATCGATATTCATTTGCTGGAAGAATTAAAAATCATACAGTAAAAAGGAGCTGTGAAGAAATGAATCCGCATTTCTTCACAGCCCCTTTTTACTTTGCTTTCATTTGGCTCAGGGTTCAAGGTTCAAGGTTCAAGGTTCAAGGTTCAAGGTTCAAGGTTCAAGGTTCAAGGTTCAAGGTTCAAGGTTC
>ENA-UEOW01000315-UEOW01000315.1-human-gut-metagenome-genome-assembly--contig:-NODE-315-length-23645-cov-6.902368_pt1 | contig 23645 bp, 18 predicted proteins | sample MGYA00242894_ERZ507904 | MGnify/ENA primary metagenome ERZ507904 (study PRJEB26167, sample SAMN06115426) | human gut metagenome | host: Homo sapiens | place: China:Chongqing | collected 2015-04-10... | reverse complement strand
CTCCCCCGATGGGGAGCCAAGAACGTTCTGCCGCTTAACTTAATAGCATTGCCCTAGAGGGGAAGGCTGCGATACGAGAATACCATCTTCTAAAAAAAAGGTAGCGAAGCCGCCACCTGAACCCTGAACCAAATGAAAGCAAAGTAAAAAAGGGCTGTGAAGAAATGAGGATTCATTTCTTCACAGCTCCTTTTTTTCGCCGTCAATCGCTGTATTTTACCTATGACGGAGAAGAAGGAAGCGGCGGCAGCAGGAAGCGGTGTCTATTCCTGCTGCCGGCCACGCAAAAAAGCATGCTCCTTTCGGAGCATGCTTTTTATTTTGCCAATATCATTCGCCCATTTCGGTGAGGACATGTGCGCAGCGAGCGCAGACGCCCGGGTGCTTCGGATCGGCATCCACATCCGCCGAGCGCTTCCAGCAGCGTTCGCACTTGGCGAGCGTGCAGACAGCAACAGATGCTTTCACCGTGCCTTCTTCATTCGAAGCAGCATTTTCCGGAGCCGCTGCTGTACCGGAAACGATGTGCGTCTGGGACACGAGGAGGAAGTCTGCGAGTTCTTTTTCCATCGCTTTGACGATGTCATAGGCTTCGCCGTCCGCATAAACGGTGACTTCCGCATCAAGCGGATGGCCGATGACCTTCGCCTGACGGGCTTCTTCGAGTGCCTTCATAGCAACGCTTCTCACAGCGAGACGCTTCTTCCATTTTTCATCGAGTTCTTTGTCAAGGTATGCTTCATTGACCTTCGGCATATCGGACATATGGACAGACCATTCTCTTTCTTCCTTATTAGGAAGAGCCTGCCATACTTCTTCGGAGGTGAAGCAGAGGACCGGAGCGACGAGGCGGACCAGCGTAGTCAGGATCTCGTACATTGCGGTCTGTGCGCTTCTTCTCAGCTTGGAGTCAGCCTTTTCCGTATAGAGGCGGTCTTTCAGGATATCGAGATAGATCGCAGAGAGATCGACCGTGCAGAAATTATGGACAGCGTGGTACATGACATGGAATTCATAGTCATCATAGGCTTTGAGGACAGTCTCCTTGACCTGTTCCATACGCAGCAGTGCCCAGCGGTCGAGTTCTTCCATATCTGCGTAAGCGACGGAGTCGGTCTTCGGATCGAAGTCGGACAGATTGCCGAGCAGGTAGCGGAATGTATTTCTGATCTTTCTGTAGACGTCGCTCATGGACTTCACGATCTTGTCAGACAGACGGACATCGCCCTGGTAGTCGACAGAGGAGATCCAGAGTCTCATGACATCAGCGCCGTATTTGTTGATGACATCCTGCGGAGCGACGACATTGCCGACGGACTTACTCATCTTTCTGCCTTCGCCGTCCATGGTAAAGCCATGGGTGAGGACAGCCTTGTATGGCGCATGGCCATTGACAGCGACAGAAGTCAGAAGAGAGGAGTGGAACCAGCCGCGGTGCTGGTCAGAGCCTTCGAGATAGAGATCGCACGGATAGGACATATCCTTCCAGGACTCTTCATGCGGATAGCGGAGGACGCCGTTCCATGTGGAGCCGGAGTCGAACCATACGTCCATGATGTCTTTTTCTTTATGGAAATGTGTGCCGCCGCAGTGCGGGCATTTGAATCCTTCCGGCAGAAGTTCTTCTGCAGAATGCGCCCACCATGCATCGGTACCCTCTTTTTCGACGATCTCTTCGACCTTCTTCATGGTTTCCGGCGTGATGATCCACTTGCCGCAGTCATCGCAGTAGAAAGCCGGGATCGGAACGCCCCAAGAGCGCTGGCGGGAGATACACCAGTCCTGACGATCACGGATCATGTTGTAGAGACGGTCATGGCCCCAGGATGGGATGAAACGGGTGTCATCGACGGCTTTCAGTGCCTTGTCGCGGAAATCATTGATGGAAGCGAACCACTGATCGGTCGCTCTGTAGATGACCGGCTGCTTGCAGCGCCAGCAGTGCGCGTACTGATGGTGCAGGGATTTCTTGCCGAGGAGTCTGCCTTCATGCGCGAGGGTAGAGATCACCGGGCCTTCCGCTTCCCAGATGGTCTTACCGACGAGGAATTCGCCGGCTTCTGCCGTCATGTGGCCCTTTTCATCGACCGGGCAGACGATCGGCTGGTGGAGCTTGCCTGCATTTTCATAGGTCTTGTAGACTTCGAAGTCGTCGACGCCGTGTCCCGGTGCGGTATGAACGCAGCCGGTGCCGGCATCCAGCGTGACATGGTTGCCTTCCAGAACATAGATGGTGCGGTCGCCGTAGGTCTCCGGAGCGAAATGAGCCAGCGGGTGTTCGAATTTCGCAAGGTCAAGTTCAGAGCCCAGCATTTCACGGCCGACAAATTCATAGTCTTCGACTTTGCAGTCGGAAAGGGATGCCGGAGCGAGCTCCTTATTCATGAGATAGTATTCATCAGCAGCCTTGTTGTGTACCCAGACATAGGTGAATTTCGGATTCACGCTGATGTAGCAGGAAGCCGGGATGGTCCACGGGGTGGTGGTCCAGATGACGGCAAAGACCTTGCTCGGATCTACGCCTTCCGGCTGGAGGCCATGGACGTCGATCATCGGGTATTTGACATAGATGGACGGAGACTTTCTGTCCTTGTATTCGATCTCTGCTTCGGCCAGTGCCGTCTCGCAGTGGGTGCACCAGTAAACGGCCTTCTTGCCCTTGTAGATGTAGCCCTTGTTCGCCATTTCGCCGAAAACTTCCAGTTCCTTCGCTTCCAGATGCGGGTCGAAGGTGACATAGCGATGTGCGAAATCGCCGACAACGCCCATACGGATGAAGTCTTCCTTCTGGATCTCGATCCATTTCTTCGCGTAAGCGAGACACTTCTTGCGGAGTTCCAGCGGGGTCATGTTCGCGCGATCTTCGCCGGAGTCCTTGAGTACGGCGTATTCGATCGGCAGGCCATGGGTATCCCAGCCCGGTACATAGATGGCTTCATTGCCAGCCATGTGGTGGTATCTGACGATGATATCCTTCAGTGTCTTATTCAGCGCATGACCGATGTGGATCTTGCCGTTTGCATAAGGCGGGCCATCGTGCAGTACGAAGGTCGGTGCGCCTTCCTTTTTTCTCTTTTCGATTCTCTTTTCATACAAATGATTCTGCTGCCAGAATTCTACGAAGCCCGGTTCCTTTTTCGGAAGGTTGCCGCGCATCGGGAATTCAGTTTCCGGTAAGTGCAGGGTCTTGCTGTAGTCCATGACGAATTTCCTCCTGGGGTCATACAAATGACCGAAATAAAAAATTCCCGCCCGATAAGGGGCGAGAATTGATTTCCCGTGGTACCACCCTCATGACCTTATGGCCACTCGGTACAATTAACGATGTCCCGTCGGGGCTTTTCTTCCCCGCAGCTCTGAAGTGATCCATCCGCAGTCCCAACGCTCTCCTCCCACCATCGGAAAGCTCTCTGTGCATGAGGTCCATGCGAAACGTCTTCATCCTTGCCTTTACATAACTTTTGTTATTATAGGCTGATTGGAAAGGCAAGTCAAGAGGGGATTTTTGGGGTTAGCCCGTGGGACGTACTGCCCTTTGATTGTGAATGAAAGTTCTGCTCGAATGAGAAATTAGGAATGAGGAATTAGGAATGAAGGTGGCGGCTTCGCCGCAAATATATATAGGCGATGCCCTAAAGTGGTATTCAAATCACCAGTCACTAGTCACTTGAGCCGTCTAATCCCTAATCCCTAGCCACTTATCCCTGCTTTCAAACTTCAGGTTTTAGGGTTAGCCCCGGCGCGGCGCCCCATTGACTGCAGGCGAAAGAGGGGAGCGGGTTCTATGGGTTTTATGGGTTCAACAGGTTCAACAGGTTCAACAGGGGCGGTGCGGCGCATAAAAACAGGAAAGCGCCGCAGAATTTTGGTAGCGCTTCGCGCGTATCGTCATCTCGAGCGAAGTCGAGAGATCTTCCTTGCAGAACAGTCAACGTGCTAAATGCGCTACTTCAATCACTGCTTGCTTCTAATCCCTAGCCGCTTATCCCAGCTTTCAAACTTCAGAGTTCAGGGTTAGCCCCTCGGGCGTGTTGCCCTTTGATTGCATACGAAAGAGGTTCAGCGGGTTCTGTGGGTTTCTACGGATTCAAAGGGGGTGGTGCGGCGCATAATGCTATAGAAGCGCCGCAGAGTATAAATAGAGCAATGCCCGAAAGTCTGCGGATAGCAGGTTTCCAATTTTGATCTTTCTAATCATTGCCCACCTAACCGCGAATGACAAAGATTTCTCGCTTTCGCTCGAAATGACGATACGAGAGTCTCCTAGTCACTAGTCACCAGTCACTCATCCCTGCTTTCAACCGTGAACCTATCCACCTGAACCCGGAACCTTTTCATTCAAAAAAGGAGAGCTTCGCGCACCGTCCTCTCACCCACGGGTGATTCGCACGGCGGTGGCGGATGCGGCGGCGCGCCCAAGGTGATATCTCGCGGCGCAGGACGCCGCCGATCTCCTCTTTATGAAGTCCGTCTACCGAAGACGCCGGCTCAGTCTTTTTTAGGAGCTTCCTGAGCGGTGCCACCAGTTTCTTCAGCTGTTCCAGGATTTTCACCGGGATTTCCTTCTTTCTTGGCTTCTGCCTGCTTCTTGGCTGCGCGTTCTTCGATCTTGGCCTTGTATTCGCTGGCGGTCTGCTTGAGGCTTTCTTTCGCTTCTGCGGCCCTGGCCTGAGCGGCTTCTTTGTATTCTGCCGCCTGCGTTTTTACTTTTTCAGAAAATTCCTGAGCAGAGGCTTTCGCCATTTCTGCCTGCTCTTCCGCCTGCTTTCTGAATTCTTCGGCCTGGATCTTCAGCTTGTTCGCCTGGATCTTCGCTTCCTGCATCTGGACGCGTGCCTGCGCTTTCAGTTTTTCGGACTTGAGCTTCATCTGCTGGGACTGGACTTCGGACTGGCGCTTCATCTCTTCCCGCTTCTGCTGGAGCACTTCCATCTGGTCCTTGGCCTGCGCTTTCACGTCCTCCGCCTTCTTCGCCGCATCCTTCTTGAATTCTCTCGACTTGATGCGCGCGATAGCCTGCAGATCCTTGGCGGCCTTTTCTGCCGTTTCCTGTGCGATCTCCGAAGCACCGAGTGCTGTGTACTTCGCCTTCTCGATCTGTTCATCGGTCACGCCGACTTTTTTCAAGGCAGAGAGGAATTTATCGCCAAGCACCGTGACGGATTCCGAAAGCTGATCGGCCAGTTCATTCATCTTGGCATGTGCCTTTTCCGGGTACACGTCCTCCCAATTCTTTTTCAATTCCTTGGTGAAATCTCTCTTCTCATCTCCGAGCGGTTCGTCTTTCTTCGGATTTTCTTCGAGTTCCTTTTCTTCAGACGCAGCCAGCGCCTTTTCTTCTTCAAAAACAGCGCGGTACGGGCGGGTATCGTCCGGCATGCCGTCTTTGATCCAGCGCTGCGCGGCCTTGCCGACGCCATAGGTGACGGTGACGCCGATCGGGATCTGCATGATGGAGATCGGGATCAGTGTCGCAAGCGTCGTGCCGATGACCGTCCCGCCAAGCGAACCGATGAAGGAAAGGATCGCGGTCTGGTTCACTTCGACATCATACACCTTTGCGACCTTCGCGATCATGTAGACTTCATTAGCGACCAGAGCGACGGTCCCAAGGACAGGAGCCGCCACGATCACGCCGGCGCGTCCTGCCGCCCAGCGGATGAGGCTCTCGGCTTCTTCATCCCGGTTATCAATGATACGGATCTCTACATCAGCTTCCGGAGAGTCGACATGGGCTTCTTCCTTTGCTCGGGCGACAGCCGGTACTTCAGCGGCTTTCTTCTCTGCCGGCAGCTGCGATTCCTTCACGACAGGAGCATTCTCTGCACGGACAACCGGTGTCTTTTCCATTTCTTCACTCATAAGTCCCTCCTTCTCCGGCCTTCCCGGATCTTCAGGTTTAATTTACAAGGATCAGGCTGTCTTTATTATAACGTATTTCTCTGGGAGTGGGTAGTAGGAAGGTTCGGGGTTAGCCCTTGGGCGGGGCATCCTTTGATGGTGGATGAAAGCTTTGCTAGAATGAGAAATTAGAAATGTGAAATGAGAAATGGTGGTGCGGCACAAAAATAATGAAGCGCCGCAGAATTTTGATAGCGCATCGCGCCGTCATCATCGGAAGCGCAGCCGAGAGTCTTTCTTGCACTACTGTCAGTATCACATAGACACCGGTACGGAAACAACGCCTTGGTGCTACGTATTTCTGCTTTCACACATTCTTCGTTTAGCGGTCTGCAAGAAAGATTTCTCGCTTCGCTCGAAATGACGATATGGTAGTCTGATGTCTCCTAGTCCCCAGTCACTAGTCACTAGTCACCAGTCTGTCAGTCCGCCATCGACAGGGATCACCGCCCCTGTCATGAAGGAAGACCTCTCAGAGATCAGAAATGCGATCACTTCGCCCACCTCAGATGCTTTCGCAATGCGGCCCAGGGGATACCACTCTGCCATTTCCTCGCGGCTGCCGCCGTAGGCTGCCAGCTGCCTTTCGAGCAGCGGTGTATCGACATCCCCCGGACAGACGACATTCGCACGGATCTCATCGACAGCAAGCTCTAAGGCCAGCGAGCGTGTGAACGCAGTAAGCGCCCCCTTGGTCGCACTGTAAAGGCTGCACTGCACATTGCCCTCAAGTGCGGCATCCGAGGCCACGGAGACGATGCTCCCCTTTGCGCCGCGCATCCGGGGGATCACCGCACGGGCGAGCTTCATCGCACCGAATACATTCACGGAGAAGAACTCCTCGATGTCTGCGTCCGTCGTATTTTCCAGAAGCTGCTCTCCATAGATACCGGCGGACAGCACCAGACCATGGATCTTCCCAAGACGAGAAGCAGCCTCTGCGGCCGCATTACACTCCTCCGTCTTCGTCACATCGCAGCGGATGAAATGAGCGCCGGAGACTGCCCTTAGGGCGGCGCGGCCACGCTCTTCGTCTCGCCCGAGAAGGATCGGCTCATAGCCGTCACGAGAAAGTACCTTCGCCGCCGCCAGCCCGATGCCGGACGTGCCGCCGGAAATGAGGACGAGATTTCGTGTATCTGACATAGCGTATGCTCCTTTGTATGGAAAAATGTTTCTGGGATGGGCAATGGGTTCAACGGGTTCTATGGGGAAGGTGGCGGCTTCGCCGCGAGTATATATGGGGCGATGCCCAAAAGTAGTATTCAAGTCCCAAGTCAGTTGAGGTCCCTAGTCCCTAATCCTTGGTCACTTTTTCAACGACGACAGGTACACGAACTCGATCCCCTGTGCCTTGAGCTTCGGTACCATCTGGCGGAAGGCTTCGGCAGTGTGCGGACGGCAGTGGCCGATGATGATATACGTGCCCTTTTTCTTCGCGCGATCGGCGCCCTCCTGGATCATCGCACAGATGTCAGAGACAGAGGCCGAATTATCAACGAAGAGATCATTTCTCACATAGGGCACGCCGTATGTCTTCGCAGCCTTGTCCGCAGCCGTCGTGCTGTTTGTGTGGCTGTCGAAGAAGAAGAGCCCGCGATGGTGGAGCTCATTCATGACGATATCCATGGTCCTTGCGTCGATGGTAGCCTTCGATCCCTGATGGTTATTGATGCCGATGGCTTCCGGCAGCTGCGAAAGCGAGTCCCTCAGCATCTGCCGGATGGCCGCATCGCTCATGGACGTCAAGATGACCTTCGGCTCCATGCCGATGCCAGAGACAGACTCCATGGGCTGATGGAGAATCACGGGAAGTCCGTGCGCGCGCCACGAGAGTGCGGCATCTCTGGTATTGATCTGATCCGGCATGACGGCCAGCGTGAGCGGGATGCCCATCTGTTCATAGATGTGCTGGGAGTCCAGATCGCGCCCCGCATCATCGATGACGATGGCAAGGCGGCCGGTCACTTGCCCGCCGGCGTTTTCTTTCGGCGGCAAGATGGATGCCGCTTGGGCCGGCAATGCTTTTTCTGAGCTGCCATTCGCACGGGCTTCACTCTTGCCGGACTTTGCAGGTGCTGCTTTTGCGGGCTCCGTCTTCTTTACGGAGGAAGGAGCCGGCGCAGATTTCCTCTCACGAGAGACTGTGCTCTCTGTCCTTTCCGAAGAAGCGGAGGCCACGACCGTTTCTTTCGGTGTTTCCGCCTTCGGCTCTTCTTTGCCTGTGATCTTGGAGACGACACGGCTGATGCTGAAAACTTCCTTCGTCGGCTCTGTCTCTCTCGCCTCATCCTCTTTCATGCGCTCTGTCTTCCCGTCAGCTTTCGTGACTTCGGCGGCCTTCGGCGTATCCTCATCGTCCGCTTTGGCTTCGACGACGACGGTTTTATTGATGATATCCTTGATCTTTTCTTTCACGCTCTCGGGCGTCCCCTGGTCTTCCTTTGGGACGAGCCCCTGCATTTCCTTGTCATTGAAAATATGACGGATCGCCGTCACCTGATCCACATTGTCCGCCGTCGGTGCGTTCGTCATCCGGTCTGTCATATATGCCGAGCCCACCACGAGACTGATAAAGAAGAGAAGGACCAGAAATGGATGTCCATTGCTCTTTTTTGCTGCTCTTTTTCTTCTGACTGCCATGAAAATCTCCTTTGGGAAATGGTTATATCGATTTCGTCTCTATGGCTTTAGTATAAAGGTTCAAGGTTACAGGTTCAAGGTCAGCTCATATCGCAGGTATCTTCTTTGGCATTCTCAAAAAGAGCCAAATCTCTTGAAGGAGAGATCCTGGGAGAAGTCGCCTGTCTCCATAAAAAAAGAGCCCGAAGGCTCTTTTTATTTCCGATTTCTCCACACATGCCACGCAGAAAGGACGAAGCAGAGTGTCACCATGCCCGCCGTCACCAATGTCATGGCGTCATCATGGCTTCGCGTCCGCCAGAGGGCAAACGCGGTGAGGATCGCAAGGAAAAGAAGTTTGATGGTATTCGTCATAGGGAGCTCCAAAGAATAGTGACTTGGGACTGGGTTCTATAGGTTCAAGAGGTTCAAAGGGGTTGGTTCGGCGCAAACATAACGAAGCACCGCAGATTTTTGATAGCGTTTCGCGCCGTCGTCATCAAAAGCGTTGGCGAGAGATCTCTATGGCACACTACGGTAAGTATCATCGCATAGGCACTGGCAGGGAACCTACGCCTTGGTGCTAGGTATTTCTACTTTCACACATACATCGTTTATCGGACTGCAAGAAAGATTTCTCGCTACGCTCGAAATGACGATACGAGAGAGTCTGATGTCTCTCAGTCACCCGTGACTAGTCACTCAAGGCTCCTAATCCCTAGCCACTAATCCCTAATCCCTGCTTTCAAACTTTTGTCATGTAACATGCGTATTGTCCCCCCTTTCCTCCGAAAAGGGGGCTCTCCGTGCGCGTTCTCCGATCCTAAAACCTGTCAACCTGAACCCAACAACCTTATCTATTCCGCTCTCTCCAGCATGAGCTTCAGATCTTCCTTATGGAAGGACTTGATCTCCGGTTTCTCTTCAAGCATGGCGAGGACATAGGCGAGTGCCGCTTCGACGCCGACCTTGAGGCCGCTCTCATCGATATCAAATTCCGGCGTATGGTGGTTCGCCCCAGTGCCCAGCGCTTCATTTTTCACGCCGGTGAAGGTGAAGAGGCCCGGGTAGGTGGACTCGGTGATGGCAAAGGTCTCCGAAGCCATCCATGGCTCGGTGTCTTCCATGACATCACCCACACGCTCGGCGATGGCTTTCCGCGCCAAGTCTACACACTCTTTATTATTGGCCGTGACAGGGAAGTACTGGTCTTCCATGATCTCTGCCGTGCAGCCGTAGTTGTCGCAGATGTCCTTGAGCAGCTTCCAGAAATCCTCACGGAAGGAAAGCCCGTCTTCATTCACAAAGCAGCGCGCTGTACCGGCGAAAGTGAGCTCGTCAGGGATGACATTCGGCGTGTCACCCGCCTGCACCATGCCGAAAGAATAGGTGAGGCAGTTTCTCGGACTGACCTTCCGCATGCGGTAAGACTGAAGCGCCATGTAGAAAGTATTGAAGCAGTCGATCGGGCTGACGGCAAGGCTCGGCATGGAGCCATGTCCGCTCTTGCCATGGATCTTTACACGGTAGAAGAAGGCACCTGCCAGTACACCATCATACATGACCGCGACCTTGCCCGCAGGCAGGCAGTACATCATATGCGTACCATAGCAGGCATCCACGTGGATCTTCTTCTCGTCCAGATAAGACAGCAGATGACCGACACCACGCTCTCCCATTTCCTCTGCTTCTTCGAACATGAGAAGTACCTTGCCTTCCCATTCGTCCTTGTGTGCTGCAAGGATCTTCGCCGCGGTGAGGAGCATCGCCATGTGTCCGTCATGCCCGCAGGCATGAGAGACACCGTGATTCTTCGAGAGGCACACCTTTTCGCATGCAAGATTCTTCGGGTTCTCTTCGATCGGCAGCGCATCGATATCTGCTCGCATCAGGACCGTCCAGCCATCCTTCCCGCTGTCAATCATGCCAAAGATACCGCCTCGCGGTACACGGACCGTAGAGATCCCCCAGCCATGGAGTGTTTCTTCGATGAAGTCCATGGTCTTCCATTCCTGCTGCGATAGCTCCGGATTTTCATGGAAATGACGGCGAAGAGAAATGAGAAAGCTCTCCTCGGCTTCGACTGTTTTCTTTATATCCATTATGATCAGCTCCTTGTAGGAAAACACTGATTCAATCGTTGTCAGATTGAATCAGCGTTTCCATAGATCGTCGGCAGATATTCTGCCGCATGTCTTTCGTTATACATGTCTTTCATTATAGAAAGGGGAAAGATACGTGTCAAATGATATGGGGAAAAGATTCAAGGGGTTCAACGAGTTCAGTAGGTTCAACGGGTTCAACAGGGATGGTGCGGCGCATAAAAATCAGAAGCGCCGCGGAGTATCAATAATGGCAATGCCCGAAGGTTTCTTTGAGAACAGGTTTCCCGTTTTGAGCTTTCCAAACATCGACTGCCTGACCGCGAATGACAAAGATTTCTCGCTTCGCTCGAAATGACGATACGAGAGCATCAGCAGTCACTCGAGACTCCTAATCCCCAATCCCTAGTCACTAGTCCCAGTCACTCCTAATCCCTAGCTACTAGTCCCCAGTCACTAGTCACTCCAATTCTCCCAGTCGAGGCATCGCAGGGATCGCACCGGCTCTGGTCGTCGAAAGGCTGGCCGCGCGGTTTGCAAAGGTAAGGATGTCTTCCAAGCGCTCCTGCGAAAGACGGCTGAGATCTTCGCGGCAAAGCTTGGAAAGGGCCGCACCGAAGAACGTGTCTCCCGCCCCATTCGTATCGACGACTTTCGCAGGAAAGCCGTGGACGCGGCCGGTCAAATGCCCAAGCCGGTAGAAGCAGCCTGCCTCTCCGAGCGTCACAAGGATGAGGGAAATGCCCTTCTCCATCAGGCGCCGGCTCCCTTCCTCCCAGTCCTCCGAGCCAGAAAGGAGCGGAAGCTCTTCTTCGGACACCTTGAGAATATCCACGAGCGGCAGCGGCTGGCGCATCACGATGATCGCCTCCCGCGGATCATCCCAGAGACGGGCGCGGTAGTTCGGATCATAGGTGATGACCGCGCCATAGGATCTTGCGCGGCGGATGGCAGAGAGCACACTGCCGCGGGCCGGCTCCGCCGTCAGAGACACCGAGCCGAAATGCACCATGTGCGCCTTTCTCAGAAGGAAATCCTGGATCTCCTCCTCCATAAGCATGGTATCCGCATGGGATCTCCGGTAAAACGTGAAGCTCCGTTCCCCGTTTGCATCGACAGAGACGACGGCAAGGCTCGTCGGGTGCATGGCATCGACGGCAAGCGCAGACACGTCGACGCCATCCTTTTTGAGAACGTCCGTCAGGTAACGCCCGAAGGCATCATCCCCGACCTTGCCGATGAAGGCCGTCCTCGCCCCGAGCCGGGATGCCGCGACAGACAGATTCGCCGGCGCGCCGCCCGGATTTGCCGCATAGAGCGGCACGCCCTTTGCATTCACCCCGGTCTGCGTGAGGTCGATCAGTATTTCTCCGATGGATAAGATGTCCATGATAAGATCCTTTCAGAAAAATGGTTGGCAGGGATTAGTAGCTAGTGACTGGTGACTGGTGACTGGTGACTAAATGCCACTTTCGGGCATCGCCATTTTTTATAGTCCGCGGCGCTTCTATATTCTTATGCACCGCACCACCATTTCGCATTTCTCATTTCTAATTTCTCATTCGATCAGAGCTTTCACTCACCATCAATGGGCAGTACGCCCGTGGGCTAACCATTGTACCTATTCCAAACAAAAAAATCCGAACCCCTCTTCCAGAAAGGTTCGGATCATTTGGTGCCGGAGGCGGGACTTGAACCCGCACGATGTCGCCATCGCCAGATTTTGAGTCTGGTGCGTCTGCCATTCCGCCACTCCGGCATATCGATAGTATGTATTGTAGCATACCTATCGACATGCCGTCAATGACAAGTAAGCAGTCAGGGGATTTCTGATCCGGCCATCGTCAGCTCGCAGTGCTGCATTTTCATACGACCGGAGAGAAGCCCCCTGAAATGGCAAGTATGAGGATCCCCATGCCATGCTCACGCCTGACCCCTGACTATGGCAAAAGGAGAGCGCACTCTGCCGCACACGTCCCGGGTTATTTTTCGATCCCTTTGAAGGTGTAGTCCTTATCTTCGACCGCTTTCCGGATGTCTGCGTCGGGGATTTCTTTGGAAAGTGTCAGGATCGCCGTGCCCTTCTCGTGAGAGACTTCTGCCTTTTCCACGCCGTCCAGTGCTTCCAGTGCTGCCTTCACCGCCTTTTCGCAGTGACCGCACATCATGCCTTCGATTTTGACTGTTTCTTTCATTTCGTTTTCCTCCTTTGGAAATTGAATCGATCTATATGTATAGTCTGCTGCTTCCAGAACCTTCCTGAGGTCGGCTTCCTGTGGCAGCAGAGTGTAGCTGATGGTCGCCTCCCCTGTCTTGGCATCGGCTTTCAGACAGGTAACGGAAGGGAGCGTCTCCAATGCTTTCTTCACATGCGCTTCGCAGTTCTCACACATCATGCCCTCGACATGGATGATGGCGCAGCCGGAGCTTTCCTCCTTCACGGGAGTGACTTCTTTTTCCTTGACGCCCACGCGATGCCTGAGAGGCTTGTCATGAGATGCATCATGGATGTTCACACGGCCGAGACGGAGCGCATTCAGGCACACGCTGAGACTGGAAAGTGACATCGCTGCCGCCGCCCACATGGGCTCTAAGGAGATCCCCGGATACAGCCCCGCTGCCATGGGGATCAAAAGCGCATTGTAGGCGAAAGCCCAGAAGAGATTCTCGTGGATATTTCGCAGTGTCTTTCTTGAAAGGCGAATGGCTGCCGTCGCGTCCAACAGGCGCGAATTCATGAGTACCACATCGGCGGAGTCGATCGCGACGTCAGTCCCGTGTCCGATCGCCATACCGACGTCGGCACGTGTGAGAGCAGGTGCGTCATTGATGCCGTCGCCGATCATGAGGACATGCCCGCGCTCTGCCAGCTTCCTGACAGCCGCTTCCTTCCCTTCCGGGAGTACCCCCGATAGGATGGTATCGACGCCGGCTGCCTCTCCGATGGCACGAGCCGTCTTTTCATTGTCCCCCGTCAGCATGACGACCTCGATGCCCATCGCGTGCAGCTCCTGCACGGCCTTGGCCGAATCCTTCCGGAGAACATCTGCGACAGCGATGAGGCCGAGAAGCATACCGTCCTTCATAAAAAGAAGCGGTGTCTTCCCTTCTTCGGAGAGTACGTCCGCACAGGCGCGAAGAGAAGTAGTATCAGTCAGAGACGTGATGTAGGCAAGGGAACCTCCAAAGAGCGTTTTCCCCTGCTGCTTGCCTGTGAGCCCCTTTCCCGGAAGGATGAGAAGATCCGTGATCTCTTCTGCTTTGATCCCTCTCTCTTCCGCAAGATCGGCGATGGCGCGTGCGAGCGGATGCTCCGATCTCCGTTCCAGCGCATACGCTGCCTGAAGAAGCTCCTCCTCCGAAACACCGTCCTTGGGTACGATGTCTGTCACGCGAGGTGCGCCCTCAGTGAGCGTCCCTGTCTTATCGAGCGCCGCGATCTCTATACGACCCGTCATTTCCATCGCTTCACTCGTCTTGAAAAGGATGCCATTCTTCGCGCCCAGACCATTTCCTACCATGATCGCGACCGGCGTAGCAAGCCCCAGCGCACAGGGGCAGGAGATCACGAGGACGGTGATGGCATAGGTCAGGGCCTCCTGCACGCTGCTTCCCCATGCCAGATGCACCGCGAAGACGAGGGCAGCGATGCCAATGACCGCAGGCACAAAGACGGCGGAGACCTTGTCTGCCATACGGGCGATCGGTGCTTTCGTCGCAGCCGCCTCACTCACCATGCGGATGATCTGCGCAAAGGACGTATCCTCACCCACGCGCGTCGCTTTCGCCTGGATGTATCCATTCGTATTGATCGAGGCCGCACGCACGGCATCGCCGATCCCCTTGTCGACCGGCACCGACTCGCCCGTCAGCGCCGCCTCATCGAGCGCTGCCGTCCCCAACAGGATCTCTCCATCGACAGGGACCGCTTCGCCCGGCTTCACCAGAAAGATGTCCCCTACTCTGACCTCGCTCACAGGGAGACGAATCTCCTCTCCGTTTCGGAGGAGCAGCGCCTCCTTCGGCGCCATCCTCATGAGCGACTTCAGCGCATCCGTTGTGCGCCCCTTCGACAGAGCTTCGAGGAGCTTGCCCACAGTGATGAGTGCGGGGATCATCGCAGCAGACTCAAAATAGAGCTGATCATGGTAGAGCGGCATGATATTCATGTTCGACACATCATTGGTGATGAGCCATGTCATTCGGTAGAAGATGTAGAGTGACCAGAGGAAGGAGATCCCCGATCCCATCGCGACCAGCACATCCATATTCGGCGCGCCCTGCGAGAGCGAGCGGATACCGGAAATGAAAAAGTCACGATTGATCACCAACACAAAGAGCGCGAGCAGCATCTGCGAAAGCGCCAGTCCCAGATGGTTGTGATCCAGAAATGCCGGCACCGGCCAGGAAAGCATATTATGCCCCATCGTGATGTACATGAGAAGCACCAGAAAAAGGACGGACCAGATGAGGCGCTTCATCAGCCGCGGCGTCTCGCGATCCTTCAGTGCCTCCTCTTCGGCAGAGATCAGCGGACTGCCTTCCGCCCTCGTATCTTCCATGGGCGAAGCTCCATAGCCTGCCTTCTCCACCGCACGCACCACGTCGTCCGCTCCGGCCGTCCCCTCGACGATCATTGAATTCGTCAAAAGAGCCACGGAGACCTTGGAAACGCCGGGCACTTTTTTCACCGCCCGCTCCACATGACCCTGACACGCCGCACACGTCATGCCGGTCACCAGATACTGTTTTTTATTTGTTTCGTGATCCACGATTCACCTCCAAGCTGCCACACCCTGTCAGCGCCACGATCCTGGAAAGCGGTCAGCACATGGGTCGGCAGATCCTATGGGGCTTGCGGGGAAGGAGCGGCGAGAGCCTCAGCTGAGTTCTCCCTTTCCTTCCCCATCCCCCTTTCTAAAAAAACAAGTCAACTATTCTGCTTCTTCCTATGAAAGGGAGCACTAGAAATCGGTCTGCCATTGGTTCTCGCCAAGTCCGGCTTCCTCTCACTTCACACGAAATGACGGCTCCCCTGCCTACTTCATCAATTTCTCCAGCATCGCGCAGAGCTCATCGACTTTATCCTCCTTGCCTTCACGAATATCTTCGGCGACGCAGCCGCGGATATGGGCCGCAAGAAGGAGCTTGTTGAAGCTGTTCAGCGCATTTGACACAGCAGAGACCTGCATCACGATGTCGGGGCAGTAGGCATCATTCTCTACAAGCCTCTCGATCCCGCGGATCTGTCCCTCCATGGTCTTGAGCCGCGTCATCAGCCGTTTTCTTTCCCGCTCCGTCCGCTCCGTGTGACGGCAGCACTCGCAGGATGTGGTCGTTATTTTTTCAGTCATGACAGATATCCTTTCGAAATCAATGGTGCAGATCCTATAAAAATAAGCCATCCGGTCCAGCAGAATCACATAAATCCATTTCCGATCCCCGATCTCTGCTCCCCGGCTATCCATAGACTACACCCCCCTGGGGTGTTCTGTCAATTAAAAAAAGAAGGAACCACGGATCCTCTCATCATCAGCGGGGATCCGCGTTTCCTTAAAGAGACTGCGACACACATGCCGGCCCATGGACTACTGTCAGAAGGAGTTTTGCGTGCGATACATACGCTATGCCGGCTCACTGTCAAACGGGTATTCGCCCCTTCTCCGCCATGCCTTTCGCTTTCTTGGCTTACTGCCCGGCCTCATCCGTGATCTTTCTGACCACATCCAGCTTTCCTGCTTCCGTCTGATCCCAAGTGATCGGCGTCAGGGTCGGATAGCCGCGATGCGCCCAGTATACATCCGTCTCCAGATCTTCGCAGGAGAGCGCCTTGCCGGAGAGCCAGAAGCCCAGATGACCGGACGGATCTCTCATTTCCTGGATCGCATTGTCATAGTGCTGCAGGCCGAGGCGTTTCACCTTGAGATGCGCGAAGGAGAGATGTTCGGCTGGCTTTGGCATATTGAGATTCAGGATGCCGCGATAGTTCTTCTCGATGAAATATCGCTTCACGACATCCAAGGCAAAGTCTGATGCCTTTTCTAAAAAAGCCTCCTCCTTTGTCGTCTCCGCAGAGAGCGCGATAGACGGTATCCCGGCAAAGATGCCCTCGAGCGCACCGCCGACGGTCCCGCTGTAAATGCAGTCGCTTCCTGTGTTGTAGCCATTGTTGATCCCAGAGACGATGAGATCCGGCATATCGCTCTTGAGCCAGTGGCAGAGTGCGAGCTTCGCACAGTCTGCCGTCGTCCCGCTGCAGGCGAGCACAGTGATGTTCTCCCCATAGCTTTCCTTGTACCACAGGCGCAGATATGTCTGCAGCGACAGGGAGGATGAGCAGGAGCTCCGTCCCTTATCCGGCGCGATCACCGTCACACGCCCGAGCGTCGCGAGCTTCTTCGCCATGGCGACAATGCCCGGTGCTTCATATCCATCATCATTCGTCAAAAAAATATGCATTCGATTGTCTCCTTAGCGTTTTTTTGAGTATATATTATGAAATGGTTCAGGGTTCGGGGTTCACCCGTGGGCTGTGCTGCCCTTTGATTACGTTTGAAAGTTTCTCTTGAATGAGAAATTAGAAATGTGAAATGGTGGTGCGGCGCATAAAAATCAGAAGCACCGCGGAGATTTGAAATTAGCGTTTTTCTCGTACCGCAAACCTAATCCCTAGTCACAAGTCACCAATCCCTAGCCACGCATCCCTGCTTTCAAACTTGTGGGGGCGGCTTCGCCGCGAATATATATTTTGCAGCGAAGCTGCCACCACACCCTGAACCCATCAACCTGAACCCAATCTATGCATTCAGCTTTCACCATTGTACCAAAACTGACTCGCTAATAAAACATCTTCCCCATCGATTTCCTTCTATGCTATAATAGGATATTGTGAAAGCACAGAATATGTATGCTTACGAGCATATCATCAGCGTAGCATCCCAATGTATAGAAAATCTATGCTCTTTGAAAGGAGTTTGTTTACATGACCGCAGATAACTTGACCTTTTCCATTGAAATCGATTTCATCCCGGATATTCAGGACGGCCGCGCCGAACTGAAAAAGAACATGAAGAGCGTTTCCGAGAAATTTGACGGCACCTATATCCTCGATCCGAAAGCCCGCCCGATCATCTCCGGGCTTTCCAAGGATGACGTAGAAGGCGCGCTGAAGGAGCTCGGTCTCCTCGCCTTCGGCACCTGGCCGGCATGCATCCTGACCGCCACCATCGTCTCCCCGCTCCCGATCCGTGCGGTCGGCATGTCGGACGGCTGGGACATCTACACCGGCAAGAAGACCTTCTTCGCCTTTGCGCAGTTCCCTGCCGATGCCCTCTCTATCATGGTGAAAGCCTGCACCTACTATCTGGAACATGAGTCCTACCAGTCTCTGGAAGAATTCATCGATGCCATGGGCTATGAAGCCTTCCGCGATACCGTTCTCGGAAACACCGCACCGGGAAATGATGCCGGAAATGACTACTATGGCTCTTCCTGGGGCGCCCCCGACGTACCGCCGCTCAAGGAAGGCGACTTCGTACGTCCGGAAAACAACATCATGCAGATCATCGAAGTATACCCGGAAATGGGCCCCTTCCTCATGGAATACGGCATGTCCTGCGTCGGCTGCTTCGTCTCCTATGATGAAAACCTCTGGCAGGCTGCCCAGGGCCACGGCATCGACGTCTTTGAGATCATCGGTGAGATGAATGAATTCATCGCGGATAAATACAAGAAGCCGCTCCTCACCGAAGAGACACCGATGGAGACCATCCTCACCCTTTACCCGCAGCTCCTTCCCGTCTTCCAGAAGAAATCCATCGCCATGCCGCAGGATATGAAGACTACGATCGGCACTCTCTGTAAAGAAGCAAACGTAGATGCCAAAGAGCTCATCGCTCTCTGCGATGAAAGACTGCGTGGGAAGGAAGAAGCGTAGTTTAGAGATTAGTAGCTAGGGATTAGGGATTGGGGATTGGGAGTGACTGGGGACTAAGGATTTCCCGTAGCGTCATCCCGAGCGTAGCCCTCGATCTTTACTGCACTGCAATAATCAGCACGTATGCACTGAGGAGAAACGACGTATTGGTGCTGTTTCACATCAGGTAATGAGCGTTCTGCAATAGAGATTTCTCGACTACGCTCGAAATGACGACGGCGCGAAGCGCTATCAAAACTCCGCGGCGCTTTATAAATATGATGCGCCGCACCACCATTTCTAATTTCTCATTTCTAATTTCTCATTCAAAGGTCGCCCACCCTCGCGAGCTAAATCCGAACCATTTCAAAAGCCGGATGCACAATCCATGCATCCGGCTTTTTGCTTGCTTTCTTATTTCATTTTCCATCCTGCTTTTTTGAGTGCCATGACGATCGGCACCACGATGACGCCGGAGACGAGAGCTTCCGGGATACCATTTGCAGTGACGATCCCCATGATCATCAGACCGACCGCTTCGACAGAGATTCCCTTCGCTGCTGCATACGGTGCGCCGACCAGCAGAAAGAAGGAGCCCAAGAAGAGCACCGTATTCGTGATCGCCCCGCCCACCGCTGAGATGCCGGCACGCAGATGCGCATTCCCCGGAATGTACTTATAAAGAAGCCACACCACGATCGGGATGCAGATCCGCGGCACGATACAGATGAACGCATCCGCGATGACACTGTACTGCAGTGCGAACTGCATCATCAGGCTCGGCGCGCGCAGTGTCTGAATGAAGGAAAAGAGCCCGAAAAGGAAACCGACCAGAATGCCGACCTTCGGCCCTGCGACGACCGTCCCGATGATGGTCGGGATGTGCAGGATCGTCGCATTCATCACGACGAGCGGGATGAATCCATAGCCTGTCAGTCCGAGAAAGATCGTGATCCCTGCGAGCAGCCCGGAAATCGTCAGCTCGCGAATGCTCATAAAGGTCTGATTCTGATGGGGATTGTTTTGTTCCATACCTGTTCCTCCGTTCTTATTCTCCGTGAGATATAAGCCGTCAATAAAATACAGGCGCGAACGCGCTCTGCAGTCCAGCCCGCGCAAGCGATGCCAGCTAAAAGGCAGTGCGTTTCTGCACCTGTAGTTATTATAATCTGTGTTCCCTATTTGTCAACGGGGATGGAAAATGGGAAGACTTGGAAACTTCAGTTCTCAGGCCTCTGACTTCTGGCCTCTGACCTCTACCGGTCACGAAAGTTTTATTTCTGAGCGGCAGCCTTTACGAGTTCCTGGAAGAACCTGAGAGCGATCGTCTGATCCATGTAATCCTTGGGATCCTCGCCTTCCACCAGCACATGCTTCAGATCATTTTCCGGATGGAACTGGACCGCTACACAGAATTTCTTTGTCGGGTTCTCGATGCCTTCGACGATCGAGACGCCGCCCTTATCCACCGTTTCTGCCGTCTGGATGAGATCCGTACCTTCGACGCTCAAGATCGCCTGATGATGCCAAGAGGATACATTCTCCAGCTGATCAGCACCTACGATCTCGCGGAGATGCGATTTCACGGGGAGGAGTGTCACATCATGACGCACATAGTCGCGGCCCCATGCATTGACCGGCGCGCGATGCAGCCCATCATAGTACACGCCTTTCGACTGATAGTACACCGGAAGATCCTGAATGAAGGTGACACCATGGACGATGCCCATCATCTGCTCGCCGCGGCAGACCGCAAAGGCAGGAATGTCCTTCTGTACACAGTACGACATCAGGGTATAATCAGAAATATCGCGGGTCGCATTGATCCCCTCGCCCATATTTTCTTCCTTCTTAGGATCTTTGAAGAGAGATGGGCTGATGTCCTCGCCGCCGGTGAAGAATACGCCGTCGATGCCCTTCATGATCTCCTTCACATTCGTCTCATCGAAGCGATTCGCCTTGATGGCATCGGCATACTCTTCCTTCAGCATGCCCGATGGATAGATGGCATCCGCTGCGACCGTCTTGTCAGCGTTGTAGGGAACATGGCTGCTCGTCACCTGCGGCCTCGATGATCTTCTTGAAGGCTTCATAGTTCTGTGTCGGGCTCTTCCAGGAAATCCCGATCACCGGCTTCTTCTCCGCTGCTTCTACCGTAGAGGTGATGGATGCGCCGGCAGCAGCCGCTGTCATGGCAAGGATGGTGAGTGCGATCTTGCAGGTCTTTTTCATAGATTCTCTCCCTTTCTTTTTCAGCAAAAAGGCGCTGCCCGTGGGCAGCGCCTTCGCTTTTGTTATGAATATGGCTTGATTATACGGGGTTCTGCATAAATTGTCAATCCCGTTTGATCAAAATCTCATCCCATCACGATGCAAAGGATCCCCGCAAGAGAAATCCCCACCCCGATGAGCTGGCGAAGAGTCAGCTTCTCTTTGTAGAGCAGAAATCCTGTCAGCATCAGCGCCGCTACGATGAGACTGTTCGCCACGACGAAAGCCACATTCACCGCCCAGCCGGCCCGGTACATGAAGAGCGTCCCCACCTCGATGCCGACGATCGCGAGTCCCAGCCCTATGGCAGAAAGATTCACGGAAAGTACGCCGCGCAAGAAGCTCTCCTTCCCCAAAGACTGAAAGAAGTAGATCGCAAAGGAAACGACAGACGCAGCGAGATACGTCACCATGAGAGAAGCCATAGGATCCCCGATACCGGAGACTTCCTTCAGCCCCACCTGGTATCCTACACTGGATGCGACAACGAGAAGAAGCGGCCACCAAGTCGAAAACATCTATTTTCTCCTTACCTTACAATACAAAACATGCCCAGACAGGTGAGTGCGACCCCGGCGAGCTTCATAAGCCCCATCGGTTCCGTGTAAATACAAGAACCGATGAAGATCAGCAGCACGACAATGATCCCCGTGTACACGATAAATCCCACATTCATCGGCCAGCCCGCACGATACATGTAGATCGTCCCCACCTCCAGCCCTGCGATGGAGACCCCTGCGATGGCCGCCGGAAACGGCACAGCGGCAAGCGCCGCCATGAGATCTCCCGCTGGAGAAAGCGCCTCGAAGAGCAGCACGCAGGTCAAGGCACTCACCAGGTACGTCGCCCCCAGTGCCGCGAGCGGAGAGGCTGCGGACGACAGCTTCTTTGCGCAGATCTGGTATATCACATCAGCCACAACGATCAGAACGACAGGCCACCATAGAGCAAGCATAGAGATCCTCCTCTCAAAAAAAAGGCGCTCCAGCCACTCTCTCCCGGCTGCGCCGTACCTACGGAGAATGACTGAAACGCCTGTCTGCTCCACCCGGTGGCGAAGCAGCGGTTTTGTTACTATGTTTATAGGAAATATAGCATGAGCGCCTTTCCCCTGTCAAGGAAATCACGCTCGGCCGACATGTCTTGCTGAGCTTGATGGCCCGCAGGACATCCCCCGGAAGTACATGTCCGCACCGGCTCAAATCGCGCAGTGACGTATCGATCCCATATAGCTTTGAAATCAGTTTTACTATATACTTATAAGGTTATCATGGAAGGAAACATAAGCGCGCACGAAGGATCCTGCATCATGCCAAGTCTATGTTTCGACAAGGAGGTATTATGAGATTTTTCAGTTATCAGACCCTGCTCGCCGCATGCCATTTCTGCTCGGACATCAATCAGAGCGCACTGGCGGCGGTGCTGCCCTTTTTGGTCGCGGCCTATCACTATGACTACGCGACCGCTGCCATGCTGGTGCTGTCCTCAAACATCATCGGTTCACTCATCCAGCCACTCTTAGGGACTCTCTCCGACAAGCACAACTGGCCCTGGATCATGCCGCTAGGCCTCTTCATGGCAGGCGGCGGCATCGCATTGACAGGCGTCACATCAGACTTCTATCTGCTCTGCCTCTTCACGATGATCTCCGGCATCGGTGTCGCGATGTTTCACCCGCAGGGCGCGCTCATGGTCAACCGTGTCTCGACAGATGACAACCGCGGCATCAGTCTTTCGGTCTTTTCTTTTGGCGGCAATATGGGCTTCACCTTCGGCGCAGCGATCATCTCTGCATCGATCGCATTTTTCGGCCTGCCGGGCACGCTCATTTTCTTTATCCCAGAGATCATCATCTGCGTGCTCCTTCTCGCTCTCTATCCCCGTCTGAAGGCCATCGGCGAGAGATCGATCTCCTCCCACAAGAAACACGCCGTGACGGACGCACCGGACCAGTGGGGCTCCTTCTGTCGTCTCGGCGCCGTCGTTTTCGGCCGCTCTATCATGTACCTCGGGCTGAATACCTTCATCGTCCTTTACTTCATGAATCATTTCCATGAATCACAGAATTTCAGCAACCTGCTCCTCAGCGTGTACTATGGCATCGGCGCGCTCTTCACACTGATTGGCGGAAAGCTGGGCGACAAGCATGGCTATCGCACCTTTGTCCGCTTCGGCTTCCTCCTCGCATTTCCTGCCGCGCTCATTCTCGCATGGACGGACAGCTCCATTCTTGGTATCCTCTGTCTCATCGTCCTTGGTGCGGCTCTGAATCTGACGTATAGCCCGATGGTCGTCCTGGGGCAGCAGTACCTGCCGAACCGTGTCGGCCTCGCCTCGGGCATCACGCTCGGCCTTGCCGTCAGCGTCGGTGGCATCACAGCGCCGCTCCTCGGAAAGGTCGGCGACATGTATGGTCTGGAGACGACCTTCTACGTGATCGCCCTGATCACTCTCATCCCGCTCATTTCTTCCTTCACCTTGCCAAAGCCAAAGAAATAGCGGCTGCCGACTGTCCAGAGCCGTCGCATTTTCTTCCCCCTGACAGGCATGAAAAAAGCCCGGCCTCTCTATGAAAGAGGCGGGCTTTTTTAGCGTGTACGCCGATTTCTTCATTTCTACTTTCCCCACAGCACCAGGTACGCCCCGATCAGAACAGCCAGAAAGCCCAGATTCGCCCCGGTAAAGACGAGGAAGTAGGCACGGGCAAAGTGGAATCGCATCGAGAGATACGCCTTGAAGGAAATGAGACTCGCCATGGACGCGATGAGGGTACCGAGGCCTCCGATATTGACGCCTAGGAGAAGCGCGGTATAGTTTTCCGTGTACGGAGAGAG
>ENA-UEOW01000293-UEOW01000293.1-human-gut-metagenome-genome-assembly--contig:-NODE-293-length-24950-cov-3.343987_pt1 | contig 24950 bp, 26 predicted proteins | sample MGYA00242894_ERZ507904 | MGnify/ENA primary metagenome ERZ507904 (study PRJEB26167, sample SAMN06115426) | human gut metagenome | host: Homo sapiens | place: China:Chongqing | collected 2015-04-10... | reverse complement strand
CAGCAATTAATACAGTTGAAACAATGATGAATGAATTTGAAGATGAGGTATAAGAGATGAAAACTTTAACAACAGCACTAGCAATTTCCGCGTTAGCAGTAAACGTAGTTGGCGCAACTAGTAATAACACAGTAGGCGGTACAGATAATACTATCTCCGCAACATCTACAAGCTCCGCAGTATGGGGCTTCCAAAACAACATCGACGCTAATAATGCGTTAGCGTTCGGTACTAATAATACTGTAACTGGTGAAAATGGTTTCGCAGGTGGTAATAACGCTACTGCAGCAGGTCGTAATAGCTTCGCGTTCGGTTCCCATGCTGAAAGCCTAGTGGAATACACTGTGGCGATTGGTAACCAAGCCAGAGTTTCCAGTTATGACAGCGTAGCTATCGGTAACGGAGCGTTCGTATCTGGCGAGTCTTCTGTAGTATTAGGCAGAACTAATAATGTTACAGGCGCTGATACTGTGGTTATCGGTGCTAACAACGGCACTGTTGCTGGCGGTCAGTCCGCCGTAGTTGGCTACAACAATAAAATCGGTGCTGACAAAGAACAGCTAGTATTCGGTTCTAATTCTGAATCTAGTGGCCAAGGTGCTCTTACATTTGGCACTCATGCCAAATCCTTAGCCACTGACGCCGTTGCATTTGGTAACAACACGATTGCTGATAAAGCAAATTCTGTAGCAATCGGTACTAACAGCGTTACAGATAACGCTGTTGGAGTTGACGGCATCACGATTAATGGCACTCGCCATATCTTTGCCGGAGAACAACCGGCAAGCGTAGTAAGTTTTGGTTCTAAAGCCCGTGCAGGTGCAGGCGGAGTAACTCAATACAACCGCCAATTAACTAATGTTAGCGCAGGTCAAATCTCTGCGGACTCTTTAGATGCCATTAATGGCTCTCAACTTTACGCTGTAGTAGATGAAGTTGAGACTAATGCTAAAGCCATTAAAAAGAATAAAGAAAACATTAAAGATGTGGCAATCGGTTTGAACATGCTAGGCGATGTGGTGAATGATCATGAACAAGCTATCGCAGGTAATACTACTGCAATCGCCAACAACACTAACCGCATCAATGGTAATACATCTGCTATCAATTCCCTTGGCCAAAAGGTAACCGCTAATACAGCGGGTATTATGAGCCTTGAACAAGTAGCAGATAATCACGAAGGGCGCATTACTGATTTGGAACATCGTTCTACCAGCATGGCTAATTACATTAACAACAAAGTCAACAATCTTGGCCAACGTGTTAATAAGTTAGGCGCAAGTTCCGCAGCACTTGCTGGATTGCATCCATTAGACTTTAACAGAAATGACAAAGTCAGCTACGCTGTAAGTTACGGCCATTACCGTAACAGTAATGCAGTAGCGCTCGGCGTATTCGCTAGACCTAATGAACGTATTATGCTTGGCTTTGGTGCTACGTTAGGCGGTGAGAAACAATACACCGTAAACCTTGCGTTCAAAACTGGTAAAGGTAGCGACTACATCGCTGAAGCCAAAGATGCACAAAGCCGCATCAGTAAACTTGAAGCACTCGTAAACAAATTAATGACTGAAGTAGAAGCTAACAAATAATTCATTTAAAGAAGGAGACCGTAACAATGTCTAAATTAACAACTGGTATCGTAAGACTTTCCTATGCAAACATCGCTCAACCTCGTAAAAACGACGACGGCAAAGCAAAATATAGTTCCCAAATCATTATTGATAAAACAGATAAGAAAACAATCAAAGCATTTGAACGAGCTATCGAAGACCTTAAGGCTGACCCAAAGGCAGTCGCTAAGGTGGAAGGTAAAGCAGCATACCTTAAATTGAACTTACGTGATGGCGACACAGATGAAGCTGTAGCAGACCAACCTGAAACATATGCAGGTAAATTCTTCATTAATGCGAATAGCGATAAACAACCTATCGTATTCACTCGTGACAAAATCAAGATGGACCAATTCGACATTGAAGAAGAAATCTACTCCGGTGTATATGCGCAGGTAGCACTCTCTGTATTCGCTTACAACTTCAACGGTAAAAAAGGTGTAGGCTTTGGCTTAAATGGTGTTCGTAAAGTTAAAGACGGTGACCGCCTCGGTGGTGTTCATGTATCTGCTAGCGACTTCGGGGATGACGATTTAGGCGACCTAGACGATGACGATTTAATCTAAGGAGGCATATATGGAGCTCAGTATTGATGTGGAAACGTATTCTGACTGCCCTATTAAATATGGGGCCCAGCGATACGTTGATGATACAACATTTGAAATACTGCTCTTTGCCTATAGCTTCGATGATGAACCGGTCGAAGTAATTGATATGACAAAGGATCCACTACCCGAAAGGGTGGTGGACGCTTTGTATAACAAGGAAATTACAAAGACCGCATTCAACGCAGCATTCGAAATGCTTTGTCTTAAAAAGTATTACCCTGATGCGGATTACACGAACTGGGAATGTACCTCTGTACTAGCTTTGTACTGTAGCTTACCGGCAAGCCTCGATAATGTGTCTAAGGCTTTGAAATTAGGAGAAGCCAAAGACTCAAGAGGTAAACGCCTGATTCAGTTCTTCTCCGTGCCACGTAAACCTACTAAGACAAATCCTAAGACACGAAATATGCCAGAGGATGCGCCTGAGAAATGGGCGGAATACATTGAGTACAATCGCCAGGACGTGGTAGTAGAGAAGGCAATCCGTAAACGCTTACTTTCGCTGAAACCACCTGCTATCGAGCACGAGTACTGGTTACTCGACCAAGATATCAACTGGCGAGGGGTGAAAGTAGATATGGAACTCGTCGATGCAGCGCTTGCCTGCAACGACGAAATTGTGGAAGAAGCTACCGAGTCATCCAAGATATTAACCGGATTAGAGAATCCGAACAGTACCATGCAACTTAAAGAGTGGTTAACGGCAAGACTAGGATATGATCTAGAAACAATGAGAAAAGACGATGTATCAAACCTCTTAGCACAGGATATCCCCTCTGATGTTCGCAAGGTACTACAAAATAGACAGGTGCTCGGTAACTCCTCCATCAAAAAATACTTGGCCATGAAAAACGCTGTATGCTCAGATGGTCGTATCCACGGCATGCTTCAGTTTTATGGTGCTATGCGTAGTGGACGATGGGCGGGTCGTGTAGTACAACTACAGAACCTCCCTCGTAACTACTTAGAAGACTTAGACACAGCTCGGGAAGTACTTAAAAGTAGAGACGTAGAAATGCTAGACCTACTTTACGGAAATCCTGGCGACGTGATTAAGCAACTTATCCGTACCGCTTTAGTAGCAGAGGACGGACACCGATTCATTGTAGCTGACTTTAGTGCTATTGAAGCTCGTGTTATCGCCTGGCTTGCGCACGAGCAGTGGCGCCAAGATGTATTCGCCCAAGGTGGAGATATCTACTGCGCATCCGCATCAAGCATGTTCCACGTACCAGTTGAGAAGCACGGGGTGAATGGTCACCTACGGCAAAAGGGCAAGGTAGCCGAGTTAGCGCTAGGGTATGGTGGCGGTGTAGGTGCTATGAAAGCGATGGATACTAAAGGAGAAATTCCTGAGAAGGAACTACCTGGTATCATCGAAGCTTGGCGACAAGCTAGTCCACGAATTACGAGATTTTGGAAAGATGCAGACAGCGCAGCAAAGCAAGTAGTGAAAACAGGAGAACCCGTACGAATTAGACAAGGCAATATTAAATTCTTTAAATCGAAAGGCTTCCTGTTTATCGAATTACCGTCCGGTCGAAGACTGGCCTACGCAAGACCTAGAATTGGGACTAACCGGTTCGGTAGTGAATCGATTGAGTATGACGGTATGGATCAGGTTAAGAATACATGGGGCAGAGTTGAAACCTACGGCGGAAAGCTTGTCGAAAACATTGTACAGGCAGTGGCGAGAGATTGCTTAGCTGCATCGATGCTCAGACTGGCCAAAGCTGGTTACAAAATTGTAGCCCACATCCACGACGAAGTGGTTATCGAAGCGCCAATAGGCGAAGGCAGTTTAGAAGAAGTTATAGATATTATGTGTGAACCTGAGCCCTGGAATGAAGGGCTCATATTAAACGCAGCAGGGTTCGAGAACCCATACTACATGAAGGATTAGGAGGACAATTCTTATGAAACTCTCAAAACAACAAATTCAACAACAACGCGAAGCAATCGACGGCTTATATGAACTCGTAAAAGATGCACCAGCTAGCGAACGTAAAGATACAGCTATGGCGTACTGCGAAGGATGTATTGCTGCTTGCGACCTCGCGCTTAAGATATTAAATGGCAAGAAAATAGAAGCTCCTAAGGTGGAAGAACCTCCAAAGGTAGAAGAGGCTACTCCGGCGGTAGAAGAAAAGCCAAAACGTAAACGTGCAGCTAAGAAGAAAGAAGAACCAGTAGTCGAAGCTCCAGTAGTTGAGGAAACTCCTGAAGAAGATGATTTAGACGATTTGTTATAAGAAAGGATAGCGCCTTATGAGGGTCTTATTCAATCTACAAGTACAACAGCTGTACGACCTAGTGCGGCGCAAACAAGTATCACCTTTTACACCTGCAAGCCATTACCATGTGGCTTGCGGACACTCCTTCGCCAACCTATGGCCTATGGAGTCTAACGGATTTGGAATAGTGCCTTGCAGGGAATCAGATGAGTTCTATTGCCCGAGTTGCGGCGAGCGGATCCACGCTAAAGGGTTTACTGCGGAAGTTGGATATAGCGCCACCGTTCCTTTATCCCTGGACCTATCAATTATAGATAGGGGCGATAAACTGGACGTGCAATTTGAGTACGACACAGTGTATGCCGACGGCGATACAGGGATGATATACAAAGGTTATAAATCTCATGTCATCGATGTGGTACGGTTCGACTTCAAACAAAGAAAAACCTTTATCATACTTAAGAAACGCTCACGCAGTGATGTCGTCGAAGAATCGGCGGTTTCTCCTACGCGTTTAAGCAATAGCCCTTTATCCTTAGCTTGGTTTGTAGCCACACCTGACTGCAGGTTACATAACCATCAAGATGAGCTAAAACGTTTCGCTAAGGTATTAAAAGAAGTATTCTTCGAGAAGCTATCAAAGGTCGTAGGTTATAAAGTTAAACGCATTAGACAAGGGGTACAGGTGTCTAACAATTACGGAGCCTTCGATAACCTACTTCATAACTTAGTATGGAAATTACAAGCTCCTGATGCACCAGCTATCAATGATAGTCTTAAACGAGACTATGATGACTTCTATAATCGGAAATTCCCCAACGAGACACTTGGTATGGGTAACGTATTAGAGTTAACGACAAAAGGTGATTCCTTTGTACGGGCTCTAATCAAGGCTCATAACTTACCGGATGCTAGATGGGTTCGTCGGTTATTACACGATAGACCGTTCTTCTATACGAAGATCATCAAAGTTATGGCTACATTATTTAAGAACAAGGACTATCAAAAGGCTATGGTCGATGTTATCAAGAATAACGCCGATAATACAAGTTATATCCAGTCTTGGCCATTATGGCGTGATGACCGTGATTTATCTGTCATTCGTAAATTTGTTAACATCCTTAGCCACCAATACGGTGAGCGCCAGGCGTTCTTATTCATTAGAAATGCGCCTTCTTATCACGATATCAGAGATACAGCTAGCATGTATTTTGAGTTATCAAGAAGTCGCCGTAAAGAGGTATGGAGCAGTCGCATCCAGGTGCGAAGTCTACATGACACCATCACGAGAATGCAAAAGCTTGACAAAGTAGAAGACGAAATCGTACAGCAACGAAAAGCACATCGTGTGCTAGCTGATATGGTTGACGGTTACCGCTTCATGGCGATAGATTCTACTCACGGCATCGTTGATATGGGTATACAGCTTAATAACTGTGTAAGCTCCTATATCAAAAAAGTAAAAGCTGAAACGTGTGCTATCGTAGGTGTCTATAAAGGTAACAAGCCTGTAGCGTGTATAGAGGTTAACCCCGTTAATGATGCGGATGACTTTGTAGAGATACACCAGGCTAAACTTAAAAACAATCGTGGCGTATATGAAGACCACGATATCAACGGAGCTGTAACGCAGTGGGTAACATCTCACGGCTTACGTGTTCCTAGGTATGTAGGGGACATCCACTTTGCGAAGGGAGGAGCGATGTAATATGGATACAAATATCATCATAGCTACGGGCAGAAGTCGCTCCGCCCGTAGCTGGAAGTCTCAGAAAATGACTTGGAGTGAATTGGCCAACAAATTGGCTGAACCTACTGTAACGAATGAAACGGCTGCTGAATACGCCAAGATGTCTAAGGCTGATCAAGGTCAAAAGAAAGACGTCGGCGGTTTTGTAGGTGGTTATATTCCTAATAAAGGTAGACGGATTAGAGGGGCTGTCAAAGAGCGATACCTTATTACTCTTGATGCGGATAATCCTGGTGAAGATTTTATCGTAGACCTCGATATGGAATTAGGTGGTATGGAGTACGTACTTTATAGTACGCACAGCCACACGGCTGACAATCCACGATATCGCGTAATTATCCCAGTCGATAGACCTATGACACCGGATGAGTACCAGGCAGTCTCAAGACGGATTGCGGATAACATTGGTATTGAGTTTTTCGACCCATCCACACACCAGGCTGAACGGCTTATGTACTGGCCTAGCCATCCTAAAGACGTCGAATACGTATATCAGCATAGTGAAGGCTTACTTGTTTCAGTAGATACCTATTTGAGTACCTACAGAGACTGGCGAGATACGAGCCTTTGGCCAACATCGGAAAAGGAATCACAAATTCGTCTTGATGCGGCTAAAAAGCAAGGCAACCCATTAGAGAAAAAAGGCCTTATCGGTGCTTTTTGCCGGTGCTACAGTATCACGGAAGCGATACATAAGTTCCTTCCGGAAGTGTATGAGTCTACAGCGGTTGAAGACCGATACACGTATGTAGCCGGTAGCTCAGTAGGTGGCTTAGTAATTTACGATAACGACACCTTCGCTTACTCCAACCATGCGACTGACCCTATCAGCGGTAAGCTCGTCAATGCGTTTGACCTTGTCCGGATCCACTTATTCGGAGATAAGGACCCAGCAGATGAGACCAGCGTCACCAAATTACCAAGTTACAAAGACATGATAGACTTTGTGAACGAAGACGGCGCAGCACCAATCCTGCTCGACAAAGAACGTATGGAGGATATGGAGTTTGACGATATCACAGACGAAGACGAGGATTTTTTGTCAAAGCTAAAGCGTGATAAAAACGGTACTCCCGAGTCTGATGTGTTCAACTGTTTGGTGGTACTTAAACAGGACCCTTCTTTAAAAGGTAAAATCCGTCTTGATGAATTCGCACACCGCTTAGTCGTAATTGACGACCTTCCGTGGCGTGATAAGGACGAAACTCCTTACTGGACGGACACCGACGATGCGTGCCTGCGTAACTACTTTGCTACGAAATACCTTATCAAGGGTAAAGGCATCATCGATGATGCACTCCAGGAAGTAACGCAAGATAATAAATTCCATCCTGTGCGCCAGTACTTAACCGGTTTAACTTGGGACGGTGAATGTAGAGTCGATACTCTATTTATCGATTATATTGGGGCAGAAGATACCGAATATATTAGAGCAGTTACTCGTAAATGGATGTGCGGTGCCGTAGCTCGTGTTATGGATCCAGGCGTTAAGTTTGATACGGCGATTGTATTATACGGTGCACAAGGTCTCGGTAAATCATTAATCTTAGAGCGGTTAGGTCGTAAATGGTTCAATAACTCTTTAGTTGATATCAAGACCAAAGATGCCCTCGAGCAAATTCAGGGTTCTTGGGTAGTCGAACTTGCTGAGCTTGCACCAACGTATAAGAACGATAACGAAATCGTTAAAGCCTTTATCAGCCGTACCTCTGACCGGTTCCGTTCACCTTACGGCAGACGCACCGAAGAGTATCCTCGCCAATGTGTATTTGCTGGTTCTACTAATAATCTTATGTTCCTTAAAGACCGTACAGGTAACCGCCGATTTTGGCCAATTACTGGAGACAAAGACCGGAAGACTAAAAACTCCTGGGACTTGTCAAAGGATGAAATTGACCAATTATGGGCGGAAGCGTTTAGATATTGGTCTGAAGGTGAACCACTCGTATTAGAGGGTGCACTTGAAGAGGAAGCCCTTAGAATCCAATTATCCCATACAGAAGGCGGTGAACTCGTAGGACTCATTGAGGAATACCTCGATATGCTACTTCCTGAAGATTGGGAGACAATGGATATCTACGATAGACGAGATTATGTCGCTAATTATGGCGATGACGATCATTGTGGTTCAGTGCAGCGGGAGCGAGTGTGTGCCCTTGAGATATGGTGTGAAGTGCTTGGCGGGGACAGGAAGAACCTGCAGAACGCAAAAGCAAGAGAGATTATTGACATCTTGCAATCAACGCCAGGCTGGAACCCATATACAAAAGGGACGGGCAAGGCACGTTTTGGCAGGCTTTACGGTCCACAGAGAGCGTTTATAAAGGAAGGCACAGACCTCCTGTCAATGCATAAACGAAATCATGATAAGTAGGTGTGTCCAATTATTTGAGGTGTGTCCAATTAATTAATAGGTATGAATGTTCGTAAAAATAATTATTCAAGCCTATACATCGATAGTTTTTGATGTAGTGTAATAATTGGACACACTAGACACGTTTGGACACACTAATCGGACACGGCCCAAAAATAGATGATTACTAATCTAAATAATAATATGTGTCCAGTGTGTCCAATTATTTATATAAAAATAAAAAAATAAATATATGAATAAATGGGTGTATATATATAAGCGTAAAAAACGCAAATACGCGTATATATATATGTTGGAAAAAAATTGGGCACATCGGACACACCCCCCCTATAAATCCAGTATTGGTACGGGTTCATAGGGGTGTGTCCAATTATTAAATGAGAATGAGGTGAGAACGTGGAAAAAGACATCGAACGGTGGTTAGGAAATCAACTCAAAAAAATGGGGTGTATATATATGAAATTCGTGTCACCTGGAAATGATGGTGTCCCAGATCGGATTATTGTACTTCCTGGAGGCGGTGTCATATTCGTCGAGTTAAAGGATACGAAAGGGAAGCTAATGGCTAACCAACGAGTACAGATTTCACGATTACGAAAACAAGGCGCTTTGGTGTTTGTGGTAACCGGGATGTCTGACGCCAAGTTATTTGTTGAAGATATGGAAAGGGCGATACATGGACTTTCATCCACACGAGTATCAAAGCATTGCAATACAACGAATCATTGATAATACCCATTACGGCTTGTTACTGGATATGGGGTTAGGTAAAACCATATCTACCCTTATTGCGATTGACCGGCTTATGTATGATTACTTTGACATAAAAAAAGTATTACTCATTGCACCTAAGAAGGTAGCAGAATCTACATGGGCCCAAGAATCGCAAAAATGGAGCGCTACAAGATGTTTAACGGTGGCTAAGGTGTTAGGTTCCGAGAAGGAACGCATACACGCCTTAGAGAGTGAATCTGAAAACGTGCAATGGTTATACGAGTACTACCATAAGAAGAAATCGTTCCCTTTCGATATGTTAGTTATCGATGAAAGTTCTTCGTTTAAGAACCCGCAGGCTAAACGGTTTAAGGCGATACGAAAACTCCGTCCATTGTTTAAACGCATCGTCATACTAACGGGTACACCGGCACCGAATACGTTGCTTGATATTTGGGCGCAGATGTATTTATTAGATGGTGGTGAACGATTAGGTAAGACGATTACTGAATATCGCACCAGGTATTTTACACCGGACAAAACAAATGGACATGTCGTGTATAGCTACCGACTACTGCCTGGCGGAGATAAGGCGATATTCAGCAAGATGCAAGATATCTGCATGAGCTTAAAAGCGAAGGACTATCTTGCACTACCTGAACGTATCGAAAACGTTATCACAGTAGAGATGAGCCCTAAAGAATGGGAACTCTATAAACAGATGGAACGTGAGCACGTGCTTAGCTTAGCCAGTGATGACGATGTGAGCGCACTCAATGCAGCAGCACTCGCCGGTAAATTGTTACAACTGGCGAATGGATCCATTTATAACGATGACGGTGAAATCGTAGTCGTCCATAACGAGAAGATTGAACGCTTGAAAGAATTGGTAGAAACGAACGAAGGAAAACCGATGTTAGTGTTTTATAACTTCAAACATGACCTTCAATCGATTAAAAAAGCATTCCCAAAAGCGGTCGAGCTAAAGACCGATGATGATGTAGCTGAGTGGAATAAGGGCAACATTCAATTGTTACTGGCGCACCCCGCATCAGCAGGGTACGGCTTAAATCTACAAGCAGGAGGCAATATCATCGTGTGGTATGGGTTAACTTGGAGCCTAGAGCAGTACCAACAAGCGAACGCAAGGCTACACAGGCAAGGACAAACACAACCTGTGATTATCCACCACCTAGTAACAAAGGGCACGATGGACGAGCAAGTTATGAAAGCATTAGAACGTAAAGAAGCCGGGCAAGATGCCCTTTTAGAAGCTATTAAATATCGTAAAGAATTGTATAAGGAGTAGAACTATGCAAAAGAAATGTAGACGATGCGGTGACACATTCACAGTAAAAACACACGAGGACTATTGTCCTGAGTGTGAAAAAGTAATGACGCCACCTGGCGCAGGCGTTAGTAAAGAGTTAACGTGTGAGGGATGTGGCGTAACCTTTACCCACAAAAAAGAAAAGGCGCAAGGCCGTTGGCCTAAATATTGTCCAGAGTGTTTACCTAAATATTCTAAGGTACCTAAGAAGAAAGTAGACGCGACTCTTGCAAATATGGCAGCTAAGAGAAAAGAAGTAGCCGTGACTCTTGCAAATATGGTAGCCAATACGCTTGAGGAGCAGGTCGTCGAATTGAAAGAAGATGTCATCAATCACCCTTCACACTATACACGAGGTAAGATTGAGGTTATCGATTTTATCGAGGATCAACAACTCCCATACCATCTAGGTAATGTTATCAAGTACATCGCACGAGCAGGATATAAGGGCGACAAACTCGAAGACCTAAAAAAAGCACGGTGGTATTTGGATAGATACATTAATGAGGTAATCGCTAATGAGTGACTATAAGGAAAAAGCAACTGCGTATCTGCAAGATATTAAACTGATAGCCATACGTATTCAATCACTACGGCAGGATATTCGTAAACTGCAGTATGACATCATCACCTTATCGGCGATTGATTATTCCAAAGACCGAGTATCCGGGGGCGGTACGCCAGTAGGGCTTGAAGGCGATGTGGCTAGACTTGTTGATACAGTAGATACCAAAAAACGGGAGATAGCAAAGCTTATTGCTAAAAGGGAAGAAGCAAGGGCTTTGATTGAAAAGATAGAATGTATACCAGGGCGTATTATATTATCGCAAGAATACATTAACGGGGCATTTCCTAAGAAAGTACAAGCGATGATATATTACGAAAAAAGTAGTTACTTCAATTTAAAAAATAAAGCGTTGAACGAATTAGGGGAACTCCTTTCTTAGTGGAGTACTTTGGAGTGTTTTGGAGTATTTTGGACTTAAATGAACCGACTTGACATAGTATAATGTAGTTGTGAAAGGTGTCATTAGTCATCTAACACAAATCCTCTCTTATACACAACTCGGCAAAAAGCACGGTGATAACGACCGTGCTTTTTGTTGTATGTAGCATTGTAAATACAGGGGCCCGTATTTATGATGTAGGCGATCGCGTAAGCTAAGGAGAGGGAATATGTAAAAATGAAATTTACCGCACAATGAAACCAGGGCGAGCCGAATTTGTCCACAGAATAATACTAAGCTTATACATTATGAGCTTGCCCTGTATCGTTGTACGCTGACATCTGATGACTAGAACTAGTAGTCCTCCAATAACTATATAGCCTAACAACAACCAACTAGTCATCGGATTTGAGCGTACAAAGTATTAAAGGTGAGAAGGTATGAGCACAGAAGTCAAATGTATTAAACGTAAATGCCTGAATAACAAAAACGGCGTTTGCAATGCACAACTAATTGAATATGACGGCCTGTGTCAAACGTATATCACACACGACCACGCACACAAAAGTAATTGTGGATTATGCACTCGTTCACACGGCCGATTTAAGAGAAACAGCCGTGATGTATTAAGATAGCCAGGAGGTGAGATAGTGGCTGCATTAGCAAATAAACGACACGAAAAATTTTGTCATGAGTACATCAAGGATATGAACGCTACACAGGCTGCTATTCGCACTGGTTACTCAGAGAAAACCGCCAATAGAATAGGTAGTCGATTGTTGTCAAATGTTGATATCAAAACAAGGGTTTCTGAATTACGGGAAGCCTACTTCAATGAAAACATCATGACGGCTCAACAGGTCGAGTATGAGTTAACACGAATTGCCCTTGGGCTCTCAAATGAAAAGCAAGTGGTAATCGAGGGCACAGGGGAAGGATGTTCCGAAGCTCGAATTATCGATAAACCGCCGGACGAGAAGTCAAGACTGAAAGCCCTGGAGCTAATGGCTAAACGCCATAGAATACTTAGCGGTGATACAACTATCGATATTAAGCCTGTACTCATCGTAGGTGGTGACGATATTGCAGACTAACAGAGTGTACTTGCCTGATATCGTAGGCAAGGGATACGGTGCTTTTTGGCGGTTCAAAGGGCGTTATAAAGTAGTCAAGGGCAGTCGTGCCAGTAAGAAGTCCTCTACGCAGTCTCTAAAAGTCATTATGGAGATAATGGAGAACCCTTGTATAAACTGGCTAGTCGTTCGTAAGACAGAACGGACTTTGCGTGACAGTTGTTTCGCGCAGCTTAAATGGGCTATGCGCCAGTTGAAAGTGGAGCGGTACTTCAAATGTTCCGTATCGCCACTTGAAATAACGTACATCCCGACAGGTCAGAAAATCTTATTTCGTGGTCTTGATGATCCTTTAAAGGTAACGTCCATTACCGTAGAAGTTGGCGCTTTGTGTAGGCTATGGATTGAAGAAGCTTACGAGATTATGAGTGAAGATGCCTTCAACAGACTGGATGAATCTATTCGTGGCCAGTTGCCTGACGGGTTGTATCACCAGGTAGTCTTAACTTTTAACCCGTGGTCCGATAGGCACTGGTTAAAGAAACGCTTCTTTGATGAGCCTAGTGAAAACGTGCTAGCCATGACTACGAATTACCTGTGTAACGAGTTCCTGAGTGACTCTGACTTAGTGTTATTCGAAGAGATGAAGAAGAACCCTAAGCGGTATCAAGTAGCAGGGCTCGGCAACTGGGGCGTTGTTGAAGGCCTGGTTTACGAAAACTGGAAAGAACAAGAATTTAGTGTTGATGTAATTAGAGGTCAAACCGGTATCAAGTCCGCGTTTGGCCTTGATTTTGGTTATACGGTAGACCCTACAGCGCTAGTGTGCATGCTAGTCGATATGGCGAATAAGAAAATCTACATATTCGACGAGCTGTACGAAACAGGGCTCACTAATCAACAATTAGCATCTCGTATCACGGATATGGGGTACGCAAAAGAGAAGATAAGGGCTGATAGCGCCGAGCCTAAATCTATTGAGGAATTGTACCAGGCAGGGCTAAAAGGAATAACCAGGGCGCGCAAGGGTAAAGACAGCATATTAAACGGTATTCAGAGGATACAGGACTACGAATTAATCGTTCATCCGAGATGCGTTAATGTGCTGCGTGAGTTATCCACGTACCAATGGGCGAAGGATCGCTTTGAGAAATACACAGGGAAACCTGAAGACGAAAATAACCATGCTATGGATGCTATGAGGTATGGTTTGGAAGATATTAATGTAGAAAGGTGGTCGTTTGATTGATATTATCTCAGCTGTGGGACCGCATCATAAAAGGCTCAGCGACTATGTCGGAACGCGAGTTCCTACAAGCACAACTGCGTAATTTTCTAGGTAGCGAACAGCGGAAAACGATGTGTACTGCTATCGATTATTATGACGGTAAACACGACATTTTGAATAAGCAACGATACGTTATTGGCGAGGGTAATACGCGAATAGCGTTACAGGGCGTTCCTAATAATCAGATTGTGGATAACCGATTTGATGATTTAGTAGACCAAAAGGTTAACTACTTATTGTCTAAGCCATTAGATATTAACACCGATGATGACGAGCTCGATACGATGTTTGGTATTCAATTTCAACGCTTATTAAAGTCAGTCGGTAAATTCGCAACGATGGCTGGTAAGGCGTATATCCATCCTTACATTGGCATCGATGGCACGCTAAAGTTTAAGATGATGAAACCGCATCAGGTTTTACCATTTTGGGCGGATGAGGAGCACACACAACTAGATGCGTTCCTTTACTTGTACGATATTGAGTACTACACCGGACTAGAAACTAAGACCATTCACAAAGTGGAATACTACACACCGAATGGTATTCAGTATTACATATGGGATACGGAACGTTTACTTCCTGATCCAGATAAAGAAAATACTGCCAATTTTGCTATTGATGATAAACCGTATAACTGGGAACGTATTCCTCTCATTATGTTCCGTGCGAATGAATTTGAGCAACCGCTTATCGTTAAGGTTAAATCCTTACAGGATGCACTTAACCGGTTACTATCCAACTTCCAAGATAATATGGAAGAGGATATCCGCAGCACAATTCTGATTTTGCAAAACTATGACGGCGAAAATCTCGCTGAGTTCCGCCAAAATCTTGCTTCGTATGGGGCAATCAAGGTTCGTACAGTAGATGGTGTCAATGGGGACGTTAAGGCCTTAAAAATAGAAGTGAATAGCGACAATTACCAATTACTGATTAACATTTTGCGTAAAGCTATTATCGAGAACGGCCGGGGCTTTGATGCTAAAGACGATCGGATGGCCAACAATCCTAATCAGATGAACATTATGTCGATGTACTCTGATATTGATTTAGATGCCAATGAAATGGAGCTAGAGTTCAAATCTAGCTTGCACGATTTGATGTGGTTCGTTAACACGTATCGTGGTTTAACAAATCAAAATACAGTTGAAGAAGTGGACTTCATCTTTAATCGTGACTTGCCTATCAATGAAGGTGATACGATTAACAACTGTAAAAATTCCGTTGGTATCATATCTAATGAAACCATTATCGCAAATCATCCGTGGACGACAGATGCTGCGGAGGAACTTGCGAAAGTAAAAAAGGAACAGTCCGAAGTAACAGCAGATTTTGTTGTACCGAACGGCGGTGAGGCAGATGGCGAATGATTACTGGGAGAAACGGTATGAGCGGTTACTAGATGAATCGTTTCAAAAAGCGAATCTCACTGATGCGGAAATCAAAGCTAACTACTCCAGGGCGTTACGCAGGATAGAAAAGGCTATCAACGATTGGTATCGCAGATTCGCTACAGAAAACGGACTCCAACTAGCCGAAGCAAGGAAACTACTGAACGCCTATGAGATGAAAGCCTTTAAAATGGATTTGGCTGAGTTTAAGGCAGAAGCTAAGAAGCTCGGCGTATCTGAAGAACATCAACAAATGCTATCAAACGCATCCATTCGTGAGCGGCTAAGCCGTGAACAGATGCTGTATATCAATGTAGTTCATGAGCTTGAAATACTGGCTCAAAAGCAGAGTATTTCGCTTAACGACTTATTGAAAGATGTGTATCAGTCCTCCGCGTATAAGTCCGCATATACAGTGCAGACGCAACGCGGAGAGTACTCTACAGTTAACACCATTGATAGTAAACGCGTTGATAGCGTGGTTCACAGTCAATGGGCTAGTGATGGCAAGGACTTCAGTAGTAGGATTTGGGGCGATACAAGTAAGCTAGTAGCTAACTTGCAGAATGATTTCACCCAAGCCCTCATTATTGGGCAAGGTGCGGACACGATGGCAGATAATCTGCATAAGCGGATGAAGACATCATACAGTAACGCTAAACGCTTAATCGAAACAGAGACGGCACGGGTTCACGAGCAAGGGTTTCTTGATAGCATGAAAGAACAGGACGTCGAGGAGTTAGAAATACTGGCTACACTAGATAGCCATACTTCTTCTATCTGCAGACACATGGATCGTAAACGCGTTCGTCTCGTCGATGCTAAACCAGGCGTAACCGTTCCGCCGTTTCATTGCTATTGCCGGTCGACTACCATTCCATATATCCCAGGACTCGAAGGAGGAACTCGCACAGGTAGAAATCAGAATGACAAGAGTACTGATTTTGACGGGGCGATAACCTATGAGGAATGGGAAAAAGAATATATCAATTAGCAGCGGAAACGCTGCTTTTTTATTGCCATTTTAGTATTGTTGGGCGATAACTAACAAGACCGTAGCCGTGAGGTGTGGCTCACGAAAATAAAGCGAAATGGGTATTTTTTAAGGAGGTCACTATGACTAAGGAAGAATTGTTAGCACTAGGATTAACTGAGGAACAGACTGCTAAGGTCGTTGAAGACTATGGCAAGAATTACGTTTCTAAGGATCAATTCAATGCTAAGAATGAGGAACTCAAATCCGTAAAAGGGGAACTCACGACTCTTAATGACGAAATTGATAACCTCAAAAAATCTAATGCAGATAATGCGGAGCTTGCGAAACAAATTGAAACGATGAAAGCTGATGCCGAAACTCGTAAAGCTGAATACGAGGGTAAAATCGCACAACTTGAAATCGACAATATTGTGAACGTAGCATTGTCTAATGCAAAAGCTAAAAACAACGTTGCAGTCCGAGCGCTATTGAATTTAACCGATGCAAAAGTGAAGGACGGCAAAATCAAAGGATTAGATGAACAACTTGCTGAAGTTGCTAAAGCTAATCCTTATTTATTTGGGGAAGCGTCCGCCCCTAAAGGTGTAGCGCCTGGTAACCCTGGCGGTAAAGCACCAAGTGGCGCAGTAACTAAAGAAGACTTCGCTAAAATGACGTACTCTCAACGGGCGGAGTTATTCGCAAACGATGTTGAACTTTACCATTCATTAACAGGAGGAAACGCTAATGAATAAACAATTCTCTTTTAATTTACAAACATTCGCAGCAGGTCCTACGCAAGTTGCTAATGTAGTTAACCCTCAAGTAATGGCGGACATGGTATCCGCAGGCTTACCAAAAGCCATTAAATTTACTCCAATCGCTAAAATCGATAACACATTGGCAGGCGTACCTGGTAACGAAATCACTATTCCTGCATGGGGCTACATTGGCGATGCGGAAGACATCGCAGAAGGCGTTGAAGTATCCGCAACTCAAATGTCCACATCCGTCGCTAAAGCTAAGATTAAAAAAGCGATGAAACGCGTTGATATCACAGATGAAGCTAAACTATCCGGTTATGGCGACCCAGTAGGCGAAGCTACTCATCAATTACGTTTGTCCTTGGCATCTAAAATCGACCAAGATGTAGTAACAGCTCTTGGCGGTGCTACTCTTACTGTAACTGATACTAAAGTTATTTCTTATGAAGGTGTAGTCAACGCAGTAGATAAATTGAACGAAGAAGACTACGTTGAAAAATATTTGTTCGTAGCACCTTCTCAAATTACTGCTCTTCGTAAAGACGCTAACTTCATTGATAAAACAAAATATGGTAATGACGTTATGATGACAGGCGAAATCGGCATGATTGCAGGCTGTCGTGTTGTAACATCTCGCCGCATCAATGACACAGGCGCAACTGTTGATAACTTCATCGTTGGCGTAACTGCAGAAGTGGAAGATGGTACACCTGTATTACCAGCTGTAACAATTTACATTAAACGTGACGTTATGATTGAAGCTGATCGTGTTCCTGAAAAAGGTTTGGACAAAATCGTTGCTAACGAACACTACACTGTTGCATTGACTAACCAATCCAAAGTTGTAAAAGCTACATTCAAAAAATAGTAGGTGAATAGTATGACCACGAAAGAGACAGTTTTACAAATTCTTGAATCGTGGCTTGGGTATGATGCAATTTCTGATATAAATATCATTGAGTATATGATTGATGCGGAAACACAACATATCCTCAATGATATCAATCAGAAAGAACTACCTAGCGAATTACAGCACGTTCTCGTATATCGTGTAATTGGCAGCTATATCACCACAAACAAAAATAAATTGATTGAAGCTGACGGAGAAATGGCGAGTTCCATTAAAATGGGCGATACTGAAGTTCAGTTTAAAGGACCCGACAAGGCATCTCGTCTCCAAGAATTGGCCACCGCTTTGAGTGGATATGGAAGGGGTGACCTAGCATGCTTCCGACGGCTAAGATGGTAGATGCTGCTAGAAAGCAGTTAGAACGATTATACGATTGTACGTGTTATGTTATCTCCGAAGTGGATGCAATGGACCCCGATACTGGAATTATGAGTAAAACTGCCAGTAGAGAGGGTCCTTTTGCTTGTAGAATTAGCTATAAAACTCTCTCTACAGGTCAAAACGCTGAGATTGCGAAATTTAGTACCACCACGGTACTTTTCACCGCTCCGGATGTAATCATACCAAAAGGAGCTCGAATCGAGCTTATAGGGCGAAATACGAAGCAACTTTTTCGCAGTGCCTCGATTTCTGCACGATATGACACCCATCAAGAGGTGCAACTCGAAAATTTAGAGGTGCATTGACATGGGGGTTGAATTCGATATGGAAGATTTTGCTGAATTTAATCGTAACTTGGTTAAACTGAGTCAATCGGGCAGTCTTCAGGACTTCAACAAGCAAGTTGTGAAGGAAATGGCCAACGTGTATGTGGCGGAAGCTAAATTGAATACACCAGTTGGAAAACGATCGGTTAAATTCATGCAAAACGGCAAAGTACAAACAAAGTACTTTGATAGTGAGCATACCCGCCAATCGTGGAGTGTTGGTAGATATCAACTGAACGAAAAAACCGGACGAGTTAGGGTGTTTAACACATCCTCTTACGCCTCGTTCCTTAATGATGGCCATCGGCAAGAAGTTGGGAGATTTCTTCCGTGGATAGGCCAATCTAAAGGCGGAGTTATGCAAGGCGGTAGACTGAAAAAGCCTTGGGTAGACGGTGCGTACATGCATGAAAAGGCTGAAAAGGCACTCAGTAAAAACGCTAAACGTATTATGGAAATTACATTAAAGAAATGGATTGAAAAGCATGGTGGATTCTGATGTATTAACAGCTGTATCTAAAGCCGTACATACGGCACTTAAGGTGCCTATATACCTAGAATTCAAAGAAAACAATATGACATTCCCGTGCGCATATATCAAGGTGATTGAGCCTAGTATGGGAAGACATGTCGGTGATCTTTATAACACTTCTTTGGATTTAGACATCATGTATTACGCCAATAATCTTGATGTGGTTACTGATACGCGAAAACTCATTGATATTCCTAGTGTGCTGTACCTACTGCTTGAATTTGTACAAGTTGGGGAACGGACAATTATGGGCACAGGTATGAAGTACAAGATTTCAGACGGTGTGCTGCACTTCTTCGTAACGTATGAAAACATACTACGGAAAGTGGCCAAACCTGTCGAACGTATGAAGCACATGGAATTAACAGAAAGGGTAAAAGATGGCAGATGAAAAACAAGCAGTCGAGGTAACGACTGAACAACAATTTGATGCTTACGCTATCATTGCATCTGACAAATACAGACGGTATCGTGATTTACTCACTTGCCTTCTTAATGAAGATGAAATGTATACGGAAAGCGACATTGATAAGATTTTAAATCAGGCATTAACAACGCCTGTGAAAGGTTAGTGAAATATGGCATTAGGTGGTGGCACATTCTTATTCCACAATAAAGTATTGCCAGGTACTTATATTAACTTCGTATCCAAAGACCGAGCATATGCAGAAGTATCTGACCGTGGCTATGGTGCGATGATGCTCTCCTTTGATTGGGGCCCAAGTGGCGAAGTGTTCCGTGTAGATAACGACACATTCCAAAAGGATTGCCAAAAATACTTTGGTTATGACTACGGCCATGACAAAATGAAGGGCTTACGTGATTTGTTCCGTGGCTTGAAAACTGGTTACTTCTACCGCTTAAACTCTGACGGTGCGCAAGCTACAAGCACAATCGGTAAAGCAAAATACAAGGGTATTCGTGGTAACGATTTGGGTGTATCTGTTCAAGCTGATCCAGATAACACTGGTAAATTTATCGTAACTACTTACCTCACTACAGGTGATGTTCGTAAAGCAGTAGATATTCAAAAGAACTTGAAGGATGCGACAGAATTACAAGATAACGATTATATCGTATTCACTAAAACTGGCGCATTAACTGCTACAGCTTATACTGCATTATCCGGCGGTACTAACGGCTCTACAATCACTGTTAAGAACTACCAAGACGGTCTTGATATGATTGAGCCTTACTACTTCAATATATTGGGTTACGCAGGTGCGGACGATACAATTAAAAACTTGCTTATTGCATTTACTAAACGTTGCCGTGAGCAAAGTGGCGCTAAATTCCAATTAGTGATTCATGGTAAGACTAAAGTCAACTATGATGGCGTTATTTCTATCCTTAATGATGTAACAGACGAAGGCGCTGAAAAAGGCTCTTTAGCGTACTGGACTGTAGGTCGAGAAGCTTCTTGTAATATCAATGAAACAGTAGGCAACATGGTCTACGATGGCGAATACACGGTAAACGTTAAGTACAAACAGTTCGAACTTGAACAAGCTATCAAGGATGGTATGTTTATGTTCCACAATGTTACTGACTCCGTTGGCGGTAATATTCAAGGTGACGTACGTGTATTGAAAGATATCAACACATTTACTGAATTCAGTAAAGCTAAAAACCGCGACTTCTCTCTTAACCAAGTTATTCGTGTATTGGATAACTGGGCAGTTGACAGCGCTAGATTGTTTAATAAAACACATCTTGATAAATCCCCTAATGACCAAGCTGGTCGTGAGTCCTTATGGGGCGACCTTGTATATCTTGCTGAGCAGTACCAAAAAGTACGTGCTATCCAAAACTTCGATGATAAAGACATCCCAGTACCTACGCAAGGCGATAACAAGGAAGATGTATTGGTTAACGTACAATTACAGCCAACTGTGGCTATGGAAAAATTGTACATGACTGTTGTAGTAGCCTAGGAGGATAACGCATGGAAAATGAAATTTTAGATGCATTGAAAACGATGGATGCAGCTGACGTTGTTTCTTCTAAATTAGCGTCTTGCTATATCGTAGAGAATGGTAATAGATACTTACTGTTTCAAGCGAAGAAACTCAGTGCAAAAATCAAAAAGAATAAAGAAAAAGTGGCTATTTTGGGGCGTATTGGTGCGGGTAATAAGTCTACCTCCGTAGAGTATAGCGGTAGCTTAACTATTTACCACAACACAGCTTTATTCGATAAGATGGTTGAAAAATACTTGAAAACGGGTGTGGATACATACTTTGATATGCAAGTAGTTAATAACGATCCTACTTCTAAAGCTGGTCGCCGTTCTGTAATTCTAAAAGGTGTGAACCTTGACGAATTGACAGCAGCTGAATTCGACGCTGAAGGCAAATACATTGAACAAGAACACAACTTCACGTATGAAGGTGTTAAATACGTTCAACACTTTAATGAATTAGACGGGATGCAAGCCTAGTGCTTGCTCCCTTTTTTTAGGAGGTTTTTATAATGGCTGAAAATTTAAGCGCATTCCTTAAACAAAACGTTGATGTAGTCAATGAAACAGAATACGTAGCATCTAAACGTATTAAAGTGAATGGTGAGCCTGTTGCGTGGAAAATCAAAACATTGGCAACAGAAGAAACAGAAAAAATGCGTAAGAAATACACTAAACGCATTACTGACCGCATCTCTCGTCAATCTGAAGAACGCTTCGATGCGACTGCATACAACGAAGATGTGCTATCTAAGGCAATCACTTACCCTAATCTTTATGATGCGGAACTTCAAGATAGCTGGGGTGTTACTGAACCAGTTGAGCTTGTAAAAGCAATGCTCACACCAGGTGAATATGCTGACCTTTTGGCAGCAGTAACAGAAGCACAAGGCTACGATGTAGGCATGGAAGATAAGGTAAAAGAAGTAAAAAACTCCTAGAATCCAATGAAACAGAAACGATGTTCGCATATTTGGCATTTGTTAAATACCATATGCGACCTTCTGTTTTTGCGGATATGGACATGAATGAAAAGGCTGTAGTAATTGCCTTTATTCAGCAACATGCCAAAGACGAGCAAGATGAAATGAATAAGGCAAAAAGGGGGTAATGAATGGCTACACTTTCTAACTATATAAGCCTCTCTACTAATATTCCTAATGCTATGAACGCAGCCGCAAACGCAACAACTAAAGCCTATCAATCCATGAACACGTTACATAATAAGATGACTGGCGTATCGAATGCTAGTGAAACGCTGAAAGCTAGCATGGGCGGTATCATGAACAGCTTTGCAGGCAACCTGTTGGCTAGTACGGTAATGAATGGCATCGGCGCTATAAAAGGTGCTATCGAATCAATTCAAGATACTGCTACTGAATGGGCACAGGTTCAAGCTCGCCTTAAATTAGTAGCCGGAAGCCAGGAGAATGCTATTTACCTAAATAAGCAGATATTTGAATCCGCACAACGTGCAAGAGGCGGGTACCTAGAAATGGCTGACGCCGTAATCCAGGTATCTCAATCCGCGCATGATGCGTTCCCGGACCCAAGAAAAGCTGTAGAGTTCATGGAGGGTATTCAAAAAGTATTCGCCATCGGTGGTGCATCGAAAGAAGCACAAAAGAACGCTATGCTTCAGTTAACACAAGGTTTAGCGAGTGGACAATTACAAGGTGACGAATTCCGGTCTATCGCCGAAAATGCACCTATGATTGAAAACATCATCGCTAAATCAATGGGCGTATCCCGTGGCGAACTTAAGAAGCTAGCTTCGGAAGGCAAGATTACTGCTGAAGTCATTAAAAACGCTATTATGAATAACTTGCCTGAGATTGAAAAGCAGTTTGAGTCACTTCCTAAAACATGGGGTGATCATATGCAGTCAATTAAGAATAAAGCCATTCGGGCATTCGAACCAGTGTTCCAACGAATATCCGACCTTGCTAATAGCGAGGGCGTCCGTGAGTTAGTGGATAACGTAACAGGGGCTATTCAAACAGTAGCGCCGGTATTCTATTGGCTCGTAGGCGTTATCGGAGAAACGATTAACACGGCAGTATGGGCATTTAACACGTTATCTAACTTTGTTAGACAGCACTCGTCTATCATGTATACGGCTATGATAATATTGGGCGGAGTTATGGCTTACTACGCAGTTAAAACAGGAATAGCTGCAGTTAGAACAATTATTGCTGCTGGTGCTATGGCGATTAAGGCCGTAGCAGATTGGGCGGAAACTGCTGCCCTTTTGGCAATGATTGTAGCTCAAGAAGGATTGAACGCCGCATTATATGCGTGTCCGTTAACATGGGTAATCGGCTTGATTGTTGCAGTTATAGTCATAATCTACTTAGCTGTAGAAGCTATTAACTATTTCTGTGATGCGAATATTAGCGTACTAGGAATCGTAGTTGGTGCTTTTTGGGCGTTCGGTTCCGCTATTTTCAATGTGTTCGCATTGGGATGGAACATTATCGCAGCATTTGTTAATTTCTTGGCCAACGTATTTAAAGATCCATTACATGCAGTCGCTAACTTGTTTATCGATATATGGAATGGTATTTGGCAATTCGTAAAAGCCCGGATTAACGATATTATCGATGCGATTAACAAAATCCCTGGTGTAAATATCGATAAAGTAGGCGGGTCTACTGGTGTACTGGAACGGTTCGAGATTGCCGGCGGTGAAACCACTGTCATGGGTAAGATGGATTATTCTAGCGTTACAGGGGCTTTCGGTGAGGGTTATAACATTGGGGCTAACCTTAGCCTAGGTGACTTAATGCCTAACATGCCTGGCGTTAAAACTCCTCAAGAGTTTGACGCTAGCAAAATTACTCCAGGTGCTGATCATGATGCGGCCGATAAGACTAAGAAAAACACAGGCAAGACCGCTAAAAACACAGGCAAGATTGCCAAGTCTATCGACATGACAAATGAGGAAATCAAGGCACTCCGTGAAAGCGCTATCGATAAGTCCTTGAAGAGATGGCAAGATGCCAATGTAATTCACATCCAAATGAATAACGATGTTGAAATCAATAACGGCACTGACCTAGATGGCTTTACAAGTCAAATCTCGAAAGGCTTGAAAGATGCATTTGCAATTCAAAGGGAGGGAATCTAAATGTATTACTTCTATATGGGGACGATGCAGATACCGATTCCCCCTAAAGAATTAACCACTACTATCAATGGCAAGAACGAAACAATGGAGCTATTGGGGAAAGGCGAAGTTAACGTTATTAAACCGGCAGGGCTTACTGACGTTGCTTTTAAATTCTTGTTGCCTAACTCTGATTATCCATTTAATGAGTCCTTGCTATTTAAGTCTAAGAAGGCTAAGTACTACATCGATGAACTCGAAAAGCTTAAAACTACAAAGACGATCTTCCAATTTATCGTAGTTCGAATGAAACCAGGCGGACAGATGCTAGCCATGACTAACATGAAGTGTACGCTTGAAAACTACGTCATAGAGGAGGATGCAGATAACGGATTTGATTCTTATGCTAACGTAACGTTGAAACAATGGAAAGATTGGGGCGCTAAACGGATTGAAGTAAAAACCGATAAGGACGGTACTGCAAAAGGTAGCGTTAAGTCGGACAGGCCAACGGACGGCAAGGTGGCGGCGTCTACTGCTAAAGTATCCAAAGGACAAACTTTACAGCAAATCGTTAAGAAATCATAAGAAAATGCGATACCACCCCAATTCCTTCTGCAACTTGCGAGAATCGAGTATAAATTCCAGCATTTATCATTTAAAAGAT
>ENA-UEOW01000264-UEOW01000264.1-human-gut-metagenome-genome-assembly--contig:-NODE-264-length-27510-cov-6.367659_pt1 | contig 27510 bp, 20 predicted proteins | sample MGYA00242894_ERZ507904 | MGnify/ENA primary metagenome ERZ507904 (study PRJEB26167, sample SAMN06115426) | human gut metagenome | host: Homo sapiens | place: China:Chongqing | collected 2015-04-10... | reverse complement strand
GTTCGCTTGCACAAGCCCTTCGGGCAGCTCCCCCGATGGGGAGCCAAGAACGTTCTTCCGCTTAACTTAATAGCATTCCCTAGAGGGGAAGGCTGCGATACGAGAATACCATCTTCTAAAATAAGGCGGCGAAGCCGCCACGAGAGCCCTGAACCTTGAACCCTGAACCAAATGAAAACAAAGTAAAAAGGGGCTGTGAAGAAATGAGGATTCATTTTTTCACAGCCCCTCTATGCCTGAAAGATCCTGCGGGACTATCACTCTTCCTGCAAAGCCTTTCTCAGCTACAGGCTCTTATTTCTCTTCCATGGCTTCTTTCTTTGCCTGGTAGGTGCCTGGCTGCGCCATGACCTTTGGTTTCTTCATTTCATTGTACGCCTGGATCATCATCGCGCATTCTACGCGTTTCTTCTGGATCTCGCAGGTGATGTGGTACGGCTTATGAATGTCGCCGGCAAATGCCTCGTTATTCGCATGGCAGCCGCCGGAGCAGAAGAATTTCGCCCAGCAGTCGACACATTCCGGCTTGCTGAAGACGTGGTTCATGCGGAAGTCGCGCATCATCTTGAAGTTCTTGAGGCCTTCATAGACGTTGCCGATGACGTAGCCTTCTCGTCCGACGAACTGGTGGCAGGGGTAAATATCGCCATTCGGTACGACGGCGAGATACTCGTGACCGGCGCCGCAGCCGCGAAGACGCTTCGGGAGGCAGGGGCCCTTCCAGAGGTCCATATTGAAATGGAAGAAGAAGAACGGACGACCTTCTTCTTCTCTTGCGATGAAGAGCTTGGTGAGGCGGTCATATTCCGCTTTGACACGCGGCAGGTCTTCTTCTTTGATGGAGTAGTCAGCGGTGTCTTCGCCGACGACCGGTTCCATGGATACAGCAGGGAAGCCCTTGTCGATCATATCGATGACGTCGGTCGTAAAGTCCATATTGTAACGGGTGAAGGTACCGCGGACATAGTATTCCTCGCCCTTGCGGTTCGCCACGCAGTACTGGAGATTCTTCACGATCTCATCATAGGTGCCTTCGCCATGGACGCCCGGACGCATACGGTCATGCATTTCCTTGCGGCCGTCAAGCGACAGGATGAGACTGATGTGATTGTCTGTCAGATATTTGACCTTTTCCTTGTCGAGCAGAAGGCCATTCGTGGTGAGGGACATCTTGATCTTCTTGCCGTGCTTCTTTTCCTGCTTGTGTACATAGTCGATGGTCTGCTGTACGACATGCCAGTTCATGAGCGGTTCACCGCCGAAGAAATCAAGCTCGCAGTGTTCACGCGGACCGCTGTGTGCGATGAGGAAATCGACAGCTCTTCTGGCAACGTCGAAGCTCATCAGCATGCGCCACTGGCCATAGCCGCCCTGTCCGGCGAAGCAGTACTGGCAGCGCAGATTACAGTCGTGAGCGATATTGATGCAGAGTGCTTTGATGATCGGACGGTCTTCGATCGCCATTTTGTAATTCTTATCCATCGGTGCGAAGAGCACTTCTTTGGCGATGAGTTCATCAAGGTCATCCATGACTTCATTGAGTTCGGCCTCTTCGTAGTCTTTGGCCAGATTCGCCAGAACCATTCCCCGGTTGGTTCCATTGTAATACGCGAGGACCTTGTACGTCACATCATCGACGACATGTACGATGCCGCTGTTCACATCCATGACGATATTCATGCCGTTCTGCTGGAAACGGTGGATCATTGGCTTAACGTTGTAATCCATGAAATGTTATTCTCCTTTTATTGATTGCTTGCTGGTATATCAGGTAAGGCTTATGGTCTAGAAGGGCTCAACAGTTTTATGGCTTCAAAGGGATGGTGCGGCGCAGCCGATCAGGAAGCGCCGAAAATTCTGATGCTATTTCCCTTCCACCCTCATCCATTCTCTCACAAGAAAAGCCCCCGGTCTCAAGGCCGGGGGCTTGGCCGTGCATCAGCTTATGCTCTCTTTGCTTCTGCTTCTTCCTGTTCTGTGCAGATCAGGTTGCCAATGGTGCAGCTTGTTTTGCAAGCGGACTGGCAGGAAGTCTGACATTCACTGCAGCCTTCGAATTTGATGGAGTCCTGCAGAGAAGACTTGTTGATTGTAACGATGTGTTTGGACATGATGTCACCTCCCTGAAACCAAGATTTCTTGCATTATCATACCATAGGTGAGGGTAAATGTACACCCTCTCGAGAAAAGTTATTATAAGGAAATGGGGGCCGGGCAGGCACATCGGTCCATTTTCCCTTTACCGTCATGGTGAAGAGGCAGCAGGCTCTCAGGATCCAAAGGAGATGCAAAGCGCATGAGGGCCGGCTTCCTTAGTATGCGTGCCGCACATCTATTCCTCATTTACAGCATCTGACAGATCCCGTAGATCGCGCCCACAGGGATAAGAGCCATCATGGCGAGCGCGCCGAAGCAGCCATTGCCTTTACCGTGTACGGTGAACCAGTCGTCCGCAATGCTCTTCATTTCCTGGAATTCTCTTTCGAGTCCCTGAAGGATGCGCCAAAGCTCGCGGCAGTCGGCTTCGGTCATTTCTTCACTGGCATCGACCTCAAAGCCTTCCTCTGCCTCAGCTTCGTGCTTCTTGCGCTCGGCTTCCTTCTTCGCCTTCTCTTCCGCAGCCGCCATCTGTCCTTTGATGGAGGATTTCCAGTCGCCTGTCTCCTCTTCCTTTGGAGCGACTTCCACCGCTTCCTCTTCCTTCGGCGCTTCTTCCTTCGGCACTGCCTCTTCCTGATCGACGACCTTGAGCAATTCTGCCTTCAGGGCTTCCATGTCTTCGGTGTATTTATGAACGGCTGCATCCCAAAGTGCATAGTCGAGTTTCTTTTTGAAATCATACATCGTCCCCATTGTCGCCTGATTGAAAAGGAACTGGGTGTTGTCCATATCCGCAAAGATCTCGCCAATGCGTCCCTTGTGCTTGAACTTTGACTTGCCCACTTTGACAAAGTACATGTAGGTACCGATGTGCGCTCTCAGGTTTCCGATCGGGGTGTCGGATTCGTGCTTTTTATCAAAAAATCCCATGGATGGTTGCTCTCCTTACATTTTTATTTCTTCTTATTATATAGGGAACGAAGGGAAGGTTCAAGGTTTTATAAATAGTGGCCGATGACTGGCAGCTGATGTCCAATCGCCAGTATTGCGTTTTCTAAATAACCAGCATGTAAGTCAACTTCCGAATCAAGTTAGGAGTGAGGAGTGAGGAGTGAGAAATTAGGAGTGAAGGTACGGCGCATAAAATGAGGAAGCGCCGCGGAGTTTTATATAAATGATTGGACAAACTGTTTTATTTAATGAGGGGTGTTGGAACACTATATGAATGGTGTGCCCCTTCCAGCACTTCTCACTTCTCACTAAGTCCAGAAGTTAACAAATCGCCATACTAGTCACTTCCCTCAATACATCGCCTCATATCCTTCCCCCATCGTGATGAGTCCAATGCCCATGGCCTTCATGAGCGGCTCTACGAAGGGGAGATCCCGCAAAAAGAGGTCGTACTGCATCCCCTTTCCTACGACGAGACGTACCTCCATCGTCGTTTCCTCCGGTAGCCGAAGATCTGCCATCAGCTTCTTCCGATCGACCAGCACGAGATGCGTGAACGCGCGAAGTACGCTCCGAAGCAGGCTGTCGGACGGATCGACCCTTTCAAGTGCTCTCACGAGAGAGTACGTCCCCACCCCTGACGGATTTCCATCATAGAGCAGCATAGAGGGGCGTCCTAGCTCCTGCGACCGATTTCCCAAAAGCACGAGCGCGACAGGCAGCACTTCGCCAAAAGGCGGAAAGACGCGTTGCTTGCGGATCCTTTGGAGATCAGGATCCTTCATCATGATGCTGACGCGATTTCCTTCGACCAATCGGTAAAGACCATGCGCCACCCCCATCCACAGATCCCGATGCCCGGTAAGCCAGCCGGCTGCGACAGCCGCGTACGGCTCCTTCGTATCCGCCGTAAGGCCGAATCGATTGATATAGTCCTTCTGATACAGAAGCTCCGGATGCTTGGCATCTTTTTCCAAGAGCGAGATCAGCTCCGCGCGCGTCATCTGCGCCGGAGCCTGCGCTCCGCTCACGGGGACGCCGTACAGGCCGTGGAAGAGATACAGGCAAAAAACGCCGAGCATCCCGCCCAGCTGCTTCAAGGGAAGAGACACCGGCTGTCTCCCCGCAGGCGTGAAGTGATCACTTCCTCCGCCGGTGATGAGCGTCACGATAGAGATCCGCGGCAGCTTTTCCATGCCGAGCATCTGCAAAAGAAGCGCTTTGTTCAGTGAGGTCTTGAGACTCCAGCAGCGAAGGAGACGCGAAAGCGGCTTTTCTTTTTCCGGATATGGCCGTATCTCAAAGAGTGTGAGGCTCTTTCCTTCTTTATCGAGCGTCATAAAATCAAAGTATCCGATCTCCGCCATCGTCCCATCTGTTAGACGTACATCTCCGTCAAGCGGAATGGCATGGAAAAAGTCCTTCTCCGAAAGCAGCTTCTGCGCCATGCGGCTCCCTCGCTCGGAAGTCTTGCCGATAGCGGTATGCACCATGCCCCAATTCGTATCCGTCATTTTCAGTGCTTCTGCGTGAGAAACGAGATACGTGCTGATGATGTCCTCATAGGAGCGCCCTGTATCACTCGCCGCCCCGCCCTCTTGTATATAGTCCTTTACATACAGCTCGCCCGGACGCGCGAGATCCTTCTCCAGCTGACCGATCAATTCCGCTTCTGTGTATGCCATCGTGATCCACCTCCACTGCTATTGCTACTATCTTATCATATTTCGGAAACGGGGATAAGGAAATGCCGGAAAATCGCAGGAGCAGCCTTTCCCTTGGATGCACGAAAGGCAGACGCCAGTCATTTCAGACAATAAAAAAGCCCGCCCCAAGAGCGGATCGTTTCTGGAGCGGGTGAAGGGAATCGAACCCTCGTAACCAGCTTGGAAGGCTGGCGCTCTACCATTGAGCTACACCCGCATAAAAATGGTCGGAGCAGCAGGATTTGAACCTGCGACCCCTTGGTCCCGAACCAAGTGCGCTACCAAACTGCGCTATGCCCCGACAATGTTTAGAAGTATAGCACGGAAATTCAGATTTGTCAATACATTTTTAAAAGCCCATGACGCATATCCTGTTTCCTTCTTACAGGCGCATACGCTCGGCATGATCCATGGAAAACGCGCAGCCTTCTCTGAAACAGCAAAATTTATTTGACAAACCCCCACTCCATTTGTTACAATATTTCATGTCAATGCCGGTATAGCTCAGCTGGTAGAGCGGCGCATTCGTAATGCGTAGGTCGCAGGTTCAAATCCTGTTGCCGGCTCCAGAACATGAACGCCCATGTGTATGCATGGGCGTTTTTTTGTGTGATACTCATTCCATCGGTTCTCCTTCGCAGAGCACCGCCCGGGCTTCCCATGCTTTTCCCGCTTCCATGCTCATTCGCCAAAAGCATTTGTGATTGAAGAAAATACAGACTATACTAATGACGTAGATCGGAGCTGCCACAGGCAGCCCTAGCCATCAAAGGAGGATACGATATGGAAACATACAAACAGGCTCCCGTCATCGGCTTGCGCCGTGTGGATGAGAGCGCAGAAGGCAGCCGCGCAAAGGTGTACTTCACCCGCGTGATCGATGCGGCGCACCTGATCTCGCTCTACGCACGGATCAATGATGCCATCTATGGCAAAGTAGCCATCAAACTGCATACCGGTGAAAAGCATGGGCCGAATATCCTGCCGCGTGACATGGTAGCAGCCTTTCAGAAGCAGGTGAAGGACAGCACGATCGTAGAAACGAATACGCTCTACCAGGGAGACCGCTACACGACAGAGATACACCGCGACACCCTGAAGGTGAATGGCTGGACCTTCTGCCCCGTCGATATCATGGACGAAGAAGGGACTATCGAGCTTCCGGTCCGTGGCGGCAAGCATTTCAAGACAGTCTCCATGGGCAGCCACATCGTGAACTATGACTCGATGATCGTCCTCACCCATTTCAAAGGGCATGCCATGGGCGGCTTCGGCGGCTCGATGAAGAATCTCGCCATCGGCTGCGCGGATGGACGCATCGGCAAGAGCCAGGTCCATGGCGTCGATGTAAACAACCAGCCGGAAGACTGGAACGCCTGGCCAGGCAAGGAGCTCCTCATGGAGAACATGGCGGAATCCGCCAAAGCCACCATTGATTTCTTCGGCAAGCATATCGTCTACCTGAATGTCCTGCGCCGCATGTCTGTCGACTGCGACTGCGCCGGTCTCATCGCTGCCGAGCCGACGATCCCGGACATCGGCATCCTCGCCTCGACCGACCTTCTCGCGATCGATCAGGCATCGGTCGACCTCGTCTATCAGACCGCCTCGAATCAGGATCTCGTCAAGCGCATCGAGTCTCGCCACGGTCTCCATCAGCTGCAGGCGATGAAAGAGCTCAAGATGGGAAATCCACAGTATGAACTCATCGAAGTGGAATGATAAAGGTTCAGCGGGTTCTATAGGTTCAAAGGGATTGGTGCGGCGCATCATAATCAGAAGCGCCGCGGAATTTTGATAGCGCTTCGCGCCGTCGTCATTTCGAGCGTAGCCAAGAAATCTCTATGGCAGAACGCTCATTGCCTGCTGTGAGACAGCACCAAGACATCGTTTTCCCTCGGCGCATGCACGCTGATTTCCTGCGGTGCAGTAAAGATCCCTCGCCTACGCTCGGGATGACGATGCCGGAGAATCCCAGTCACTAGTCACTAGTCACTCCTAATCCCTAGCCACTAGTTACTCGTCCCTGCTTTCAAACTTATCCCCCGGGTCGTGCCGCCCCATAGGTCCCCATAGCATCAAAAAGCATTTTCCCCGCGGAAAATGCTTTTTTGCTTTCAATTTACATCCCCTCGTTCTTTGACTATAATGAGGATAGGATTATCATCTTTCTGGAGGTGCTCTCTATGAAAAAACGTACACTACTCCTGACGCTTGCTGCCCTTTTGGCAGCAGCTGCGGTTTCTGCCAATGAACCCACGCTCCCCTTCACGGCCGCAGTCAAAGAGAACGGCATGTGGGGCGCAGTGAACGGTGCCGGTCAAATCGTGATCCCGATCTCATATGACCGTCTTGGCCTCTCACTCTCCGAGGCCAACGAGCAGAAGGAGGACCTTCTCTCTGAAGAGGGGCGTGATGATCTCATTGAAGCAGAAAAAGGCGGACTTCGCGGATTCTTCACCCGCACGGGAAAGGAAGTCATCCCGATCTCCTATGAAAGCCGCTCCATCTGGAAAGAAGGCGTTCTCGCCGTCCGTGGGAAGGACAAGAAGATCTCCTTCTATAAAAAAGATGGATCGCTGATCTCTGGTACCGCCTACGATCAAGTCTCCGACTTCGAGAACGGCATGGCGATCGTAAAGCAGGGCGCGACCTATGGTTATCTTTCGCTCGATGGAAGAGAAGTGAAGCCTGTCTATCAGGAAGCGCGCTTCTTTGAAGACGGCCTCGCCGCCGTCAAAGAAAAAGGACGCTGGGGCCTCATCGACATGACGGGCCGCTATATCGTCTCCCCGATCTACAAGGATACCGGTGCTGCCTTCCAAGAGGGACGACTGGCCGTCAAGAGCCAAAAGAATCTCTGGGGCTACATAGATAGAGAGGGCAAGGAAATTATCCCTCCCGCTTACAAAGCCGTCTCGCCGGCCTTCAGCGAAGGCTATGCGGCTATCCTAAGCGACAGCAAGCTCTGGGGATTCATCGATACCGAAGGAAACGTCACCGCAAAGCCGCAGTTCAAAGCTGTGCTGACCCCCTTCTCCGAAGGTCTCTCCGGTGTCAAGACCATCGACGGCAACGGCTATGCCAGACCTGACGGCACCATCGCCTTCATGGCAGACTACGACCAGCTTTTCCCCTTCAGGGACGGCCTTGCCGAAGTCAGAGAAGGCGAGGTGGAGACGCGCGCCGTCCGCAGCCTTCCTCCTATCTCCATCGGCATCGGCTGGGGATGGGGCTGGGGATGGGGCATCGGCCTACCCATCTGGTATCCCGGCCGGTACGACTATGAGCCTGTCACATCCGTCACGGAGAAGCGCGGCTATATCGACAAGAACGGAAAAGTCATCGCCAGCCCCGCCAATGACCGCGTCTTCTCCGCCGGAAGAAAAGGCATCCTCCTTTCGAAAGACGGCCGCTATGGCTGGGTCGACCGCGAAGGTAACTACATCGCTCATACCCTCTATACCGGCCTCCTCCCCGATGAGGAAGACGGCGTACTTCTCGCCAAAGATGAAAACAAGAAATGGGGCCTCCTCTCCATGGAAGACGGTCACGAGCTTCTGCCATTCTCCTATAAGGAGATCCGATCCTTGGGCAGTGGTCTTTTCGGTTATAAGGAAGAGGGCAAATGGGGCATCGCAGACAAAGACGGGACACGCCTCACCGCCCCCCTCTACCTCGCTGTATCGAAAGCAGGAGAAGGCCTCCTTCCCGTCAAGACAAAGAACGGCTGGCGCTTCCTCACGTCTGCGGGTCATGAAGCCTTCCCTCATGACGACACCTTTTCCGACGTCACCCCCTTCTCCTCCGGTCTCGCCGGCGTCAAAGTCAAAGGCAAATGGGGGCTCATCGATAAGACGGGGCGCTATGTCATGCGCCCCGCCTATGAGGATCTGGATATTTTGTGACAGTGGCACAGACAATGCCATTCCGTGAAAAAAACGCTGATCCGATCGCTTTGCGATCCGATCAGCGTTTTCTTATTCCTCCTCGATTTCTCCTTCGACCTCAAGATACAGCTTCTCGAGAGCATCCACAGTCTCCTCTTTGGCCTGCCACAGACCTCGCCGCTCTGCCTCAAGGAGCGTCTCGGTGATGCGGCTAAGCGCCCAAGGATTCACACGCTTCATCCAGTCCTGCACCTTGGGATCCAGGGCATAGGCAGCGGAGAGCTTCTCATACATCCAGTCCTCCATGACATCGCTCGTCGCATCCCACTGGAAACTGACGGCGACGCGATTTGAAAGATCTGCCGCGCCTTTGTAGCCATGCTGCATAAGGCCTTCGATGAATTTCGGATTCACAGTCTCCGTGCGGAAAATGCGCTTCGCTGCCGCTTCGACAGTGCGTACCTTGATGCGGCTCCGATCGCTGCTGTCCCCTTCGTAGGCATGTGGTTTCTTCCCCGAGCAGCTTCTGACCGCTGCGATGAGGCCCCCGTGGTAAGCATTGTAGTCATCCGATGACATCATATTGGTCTCATGGTTATCCTCATTCTTGATGGTGACTTCCATATGCGAGAGACGCTCACGGAAGAGCTCGGGCTTGTAGTCGCCATTTGACTTCGATCCATAGGCATGACCGCCCCATCGGATGAAAACATTCGCGAGGTCATCGAGGCTGTCCCAATTTTTCTCCTCCAGAAGCGCCGCAACGCCTGCGCCATACGTCCCCGGGGCATCCCCGAAGATGCGGTACGCAGCCTCCCGCCACGCCTCTTCCTTGGGCGAGCCTTTTTCTTCCATGATCCTGCTGTCCTCAGAAATATGTTTCCTGACGTAATTATCCTCGTCATTCTCCGCAAGAGAGGCGGCGAGCAGCACCGCCCTGTCCATGAGCGAGACGACAGAGGGCATGGTATCACGGAAAAGACCGCTGATGCGCGCCGTCACATCGATGCGCGGACGCTTGAGCTCCGACAGAGGGATAGGCTCCATACGCTTCACATAGAGGCTGCCCGGCTCCCAGATAGGGCGAATGCCCATGAGATAGAGAAATTCTGCGATGCACTGCCCGTGACTTCGCATATTCGCGCCCGACCAGAAAACCATGCCAACGCTTTCCGGATACCGGCCTTCACTCTCGATATATTGCGAGATGACCTGATCTCCGAGCTCTTTCCCCACCTCCCATGCCGTCTTTGTCGGCAGACGCCGCGGATCGATGCCGTAGAAATTCACCCCTGCCGGCAGAAGAGAGACACCGCCCGCGTGCGGAGAACCGGAGATCCCCGGCACAATGTAACGGGCAGAAAGCCCGCGAAGGGTATGCTCCATTTCCTTTTTTGTCTCTGCAAGGCGCGGACATACCTCCTCACAAACGAAACGAAGCAGCGGCTGCTCTCTCTCTGTCCCCAGTGCCTTCGCCTTCTCTTTGTCGAAATGCATTTCTGCCAGCTTGCGAACCAGACCCTCTGCCTTCTTCTGTAGGCGAGCCATCCACTCGCCCCCGGTGAGACCATTCGGAAAAAGTGTCTGTGCCTGTCCCACCAGCGTATCTACGGATGTCCCCTCCTCCTCAGCCAGCAGCTCACAGATCGAGGGGATGTCCCCATTCGGCAGACGAAGAAGAGCCAATATTTCATGGATGAGCGTTTCCTCCTTCGGCATCTCTCCTAGAATGTGCAGTCCGATATGGCACTCGCTATTTTTGAGATCTTCGATATAGCAGTGAAGGCGCGAAAGATACCCTGCCAGATCCGCTTCCGTATACGGCACCTCACCGTCCAGACTTGCTTTCTCCGCAAGCTCACGGATCCGTGGTACCAGCCGCTTCGCCGTTTCCGGTTCCGATTTCTCAAAATGCGCGTACTCATCCATCGCCTGCTCCAGCTCAGCCAGCTCCTCATACGTTCCTGCCTCTTCCATCGGTGCAGGCAAATGATCCACAAGACATGCACCGCCGCGCCGCTTCGCCTGGATCCCCTCTCCCGTGATCGTCATATGGTAGGGATAGATATTCGGCAGGCTTCCCAGAGCCAGATCAGGATAGCTTCCTCTATCCATCCCCGCACTTTTCCCCGGAAGCCATTCCAGATTTCCATGCGTCCCCACATGGACCACGGCATCAGCTCCCCATACATCACGGATCCACTGATAGTATGCCAGATACTGATGCGTCGGTGCTATAAAAGGATCGTGATAGATCTTCGACGCATCAAAGCCATACCCGCGCGGCGCCTGCACCGTGAGGAAAATATGCCCGTCCATCAGCCCCGGTACCAGAATATCGCCCGACTCCGTCGTCATGACCCTGCCAGGCGCCTTTCCCCAGTCCTTCTCCATCTGCCGCCGCGTCTCTTCGGGGAAGGTATCAAAGAAATCACAGTAGAGCTTCTTCGGGACCTTCTGACACGCCGCCTCCTGCTCCTCCGTCAGCATCGAGCGGTCATTCGTCGCGTGCGCCGTCAGCCGCTTCATGAAGGCCTCCGTGTCCTCCGGGATGAAATCGACCTGATAGCCTGCCTCCTTCATGAAGCCGAGCAGACGACGCACGCTCTCGATGCTGTCCAGACCATACGCACTCCCGATGTTCGAATTCTTCGGCGGGTAATTGTGAAAAATGATCGCGATCTTCTTCTCCGCATTCGGTTTCCTGTGCAGTCTCGCCCATGCCCCCGCCCGCGAGACCATCGCACGCATACGCTCGGGGATGGGCAGGTACTCCACCTCCCCATCCTCCTTCACATGCTTCGCAGCGATCGGCATCCCGTGGATGATCCCATCAAATTCCGGCATCGTGACCGAGATGGAGATCTCCATCGCATTCATCCCCTCCGGCGATGCCTCCCACTCCTCCTTCGGAGCGATCAGAGAGTAGGCCTCCAGCACAGGGACGCCCATTTCTTCCAGCGCCTTGATGGAAATCGACCCCGACGTCGTAAAGGAGAACTTCATCACATTCACGATGACATCGACGAGAGGCTTTCCCTCCTTCATGAAATACTTATCAAACACCTCACGGATCGTCGGCATCCCCAGCTTCGGATCCGGCAGGCCATTCGTGAAGACTGCGATGACATTGAATCCCTGCCGCTCCGCCTCTTCTATGAATGCCTTCTGGTAATGCAGGTCATCCCAGATCCACTCATCCCGATAGAAGAGAAGCCCCAGTGTCGGACGCCCCGCCTGCAGGAAAGCCTTCTCATACAGGGAAAGATCCGTCATGAATTTCTTCGCCATCCCCGGATGATAGATCCCTGCCCAGCAGATCGGCGACGGCGGCTCCGCATCAGGCATCCCCTGATCAAAAAGGGAACGCGCATAGAGCCACAGATTCTTGTAATTCGTCAGACCCCCATAGAACGAGTACGCCTTCATAGCCTCGATGTCCTTTGCCGCGACCCGCTCTATGCACTCCTCTTCTGCCGATCCCGCCGCATCCATGTAATACGGGATCCCTTCCCGCGAGAGAAAATGCATACACGCCGTCCAAAACTTCGTACGGATCGTATTTCCCATGAAACGGATCATAACCAGTGCGCTCCCGCGTAGTTTTTCTTCCCACGATGCGCTCCACGCAGAGCCATCCTCCGTCTTTACGACCTCTGAGGATGCGGGCATCTCTCCATCCGCGATCAATTCGTCAAGCGCACGGCGCATCATAAAATAGCGACGATCAATATTCGTCATATAAATGATTTTGGATGCCATAGATGGATCTCCTTGTGAAATAGATAAACTTAAACTGTGCGTTGATTGCTGTGAGTTGACTGTCAGCAATTAGCCATTGACGGCGCAGCCTGAATCGCTTGCTTCCGATCCCGGGTCACCAGTCACTGATCACCTGTTACAAATATCTCCGGATACACCGCCCGCGCCGCCGCTTCCACTGCGTCCACGACATGCTGGCTCATGACGTACTTGTACTTCTCCGAAAAAGGCACGAGCCGCCTCTCTTTGATCGCCGTCACTTCACGAAGTGCAGGATTTGACAGAAGCCCTTCCTCGAAGGCTTTCGTATCATCCCCCGCCTTCACCCGCCAGGTGGGAAGAAGGATCACATCCGGATCGATCTTCGGGAGGATCTCCAAAGAAAGGTATGCATCCGCCCCCTTCGGCACCTCATACACCGCTGCCCCATCCTTCACATGCGCGAGACGCAGGACATCCGAAAAAAGTGTCCCCTTCTTGCCCAGGATCCCGCGAAATGACATGCCGAGAGCCACCCGCTCCTTATCCGGTGAAACCGCCGAGAGCTTGGACGCAAGAGCGGCCAGCTTCGACTCCATGTCAGAAACCAGCGCCTCGCCCCTCTGCTCTTCGTGGACTGCTTTCGCAACGCCGCGCACCTTCCCCTTCATTTCCTCTACCGTCGTCGGGATCCCGGAAACATAGACAGGGACACCAGAGCGTGTGAGTACCTCGACCGTCTGCATGGGCGTAGACGTCGAAGCGATCACCAGATCCGGTGCAAGCCCCAAAATATGCTCCGGCTCCATATCGACCGTCCGCCCGACCCGGCTGACCTCATCCTTTGTGAGGAAACTGATCCCGTCATCTCCCGCATACTTCGAGTAGGCGGCAATGCGCCCAGGGGAAAGAAGCGCCGTCAGTATCTCATCCGTCCCGTACGTGAGCGAAACGATGCGCGTGGGATGGATGGGCGCGGATATAGTGCGCCCGGCATCGTCCGTCATGCTTCGCGTCTCGCTCTGCGGCGCGGGCGTGACCGAGCAGGCAGGAAGAAGAATCACTGCGAAAACAGCAAAGAAGAGAGAGAAAAGTTTTTTCAGCATGGTGAGCCTGTCGTATTTTAGAATAAAAAGCATTCAAGAAAAAGCGGCGGCAGCTTTTGGCTGTCAGCCGCTTCAGAAGATCAAATGGCGTCCTAAAGGAGATCAGAACTTATGAGAATAAGACAGTCTCCAGTTGTAAGGTAGTTCCAGATTGCCATATCTATTGGCATAGTTCTCATGATCGAACAGGTTATTCAGAGTCAAAGAGAGCGTATCATTGGGCGTCACATCGTAAATGGTATTCCATGTCACGCGAGACAGAGATGGGGTCTGCCTGCTGGTATATTCTTCCCGATCTCCCAGATATTTCCAGGACAATGTGCTTCTGATCTTGTCCGTTCTGTAGGTCACAGATGCGACACCATCCAGTCTGGCAGAATCCTGTACCCATCCTTTCGTGCCAGAAGGATCATTGACCTCCGGATTGCTGTAACTGAAGCCAAGGCTGTAATCCCAATGGTTATTAACCACCTGGTCGTATGTCACTTCTACACCGGTATTTCTAAAATTGCCTTTGTTATAGGCATACTGCAAATGTGTCGCTGGATCTTCCGGAGTCCAGCCGATTTTATTTTTAAAATCCATATGATAGACGGAGAATTTCAAACTCTGGCTTTCACTAAAATTGTGTTTGATTCCCGTTTCATAAGTCCAACCTTTTTCTGGCTTGAGTGTATCTGATGCTGCTTTTTGGCCATAATAGGAATCAACCGTCGGCATCTGGAAGCCGCGGCCAATATCTACATACCAGGAAGTATTGTCATTGAATTTATACAGAGTCTGGAACTGCGGATTAAAAACATTCTGATCCGAAACGGGATCCTTAATGATCTCAGCACGCAGTCCGAGCGTCGCACTGAATTTCGGAGAGAACTCATCGGTATAAGACAGATAGAATCCATGATTCAGACGATGGGCTTTATTTGCTTTCTTGACAAGTCCTTCATAGTCCTCTCTCTTGAATGTATAGCCGGCAATGAGGGTATCTTTCCCCAGTTCCCATGTTTTCTGTACATCCGTGATATAGCTGGACAGTTCAGCAGAAGAATCTACAGGTATGTTTTTGGTTCGATCAAACCCATCTGTTTTACGATAATTATACCCAATAATCGCCTTGATACCATTGTCTTTTCCTGTATAAGTCAATCCAGTCGTTAAACGCTTATCATCGAATCGATAATTATATTTTTCATACTTAGCTGGTTTTGTAGGTTTATTAACCCAATACTTCTCATTAAAGCTACCACGAGTAACATTTCCATCCTGATACATCAGGTTAAATCCAACTTCCTCGCCAAGCTTGGCCGCCACAGCAGCTCGATTCGACTGCCCTTTACCGACCCACCAGTTGATATTCGATCCTTCCGGATACGCATTGCTGTGGTTAATAAAATCGCTATACTCCTTCTGAAGCGAAACAATCAAATTCGGCCCCGCGTAAGTCACCCCATAATCATTATAGTAATTCCCCACGGTTCCTTTGATTGTAAAACTTTCTTTATCATCCCACGGTGTCTTTGTAATGATATTCACCACGCCACCCATAGCTTCCGCACCATAAAGTGTCCCTGCAGCACCTTTTACGATTTCAATCTTCTCGATCATATCTTTCGGGATACCTGCCAGTGAATTATAGTTTTTCAAATTCATCGGGATGCCATTGACCATGACCAACGTACCACGATCGTATCCACGCACGACCGTGCGTCCAGAGCTAAACCCGAAGTCCTGCCCCGCATCCCCATACCCTGTGCTCTCTACGCCCACCTGAGACTGGATCGCATCGAATGCATTTTTATAGCCGGCTTCTTCGATTTTTTTTGCCGTAACGACGGTGACATTGGCTGGCACATCGATATCTGCCTTCTCCGTTCTCGTTGCCGTCACGACGACCGGATTCAGCTCATACACGGCTTCACCGGCAGCAGACGCTATTCCGTATCCCCCCCATGAAATTCCGGCAAAGACAAGCGCTGAGAGCAAACATTTGACATCCTTTTTCATATATATCCTTCTCTCTTATAAATAACGCAGACGATTCCATAGATCCTGAACAGACCCTATCGACGACTGCGTAAAAACCACTGATAGAAAATAAAAAATGAGAACCTGAAAACAAGTCCGGCTTCGGACCTGCAGGTTCTCATTATATTAAGTGATAAGTGATTCAAATCGTATTATTATTGTTTTATGTATTATTATGGATATAATTATGGAACATAAATCTTATATTGTCAAATTTCTATATTATAATTGGTATAGTTATAGACTGAGAGCATTTAAAAGAAGTGTTTTGCCCCCTTGTCCTTCTCCCAGCAAAAAGCCCCCGCGCCGCTATGCGGCCGGGGGCTCTGTCTTACTTCGTGAGTTCTTTTTCTATTTTTTCGAGCGCCATTTCGAGCGTATGCCAGCCTAAAGTCGCGCACTTGACGCGGACGGGCATCTTGGAAATATCCTTCAGCGTGATAGCGGCTTCGAGCTCTTCGAGCTCGCTTTCATCCGTCACTTTGCCGCGGATCATATCAAGGAAGAGGCGGCAGAGGCGAAGGGCTTCCGGAACGGTTCTCCCCTGCAGGAGTTCAGCCATCATCGCGGTCGAGGCCTGGCTGATGGCGCAGCCGCTGCCGGTGTAGGCGAGGTCTTCGATGACGCCGTCCTTGATCTTGACCTCGATATCGATGTCATCGCCGCAGCTCGGGTTATGTCCGTGCTCATGGACGGTCGGGCATTCGATCTTGCGTTTGTTGCTCTTATCCTTGTTGTATTCGAGGATGAGGTCCGTATAAAGCTGTTTGAGTTCCATCAGCCGTCATACCCCATGACTTTCCGGACATCCTTGAGCTTTTCGAGGAAATAGTCCACTTCTTCTTCCGTGTTGTAGAAATAGAAGCTGGCACGGCAGGAGGCATTGATGCCAAGGTAGATATGGAACGGCTGGGCGCAGTGGTGTCCGGTGCGGATGCAGATGCCTTCCGCAGAGAGGATCTGCGCGACGTCATGCGGATGGACGCCTTCGACTTCAAAAGCGACGAGCCCTTCTTTTTCTTTTGGATCCATCGGTCCGATGATGTGAATGAAGGGGAGCTTCTTCATGCCTTCCAGGCAGCGGGCGACGAGGCGTTTTTCCTGTGCGCGGATCTCGTCAAAGCCGATGGCCTGTACATAACGGATGGCTGCGACAAGACTGACAGCACCTTCGACATACTGTGTACCGGCTTCGAATTTGGCTGGAAGCTCGGCGTAGGTGGTTTCCTGCTCATGGACATCCTCAATCATGTCGCCGCCCATCAGGAATGGCTCCATGTCATTCAGCAGTTCTTCCTTGCCATACAGGACGCCGATGCCGCCCATCGAGCACATTTTGTGCCCGGAGAAGGCGAAGAAATCGCAGTCTAAGTCCTGTACGTCGACAGGCTTATGCGGCGTGGACTGCGCACCGTCTAAGACGACGATCGCACCATGCGCGTGGGCTCTCTGGATGAGGGGTTTCGGATCGAAATCGATGCCAAGGACGTTCGATACTTCGGCGAAGGCGAAGAGCTTCACTCTCGGATCGTCGATCTTTTTCAGCTCTTCTTCCGGGAAATGACCGGTTTCCTTGTCGACGTAGATATAGTCGAGTGTCGCCCCTGTCTTTTGGGCAACGCGCTGCCAGGTGACAAGGTTTGAGTGATGTTCTGCGATGGTGATCAGGATATGATCGCCTGCCTTGAGATGTGTCTCCCCGTAGGAACGGGCTACGAGGTTCAAGGATTCGCTGGTATTTCTGGTGTAGATGATCTCCTTTTCGCTTCTGGCGTGGATGAAGTCACGGACGACCTCCTTCGAGGTGTCGTAGGCTTCCGAGGCGGAAATCGCAAAGATGTGTGCACCTCTGTGCGGATTCCCATTTTCATGGGTGGTATAGTCCAGCACCGCATTGACGACAGGAAGCGGGCGCTGCGTGGTGGCAGCATTATCAAAGTAGACGATCTGATGGCCGCCGACCTTGGTTTTCAAAATAGGAAAATCATTTCGAATAAGTTCGCTGTTCATGATCCCTCCAAATGTATAGTTGTCTGTTGCGGGTTCAAAAGGTTCCATAGGTTCAGCAGGTTGAAGGGGATGGTGCGGCGCATCAGGAAATGGAAGCGCCGAGAAATTTTTTATGTATGAGAATACGCTGCTCCCCTAACATGGGAACCCGTTGAACCTTTTACACCCATAGAACCTGTTCGACCTTTTATTCTCTATCTAATTTCATTCTGACCGCATTCAGCACTTCTTCCCGAAGTGTCTCATCCATACCGTCGATGATGGGACGGATCAGGGCTTCGACCACGATGCGGCGGGCTTCTTCCAAGGTGAAGCCGCGGCTCATCAGGAAGTAGATGGTATTCTGGTCAAGCTGCCCTGCGCTGGAGGCGTGATTGCCCTGTACGTCATCCTCGGTACAGAGAAGAAGCGGGAGGGAAATGTTTTTCGTCTTCGGATCGAGCTGGATGGCGAAGTCGCCTTCGTCGCCCACGGATCCGGCGCAGCCACGCTTGAAGTCGAGCGTACCGCGGAAAATCTTTTTCGACTCATCCGCCAGTGCGCCTTTGAGGTCGATCTCTGCCTTCGTCTTCTTCCCCACATGATCAATGTGGTAGAAGAAGTCGAGATGCTGCCTCCCGCGGCCGGCATAGATAGCTCTTTCATTCATCTCGGACGCATCGCCGGAGAGCTTCCCATAGCTGTGAACGATGATCTTCTCTCCGCCGAGCTCGGCCGCATAGAAGTCGGCGCGGGCACGAGCGGCGAGTACGCTGTGACGCTGGTCATAGATGATGGTCTTGGTGAGGCCGCTTTCCAGGCGCGATACGTGGAGCCTTGCATCCTCTGCAAGCTCATAGTACGCAGCAAGGACGCAGGTCCCTTCCCTGTCCCCGCCCGTGAGCTTCCATGTGAGGGAAAGGGTCGCCCCCTTTTCGAGCCGGAAAAGAAAGGCTGCCGACGCGCCCTCTTCCGCATGGACATCGATGACGAGACGAGCATCCTCCCCTTGGGGGATGGTGATGGTATAGTGACTGCCTTTTTCTGCAGCGAGTACCGTCTCCTTCGATGCGCCATCGAAATTTTCGGGAAGCGCGCCGCCTTCTTTGACATGGGTCATGTCGGAGAAGGTGAAGCTGCCTTTCCCTTTCGGCATTTCAAAGGAAAGCAGCGTATCATTCGTATGCAGATACCGATAGGTGAGAAGCGGCAGACGGTTGACTCTGATTTCTTCCATGATGCCCTCCTTAACCAATCGCGCCTTCGAATTCAAGATCGATGAGGCGGTTCATTTCTACCGCATATTCCAGCGGCAGTTCTTTGGAAATCGGCTCTGCAAAGCCGCGAACCAGCATGGCTTTGGCGTCTTCTTCGGAAAGACCGCGGCTCATGAGGTAGTAAATATCTTCATCCGGAATACGGCCGATCTTGGCTTCATGCCCGAGATCGATATCATCATTCTCGATGATGATATCCGGGATCGTATCCGAGCGGGACTCATTGTCGAGCATCAGGGATTCGCAGCTGATAGAGCCCTTCGTCCCCGTAGCTTTCGGCCCGATGTAGACGACGCCCCGGTAGATGGCCGTACCGCCGCCCTTGGAGATCGATTTCGAATTCACGGTGAGGGAGGTATCCTTCCCTAGTGCTTCGACCTTCGAGCCGGTATCGAGATACTGTCCCTTTCCGGCAAAGGTGATGCCGGTGAATTCACAGGTCGAGCGGTCGCCTTTCAGCACGGTATCCGGATAGAGGCAGGAGGTATGAGAACCGAAGGAACCGGAGACCCAGATCATGTGTCCGTCTTCATCGATGAGAGACTTCTTCGTGTTCAAGTTGTACATGTTCTTCGACCAGTTTTCAATGGTCGAGTAGCGCAGCGTCGCGCCTTTTTTCACGTACAGCTCGACAGCGCCGGCGTGGAGATTGGCCACATTGTAACGAGGCGCCGAGCAGCCTTCGATGAAGTGGCAATCCGCCCCCTCTTCGACGATGATGAGTGTATGCTCGAACTGTCCTGCGCCCGGTGCATTCAGACGGAAATAACTCTGGAGCGGCATCTTCACATGGACGCCCTTCGGCACATAGACGAAGGAGCCGCCGGACCAGACGGCATAGTGCAATGCCGCAAATTTATGATAATTCGGTGTGATCAGCTTCCCGAAGTACGGCTTGATGAGCTCCGGGTATTCCTTCACAGCCGTCTCAAAGTCGACGTAGATGACGCCCTGCTCTTCCAGCTCTTTCTGGATATTGTGATAGACCACTTCCGAGTCATACTGCGCGCCGACACCGGCGAGCGATTTCTTCTCCGCTTCCGGGATGCCGAGACGGTCAAAGGTGTCACGGATATTCTCGGGAAGATCCTCCCAGCTCGCTTTCATGTCCGTCTTCGGACGCACATAGGTATCGATGTGCTGCATATCCAGCTCGGAAATATCCGGTCCCCACGGCGGGAAGTCCAGCTGATCGTAAATCGCAAGAGCCTTTAACCGTTTCTCGAGCATCCATTCCGGTTCTTCCTTTTTGGCCGAGATCTCGCGGATGATCTCTTCCGTAAGACCTGTCTCTGCTTTATAGGAAAATTCCACCTTGTCCTTGACGTCATAGATGCTGCGATTGATATCTTCGACCTGGCTTCTGACTTTCTCTTCTGCCATAGTCACACCTCGCTGCGATAGACATCGAAGCCATTGGTCTCGATCTCATCCACGAGCTCCGGTCCGCCTTCCTTCACGATCTTGCCATCGATCAGGACGTGGACGAATTCCGGCTGGATAAATTTCAGGATCTGGTTCAGATGGGTGATGAGAAGGATCGCATTTCCTTCCTTATGATACGCAGAAATATTCTTCGATACGATGCGGACAGCATCGACATCGAGTCCCGAGTCTGTTTCATCGAGCATCGCGAGCTTCGGATCGAGGATCCTTAGCTGCAGGATCTCGCTCTTCTTGCGTTCCCCGCCGGAGAAACCGTCATTCAGGTAGCGGTCTGCGTAGGACGGATCCATGGCGAGGTCTTCCATGCGCTGGCGCATGAGACGCTTGAAAGGGAAAAGCCGCTGCTGTTTCCCGGAAATCGTCGCTTTCGCGGTACGGATGAAATTCTCCATCGTGATGCCGGCGACCGATATCGGGTTCTGGAAAGACAGAAAGATACCGAGCTTCGCTCTCTTATCGACGGAAAGCTGTGTGATGTCCTCTCCTTCGAAGTATATATGACCCTCAGTGATCTGATAGACAGGATTTCCCATGATGGCGTGAAGCAGCGTCGACTTGCCTGCCCCATTGACACCCATAATGACATGGACTTCTCCCTGATTCACGGTGAGGTTAATGCCGTGAAGGAGCTCTTTCCCGCCTACAGATACGTGGAGATTCTCCACGCGAAGTAATTCACTCATTTGATCACCTCATGATATATTGTAAACTTGTATGCGCATTTTTTCGTATACAATCGATAACTTATTTCATTATATTCGATTTAGGCAGGGATTACAATGGGGAAATGAATAGGGTTCGGGGTTCCAGAAAATCAGGACTGCGGAATGAGGAAGGTGGCGGCTTCTCCGCCAATTTGAAAAGCAGGGATGAGTAGTCTCAAGTGACTGGTAACTAGAAGACATCGGACTCCCGTATCGTCATTTCGAGCGCAGCGAGAAATCTTCCTTGCAGACCGACAAACTACGCCTATGTGAACGCAAAAACACGTAGCAACAAGGCATCGTTTCCCTGCCAGTGCTTATGTGATACTGATCGCAGTGCAAGAAAGATCCCTCGGCTGCGCTCGGGATGACGATACGAGGAATGGCTACCCTAAAAAATTTGAAAGCAGGGATGAGTAGCTAGGGATTAGTAGTCTCAAGTGACTGGTGACTAGTGACTGGCATACCAACTCATAGCATCGCCATTATTTATACTTCGCGGCGCTTCTATATTTTTATGCGCCGCACCACCATTTCGCATTTCTCATTTCTAATTTCTAATTCATGCGAGTCTTTCATCCACAATCAAGGCCCACCGCCCCACTGGCTACCTCTGAACCCATGGAAACGCTGATTAAATCGCGGAGTCAGATTTTACAATACTTTTTATACATGACTTCGTCATAGCCTTCCTTAAATAGCTCGCTATTCGCGTCAGGTTATTCCTCGTCATGTATAAAAATTCAAGAGTAAAATCTGACAACGATTTAATCAGTGTTTCCCTAGCCAAAAAGGATCCCCTCGTCATGAGAGGATCCTTTTTCGTACCGGCTATTTTTTCACATCAGGTTCTTTTTCAAAATTCGTATCGGCAAACCATTTGTCATAGATCTTATCATATTCTCCATTATTCATGAGCTTGCCCAGTGCTTCATTCACTTCTTTCTGGAGCGCAGGGTCTTTCTTATTGAGAAGCATGACGAAGCCGCCGCTGCCGGAAATGATGCCGGCGGAGCGGAGCTTGTCCGCTGCCCCATGCGTCATGTAGAAGAGAGCGACAGGCTTATCGAGGATAAGCGCATCAGCCTCCTTGCTTTCCACGGCCTGAATGAGCTGGTCATGATAGTCATACTCCTTCACTGTCGCACCGAGCTGCTTGGCCGTCATCACATAGACAGTGCCCTTCTCGACGGCGACGGTCTTGCCGGAGAGGTCCTGCGAGCCATGGATACGTTCATCATCCTTGCGAGACAGGATGGAGACGCTTTCCTTATTGTAGTAGATCGAGGAGAAATTTACCTTATCTGCGCGGTCCTGCGTCATATCACAGGCTGCAACGGCGATATCAGCCTTATTGTCTGCGACGGCCTGTACGATCTGGTCAAAAGGCATGCTCTTGTACTCGGTCTTCGCTCCCATTTCTTTGGCGACTGCATTCGTGATATCCACATCGAAGCCGATAATCTTATCTTCTTTATCCTTATAGACAAAGGGCGGATATGTCGCGATGCAGGCGACCTTCAGTGTCCGTTCCGCGGCTCCTGATGCCGCTACTTTCTCCGGGCTGCTCTTTGCGGGCGCTCCCCCGCAACCAGCCGTGACTCCCAATGCTGCCAAAGTGAGAAGGGCAGCTCCTGCTTTCATCCATTGACGATTCATTCAAACGCCTCCTTGAAAGACTGTAGGATACATCATGCCATTTCTTTCATTATAAAAGCTGGAAGAGAAATAGGCAAGGGAAAAAGGGTTCAGGGTTCGGGGTTAGCCCATGGGGCGTGCTGCCCCTTGATTATTTGCGAAAGAGGTTCAGCAGGTTCTACGGGTTCAAACGTGTTGGTGCAGCGCATAATAATCAGAAGCGCTGCGAAGTTTTGATAGCGCTTCGCGTGCATCGTCATTTCGAGCGTAGCCCTCGATCTTTATTGCAGAACGCTCAACAACGCATGTGAGGCAGCACCAGGACATCGTTTCCCCTCAGCGCATACACGCTGATTCCCACAGTGCAGTAAAGATCCCTCGGCTACGCGCGGGATGACGATACCAGAGAATCCCAGTCACCAGTCACTAGTGCCAAGACAACGACCAACCAACTTCCCCCAAAAAGAAAAAGCCTGCCGTATGAGTCATATCCGGCAGGCGTCAAAGGAGAAGACTATTTTTTATTATTATATTTTACTAATATATATCTATTAGTTCGGGAAGAATGGCCATACGATCGGGATAACGATGACAGATACGATCAAGCAGACCACCACGAGGCCGGAGCCGGCTTTGACATAGTCCATGAAGGAGTACTTGCCAGGACCAAGCACAAGGGTGTTTGGCGGAGTGCCGACCGGAGTAGCGAATGCACAGGAGGACGCGATGAGGATCGCCATGAGGACCGCTCTTGGGGAAGCGCCGACCTGGGTAGCCAGAGCGATACCGACCGGACAAAGCAGTGCTTTGGACGCGGTGTTGCTCATGAACTGGGTCAGGATGACAGCGAGAATGAAGAGGACAGCCGTGATGAGGTACGGAGATGGGTTGCCGCCCATGGCTGCGACAGTGAAGGTCGCGATCATCTTGCCTGCACCGGAAGTATTCATGGCAGTAGCCATCGGGATCATTCCTGCGAAGAGGAAAATGGTGACCCAGTCAATGGAGTCATAGGCCTGACGTTCGGTGAGGCAGCCTGTAACGACGCAGAGGAGTGCGCCGATGACAGCCGCGATTTCCAGCGGAACAAGGTCCGTCGCCATGGTGATGATGACGCCGAGCATGATGACGCCGCAAATGATCTTCTTCGTCTTAGAGGTTTCATTGGCTTCGATTTCCTGTTCCACTTCCGCTGTCTTGGCGAAGGAGTCATCCATCTTCACTTCCGGAAGGATGTGCCGACCGACGAGCAGCATATAGATGATGCCGCAAATGGTGATCGGGATACCGATATATGCATATTCAAAGAAGGAGAACTGCAGCTCAGGCATACCGGCGGTTTTCAGAGCTACGTTTGCAATGATGTTTGGCGGCGTACCGATCAGTGTGCAGGTACCGCCGAGACCGGCAGCAAATGCCAGAGGCATGAGAATACGGGATGGCGAAAGATTGGCTTCCTTGCAGACGCCGATGATGACCGGAATGAGGCAGGCCGTGGTGCCGGTATTCGAAAGGAAGGCAGACATAGCAGCTGCGATGATCATGACGCCGATCATCAGCTTCGTCTCACTTGTGCCGAAAACCTTGACGATGCGGGCACCGATGTCCTGGGCCAGACCCGTGTAGAACATCGCCGCACCAACGACGAACATGCCGCCGAAGAGCACGACAGTGGAATCAGCAAGGCCAAGGAAGACCTCTTTCAGCGGTACCAGCCCGAGCAGCCAGCAGCAAACAGCAGAAGCGATCGAGGTGACCGCCAGCGGAATCTTTTCGGTAACAAAAAGAATGGCGACGACAAGCAGAAGCAGCAGACATTTCACTGCTGGATCCATCGCGATTAAGAAATCCATAACGTTCTTACATCCTCCTATGGGTGTGAATCTGAGGAAGGAATCGATATCCTTCTAAGAAATATATGTGGAGAGTTGCTCTTCAAAATTCTCATTACGTTTCCCCCTTTTTTATGAAGCGGGATTCTTTTTCGGGATACACGATGCTGACTGGCTGCCAATCTTCATAGTGACCATAGGTACTGATGAGTCCGAAATTTGATTGATCTGTCTCTATGAAGCGGAAATAGTAATTTTTATCCCATTCCTTCATGAGTGGCAACAGGTCCAATCCGGTATTCCCTTTTTGTTCTGTCACGTGAACCTCCTTTCTGAAAAAACAGCAAGAACAACTGACATGGAAAGCATAGCATTTATGTGAGTAAATTAAAAATATATGATAGGAATTTTAAGTGTTGATATTTTTATTCTCATTCCAATTGGTTTGGTCGTTCTTCTTTCTGCCGTCTTTATGCTTATACGGAATATGTTATTGCTCATGCTGCGCAGATCCGATACCGACCAATGAATCCCCCAGGCAGCTTTTCCGCTCCGAGCCCTGTTTCTCCACCAATGAAAAGATCCCTCGCTTTCATTTTGTCATGACCGCACGAGAGGGATCCTCGGCTGCCAAACGGTATCTCCCGTGCCCCATCCCATATAAAAAGGACCCGCCGCTGAACGGGTCCTTAAGGCAAGCCATCTTGCATTCAAACTGAGGAAGGTAACAGGATGAAATACATTATAGTGAGACAGCTTTCAAACAAGGGGAAGATGATGGGCTGTAGGCGATCTGTCCTGCGCCCATGTATCATTTTAACGAAGGTGACCGATGAAGCTCAGTTTTCTTCTGTGCAATGTTTCAAGCTGAGACAGAGTCAGCTTATTGCCCTGAATGGTATCGGTGAACTGGCGAGTCTGTTCCTTATCATGAAGATACTGGCTGGCTGCATCAAGCCGATGGCTAAAAATTCTGTCAAATGGGGTCGTGTGTTTTTCTAACATTTCCATCACTCCTTTGTGAAATTTGCCTTGCGGCGTTTTCCTGTCCTGGCAGACATGGGATTTAACTTGGCTATATGATACAAAATTTATCATAAAATTAAAAATATCTGATAGGAATTTTAGTTATCCAAGGGAAATCATTGCCGCTTGTAGGAATGAAAGTCATGCAAATCTGAAAATGACAGCGCACCCCCCCTACATTTGCCGTTTATTGGCGTTTGCAATTGCATTTATTAGTTATTTCTTATATAATATATAGAACCATGATTCCTATGTGCATTCATTTCCTATCCTGGCAGACATGATCTGAATGCAAAGGAGATTGATATGGAAATTGATAATTACAGAAATTTTCTTGCCATCGTTGAAGCAGGCAGCATGACGGCCGCCTCGGAATATATCCACATCGCGCAGCCTGCACTATCGAAGCAGGTGAAGTCGCTGGAGAATTATTTCGGTACGAAGCTCATCATCACGACACGCGGGAGCAAGCACCTCATCCTGACTGATGCAGGCCGCATCCTCTACCACAAAGCGAAATACATCTGCTCTCTGGAGGATATGGCCAAGAATGAGATAGGAGATGTCAGCGACGGCAGCAAGGGGACGCTGCGCTTCACGGTTGCCAATTCCAGAGCAGCTGTCTTCATCAAGGAATGTCTCGAGCCCTTCCATCGCCTGTTTCCTCTCATCAATTATGAGATCCACGAAGGCGGCATCACAGAGCAGTCGCAGCAGCTCCTCTCCGGCATTGCAGAGCTCGGGATCCTTTCGGTTCCCCCGATCCACCAGAATAACTTTGACGTCCTGTTCCGCCGCAAAGAAAAGATCGTCTGTGTGACCGCAGAAAATTCTATTTTTCTGAAAGGGATCACCGTACCGACGCTGCCGGAGCTTGCGGAATGTCCGCTCTGTCTCTCCACCGGCTGTCATCTCATGATGTCGAAGATCTTCGCGGAGAAATCCATCCGCCCGCAGATCCTTTCCATCTGTACCACGCGTACCACCGCTCTGCGCTGGGCAGAGGATGACTGCGGCGTCAGCATCGTCCCTATGGAGCCAAAAGAGAAGCTCCCAGAGGGGCTCATTGCCAAAGCCATCAGAGGGGTCGATACGGATCTGTACAAGACCGTCGTCCGCGTCAAGGGCCGCCCACTCTCTGTGGTCGCGAAGAAATTTTTGCAATTCTACAGTGATGTCCGTGACTCAGAGCGCATGATAAAAGTCAAAGATCTGTGAGGACAGTTTTATCACAAGTAATATCACTTAGGCATAAATGATGGACTTGTCACTGGTTTATTGTTTATAATGAAATCATAATAATCTAGAAAGCGATCTTTCATCTGATGATCACAAGTCTCCTCCACTGGCAGGTAGGCTCCTGCCATCCCGTCCACTGGACAACCGAGTGAACGATCTGCTTTCTATCTCACTGCTACGGCAGAGAAGAAGGAGGTCCTCATGAGCAGTTTATATGACACCACCATGAAGCGTGAGACAATGGTTCAGAAATTTGAGCAGCTGCTTGCTCAATACAGAGCCTACTTCGAAGAAGCTGGAATCGATCTCGATGGCAAAGCGCCTGAGCTGATGCTCTATAAAGAAGCGCTGCGCATTTACACCTCTCTTCCACAGATGAAGAATATGGATCCGCTCTGTATCATGGAGGGCGAATATGATCTCCTGCGATCCATTTTGTCGGATATGCAGACAGGAAACTGGATGACATCTCCCTACTATAAAAAAGATGCCATCTGATACCAAAAAGGGTGTGGCCTAGGTCACACCCTTTTTTATATGCGAAAAAACAAGAACTATCCTCTTCCCGCACTCATACATCCCATTATGATCTGATGCCATCCCTATAGCTCCTCCCACGCAAAAAGGCGATGTGAAATAGCGATCATCTCATTTTCGCGTTCCATCTGCCGCGAGGGACTTGCAGCTCTCATAGGAGTGACCGGGAAACCTTATCCCAGCTATCTTTCATGCCATAGTCACCCTATCCGCCCCTGCGGGTAACGCTATTAAGTTAAGCGGAAGAACGTTCTTGGCTCCCCATCGGGGGAGCTGCCCGAAGGGCTGAGGGGGCTACGTAGC
>ENA-UEOW01000230-UEOW01000230.1-human-gut-metagenome-genome-assembly--contig:-NODE-230-length-30226-cov-6.655047_pt1 | contig 30226 bp, 26 predicted proteins | sample MGYA00242894_ERZ507904 | MGnify/ENA primary metagenome ERZ507904 (study PRJEB26167, sample SAMN06115426) | human gut metagenome | host: Homo sapiens | place: China:Chongqing | collected 2015-04-10... | reverse complement strand
AACACTTTCATGCAATACCGCTACGTAGCCCCCTCACCCCTTCGGGGAGCTCCCCCGATGGGGAGCCAAGACGTTCTGCCGCTTAACTTAATGGCATTACCTAGAGGGAAAGGCTGCGATACGAGAATACCACTTTCTAAAAAAAAGGCGGCAAAGCCGCCACGAGAACCCTGAACCCTGAACCCTGAACCAAATGAAAGCAAAGTAAAAAGGGGCTGTGAAGAAATAAAGATTCATTTCTTCACAGCCCCTTTTTCATTATCTCAGATTGAATGTGACCGGCACCTGTGAATTACAGGTGATCGCCACGCCATTCTGTTTGGCAGGGACGAACTGCCAGCCGTAGACGGCATTGACAGCGGCACTGTCAAGGGTGCCATTCCCGGAAGAGGCAACGACCCATGCGCTCGAGACGCTGCCATCGCTCGAAATGGTGAGACCTACGACCGTCGTTCCGGAAATATTCGCTCTGCGGCAGGATTCCGGATAGGCAGGCGCCGGATTGCTCAAAAGCTGCGGTCCCATGGTGACGCCATCTCCGGGACCGGCGCCGTCTCCATTTCCACTGCCATGGCCAGATCCGTTTCCACCGCCCGAGCCAGAACCCGATCCGGAGCCTTCCCCACTGCCATCGCCGGGACCATTTCCGGTACCGTTCCCACCGCCGGTACCACCACCGGTGCCGGAAGAGGTGCTCCCCTCTGAAGTGCTGCCTGAATGTGACGAGGTATCTGCGGCAGATGCGGTGTCCTCAGATGGTTTGGGTGCAACTTCGTGGACATCATTTTCTGCTTCTGGATCCGGTTCGGTCTTGACGGGAGGCGGAGCTGTCGGTGTGGCTTTTGCTTCTTTGATCTCGGGGAGCTTTTCATCCTGCGACGTTTCTCCCCCATTTCCACCGCCGCCACCGCCACCGCCGCCGCTCATCGTGACGAGGTCGACTTCGATGGGTCCTTTATTCACAGGAGATGCCGGGAAGAGCAGCATGAAGCCCGTGATGAGCCCCAAGGCGACGACGTGACAGGCGAGCGAGGTACCCAAAGCGGAGGACCATTGGTACTTGAAAGTACGCATCACACCACCCCTTTAGTCTGACTGCCCTTTGGAGGCAGTGGCAATGCCGATCTTGGAAATCCCGACAGATTTCAGCTGATCCAGAACAAAGACAAAATCGCCGTGCTCGGATTTCTCATCCGCGCGCAGTACGATGGTGATATCAGGATCTCTGTTCTTTTCGATCTCCATACGTTTCTTGAAGGAGTCCTTCGGGATCTTCTCCTGCTCGACATAGATGGTGCCGTCAGATGTCACGCTGATCGGCAGTGTTTTCTTGAGGTCGATCTGCGCGCTGGCGGTCTGCGGCAGATTCAGATTGATCGATTTCTGCACCACCATCGTCAGCATGGACATCATGAAGAAGACCAGAAGGAAGAAGATGATATCGATCATCGGGATGATCATGATCTTCGGCTTCTTCTCTACATTCATTGATTCAAGTTTCATTTCTGATCCGCCTCTACGATAGCCAAATACAGGGAACCCAATTTTTCCATCTGGGAAACGAAGTTAGATACCTGCTGCGAAAGGTAGGTGTAGGCGATAAGGGCGATGATGGCAACGAAAAGGCCGGATGCGGTACAAACGAGTGCTTCTGCGACGCCGCCGGTGATGGCAAATGGCTGGCCTTCTGCGGCCGAAAGGACATTGAAGGAGCCGATCATGCCGATGACGGTACCAAGAAGCCCCATCAGCGGGGACAGGGTGACGATGACATCAAGGTAATTCAGGTACGACTTCAAGACGCCGGCTGCATGAGAAGCCGCGCCTTCCAGAATGGCCGTTTGATTCGCTTTGGAAGAGAGCTGCTCGGCGCCGGCCAGAATGATACCGGCAGGAATGCCGCCATCGGCCTTGAGCGCCGCTTTCAGCCCTTCCTGATCATTGGCTGTCAGGAGTTCCGGGATCTCCTTCGTGAGCTTTTCGATATTCGACCGGTTCGCGTGATAGAAGCGGAAACGCTCGATGAAGATCGTGACAACGATGATAGAACAGAGAAGCAGCGGATACATCATAAAACCGCCGGCATGAAACAAGTGAAGTACATCCATTTTTCTAAAGACCCCCTGATATAAATAATAATGGCAAGCCATTTCTACATTAAGTTTAGATTACCATTTTAGAGGTGGTAAGTCAAATGAAATTAGTGTTTTTATTTAGCGAGCTTTAATAAAAAAGAATCGGGATGCCAGGTCAGCCCGGGAAGATCGCCCTTTGACGGCATAGCTCCGTTTTCTCCCTACGGAAGGAGACGGTGCGTATTTCGAAGGCGGTACCGATCATATTGTAATCACAAAAACCGCTTGACACAGCTTCCAAGAGAGCACAAACGACCTTCAAGGAGAGAAGCGCACCATTCCGGCATGTGCCATGCTATAATAGCATACAGTGAAAAGAACCCTCTTTCTATTTATGGCGTCATACAAGTATTTTTCACCGTTTCCTGCATCCATTTCCCTCATTTCCCAGAAAGGCCGCCCCCATGTCCTCCCATTTTTATATCCGTGATTTTTCAAAACGCACCCATGACGATGCACTCTCCGACAAGAGCCTTCTCGCACTGTCGGAAACGAAGTCGGAGCATACCATCGACGCCTATGAGTCGGACTGGAATGACTTCTGCGACTGGTGCTCGTACCATAAAAAAGAATCATTCCCGACCACGCCGGAAACGATCGTGAACTATATCAATGATCTGGCGGACTATGCGAAAACGGCGACCATCCGCCGCCGCATTTCCGCTCTGTCAGAGAACTTCAATGCGGCCGGCCTCACGAAGGAGAATCCCGCAAAAGCGTGGATCGTACGAGAAGCACTGATCGGTCTCATGCGGCAGAAAGGCATGCTGCAAAAGGGGAAAACGCCGGTGTATTTTGAAGAGCTTCAGGAGATGATTTCCCGCATGGATCTCCGAACGCTTCACGGCCTGCGCGACCGAGCGATCCTCCTCATCGGCTTCATGGGGGCTTTCCGCAGAAGCGAGCTCGTCTCTCTCACGATGGAAGATATCAGAAAATTTCCGCAGGGCATCGTCCTTCACATCAAACGCTCGAAGACGGACCAGCGGGGCGAAGGCCAGCAGGTCGGCATCCCCCATCTGAAGAATGTGCCTAAAGAAATGGACGGAATCCGTGCGCTCTATGACTGGCTGAAGGCCGCTGATATCCATGACGGCCCGATCTTCAGGAAGATCCTGAAAAATGGCAAGGTCGCTTCGACACATCTCAGTGAAAATACGGTGAATCTCCTCGTCAAAAAATATGCCGAACTGATCGGGCTTGACCCCATGCTCTATGGCGCGCACAGCCTGCGCCACGGCTTCGCCACGTATGCGGCGCTTCACGGCATCGAGGAGCGTCTCATCATGAAACAGACCCGTCACAAGTCCGTGGAAATGGTGCGCCGCTATATCAATGAAGCGGATGTCTTTACGAATAACCCGCTTTCAAAGATGTTCGGGGAGTGAGTGACTAGTGACTGGTGACTGGTGGCTAGGGATTAGGGATTAGGAAAGTCCCTCCAGTTGAGCAGACCCTTGGAGAAGGGTCGCGCCAAAGGCGCCGGATAGATGTGCCCCAAAGGGGCACCCTTCTATGTACAGGTATAAAATATATGTGAGACTACTTTTCCTTGCTTTTCTCCCGCGCCAGTGTCAGCCGAATATGTAAGGAAACGCCGATTCAACCAAAAAGCGCCGAGAAATCCACTGATTTCTCGGCGCTTTTTATGTATCTTTCAAGAGAGCCTGATGTCTCCTAGTCCCCCAGTCACTAGTCACCAGCTACTTCTTCTCCAGATATCTCCGTTTCAACTGTCCGCAGGCAGCCTGGATCTCGTCGCCCATCTGCCGGCGGACGGTCGTGCTCTTGCCGTGTTTTTCCAGGATCTCCTGAAAGATCTTGACATCCTTCCAGCTCGGCGGATACAGCTTGATATGCTCGGTGCCATTGATCGGGATGAGATTGAAATGGCAATTCATCTTCCCCACAAGGCGACAAAGCTCTTCCGCATTTTCACGGGACGCATTCACATCCTTGATGAGGATGTACTCGAAGGTCACGCGGCGGCCCGTCTTCTTGAAGTACCGGTGCGCAGCAGCGACGACATCTTCGATCTTGAAATGGCGGCTCGATGGCAGGATGCGGTTGCGGATCGTGTCATTCGGCGCATGGAGGGAGATCGCAAGCGTGATCGGGAGGCCTTCTGCGGCGAGTCGATCGATCATAGGCACGATGCCGCAGGTGGAGAGCGTGATATTTCTGAGGCTGATATTCAGCAGTCCCGGATCGCTCACAAGGCGGATAAAGCGGAGCACTTCATCATAGTTCGTGAGCGGCTCGCCCGCCCCCATCAGGACGATCGAGTGGATCGGCGCATCGAAAAGCTCGCGGAATGCGTAAACCTGAGCAAGGATCTCGCCCGCGGTGAGATTCCGCTCCAGACCGTTTCTGGTAGAGGCACAGAAAATGCAGCCCATCGCACAGCCCACCTGCGTGGAGACGCAGATGGAATTCCCATAAACGTGGTGCATGCAGACGGTCTCGACGAGTGAACCGTCTGAGAGCTTCACGAGGAGCTTGGTCGTATCGCCGTCATTCGATGTGATGTGGCTCATGATCACAGGCTTCTCGAGTACAGCACTCTCCTTCAGCCATTCCCGCATCGGCCCCGGCAGCTGGGTCATGTCGTCAAAAGAAAAAATATAGCGGCGATACAGGTAGTCCTGCAGCTGCTTGGCTCTAAATTTCGGGAAGCCATGGCTTGTGATCCATGTTTCCATTTCGGGGAGACTGTGTCCCCAGATATTCCAGGCCATAGAGGCTCCTTTCGTTCAATAAGGGATGAGAAATACAGGCGATGCCGCCCTACTCCTCCGACTGCTTCTTTAATTTCGCCACGAAGAAGCCATCGCTCTGTGCTTGATCTGGCCAGATGGTGAGCATACCCTTTTCGGATGCGCCAAGGCCTTCCAGCTGGAAATCGATCGGCGCAAATTCGAGATGATTTCTTAAAAATGCAGTCACGATGTCTTCATTTTCCTTGCTATTGAGCGTGCAGGTGCTATAGACGAGGGTGCCGCCTTTTTTCAGGTACTTGGCCGCCTCTTCGAGGAGGGCCTTCTGCAAGGGCGGAAATTCCTGCAGATCCTCTCTTGTCCTGCGCCAACGGATCTCCACCTTGTGCGACAGGACGCCAAGCCCTGAGCAGGGCGCATCAAGAAGGACCTTATCATATTTCTCATAAACGGCGGGCATGGGCTTCGTCGCATCGCGCGGCCCTGCGTGGATGATGGTGATGCCTTCCTTCTTCGCATTCTTTTTGATGAGGGCGATCTTGTGCGGATAGAGATCCCATGCATCGATCGAGCCCTCATTTCCCATCATTTCTGCCATCTGTGTGGTCTTGCTGCCAGGTGCCGCGCACATGTCGAGGACCGTCTCTCCCGCTTTCGGAGAGAGGACTTTCGCCGGCACCATAGAAGAAGCCGACTGCACATAGGCGAGCCCTTCTTTCAGGAATGTGCCAAAGAAATAATTCGCCCCACTCTTGATCATGAAGCCTTCCGGCAGATAGGGGATAGGCGCAGCTTCGATCCCTTTTTCTGAGAGGAGTTTCTCGAAGTCAGCCACCGGCTGCTTCAAAGAATTCACACGGATGGTCATCGACGGGATCTCATTGAACGCAGAGAATACGGCATCCGCTTTTTCCACGCCCCATGCGTTCTGCCAGTCTTCAATGAGCCAGCGCGGCTGGTTATAGGTGAGCGCATCATGGAGGAGCGCATCCTCTTTTCTCGAAGGGATCCGGAAGCTGTCTTTTTTACGGAGGAAACTCCGAAGGACACCGTTCACGAAGCGGACATTGCCCGGATGCGTCACCTTCTTGGCGATCTTGACAGACTCATTCACCGCAGCCGACTCGGGGATGCGCGTCAAAAAGAGCAGCTGATAGAGGGAAAGGCAAAGAAGGATCCGCACGGAAGGATGCAGCTTTTTCACCTTCTGCGTCGAAAGCTTCCCGATGATCCAGAATAGGTGATTGTATTTCCGAAGGACGCCGTAGACGAGCTCTGTCAGAAGGTGCGCCTCCTCAGCCTTGAGCGGGTACTCTGCGAGGATGCGCTGGAGCACGATATTGCTATAGGCGTCTTTTTCAAGCACGTCGTAGAGAGCCTGATAGGCAAGGCGGCGCGCGGACGGTACGGGCTTAGCAGTCGAATATGTCATTGACTTTCACCTGATATCCATTCACAAAGTCACCTGCAGCCATTCTCTTATGGTTCTCCGGCTGCAGGAAGGAGATCGTAAGCGCTCCCCTTCCGCAGGCAATGGTGAGACTGTCCTTCGCAGAAATGATGGTGCCCGGTGCTTCTTTACTTTCCCCATCGCTGACCTCGGCGCGATGAATCTTCACACGCTTGCCGCGGAAGAAGGTATACGTCCCGGGATTCGGATACATGCCGCGAATAAGTGCATCAAGTGTTTGGGCATCCTTCGTCCAGTCGATGCGGCCCATCTCTTTCGTGACTTTTTCCGCATAGGTGGCTTTTTCATGATCCTGCGGCGTGGAGCGTGCGAGCTTTTCCGGAAGATCATCCAAGACAGAAATCAGAGCTTTTGCTCCTATCTCTCCAAGTGCCTCGAAGAGCTCCCCTGCCGTCATATGAAGAGGGATATCCATCTGGGCGGTCTCCACGATATTGCCGGTATCCATGCCCTGATCAAGCTGCATGATCGTGACGCCGGTCTTCTTCTCTCCGTCGATGATGACGCGCTGGATCGGAGCAGCACCGCGATACTTCGGAAGAAGCGAGGCATGGACATTGATTGCGCCATAGGTCGGAATATCCAGCACCGCCTTCGGCAGGATACGGCCATACGCGATGACGACGAGGAGGTCCGGCTTCAGCGCTTTCAGTGTCTCCACCTCCGAAGGGTCTTTGAAGGAGAGCGGCTGGTGGATCGGGATGTCGTGAGACATCGCAAATGTCTTCACCGGAGAATAATTGATCTTCTTCCCGCGACCATTGATCTTATCCGGCTGTGTGTAGGCTGCGACGGGCGTATAGCCATGCTCCACCATGGCAGAAAGAGCAGGCAGACAGAAATCGGGCGTGCCCATAAATACGATGCGATAGTTATTCTTCATCTTTTGGTCCTTTGTGCAAAGAAATGGCTTTTTCAATAAAAAGAATCCCGTTCAGATGGTCTGTCTCATGCTGGATGCAGCGTGCCAGGAGACCGGAGGCTTTCTTCACCTTCTTCTTACCGTGGATGTCCTGATAGCGGACGATGACACGTGCATAGCGTGTCACTTCCCCGAAAAGGCCCGGCACGGAGAGACACCCCTCCGAGTCCGTCGCCATCTCATTGCCGTCCGGCTGCCATTCGGGATTGATGTAGGCTTTGAATCCGCTTTCTCCGTCATCTGCAACAAAGATGCGCTTGGAGACTGCGATCTGCGGCGCCGCAAGTCCCACTCCGTTTGCTTCATACAGTGTTTTCTTCATATCAAGGATCAAAAATTTCAGTTTCCTATCGAAAGAAGTCACAGGCGCTGCGACCGCTTTCAGGATCGGGTTTCCGGCAGTAATAATTTCACTCAAAACGGGATCATTCCTTTCATATAACAAGTGACTGATAGCTAAGCAGTCAGGGATCAGGTTGTCGGGTTCAGGGCTATGGGTCATGGTGCACCGCTTTTAATTTTGATGCGCCGCACCACTTCTGACTTCTCACGCAAGAAAAAGTCTTCCAACGGAATCAAAGGGCAACGCCCCACGGGCTGCCCTTGAACCCTGAACCCTCATTTTACATCGGGTCTACATCGATAATTATATCATTTTCTTCAAAGATCGGAGACTGTCTCATGGCAGATTTCAAAGAAGAAAGTGTCCGCCCTTTGATGAGGATGGAAATGTAGTACATATTCCGCACCTTCTTGATCGGCTCATCGAAGGGCGGCGTGAAGGTGGTGGGCACTGCGAGCTGGGGATTCACCCGCAAAAGCCAGTGATAGATGCGGTTTGCTTTTTCTGCCGCCGTCTTTTCCTCTTTATGGAAGCAGGTAATCTTCATCATGCGGGAAAAGGGCGGGTAATTCAGCAGGCGTCGGTACTCGATCTCCTGCCGATAGAATCCTTCATAGTCCTGCCTCGCCGCCGCCTGAATGACATAGTGATCCGGATTATACGTCTGGAGCAGGACTTCCCCCTGCTCGCGGCCACGGCCCGCACGGCCTGCACACTGGGTGATGAGGTTGAAGGTCTGCTCGGAGGCAAGGTAGCTTGGCATATTGAGCGGCCCATCTGCCGAAAGGATACCGACCGTCTGCACACCGGGGATATCATGTCCCTTGGCCACCATCTGCGTGCCGAAAAGGATATCGATATCTCCGCGGCGGAATTTTTCCAGAATGGTCCGCGCGCTGTTCTTCTTCTGCGTACTGTCTACATCGAAGCGCTGGATGCGTGCTTCGGCAAGCGCCTCGTGCAAGTCCTCCTCGACATGCTGCGTACCACGCCCGAGGTAGAGGATCTTCCGGCTGTGGCACTTCGGACATTCATGGGGCAGCGGATGCACTGTCTCGCAGTAATGGCATTTCAGCTGCGCAGTGTCTTTGTGATAGACCAAAGAAACATCGCAATTCGGGCATTTGAAGACATAGCCACAGTCAGCACACATGAGCGTCGTCGAGAAGCCGCGGCGGTTCAGAAGAAGGATGGACTTCTCTTTCCTTTCGATGGTCGCCCTGAGCATCTCCACCATCGGATGCGACAGCGCCTCCCCGGTGGGATCGCCCTTGAGGTCATAGATATGAATGGCGGGAAGTTTCGTCTGAAAGACGCGGTGCTTCATTTCCACAAGCTCGATCTTTCCCGTCTTCGCCGCATGGTACGTCGCGATCGAAGGCGTCGCGGCGCCGAGGACGATCGGGCAGTGGTAGATCTCCCCCATCATCTTGGCCGCATCACGCCCATTGTAGCGGGGCGTCTCTCCCTGCTTGTACGAGGAATCATACTCTTCATCGACGACGATGAGCTTCAGATGACGGAAGGGCATGAAGATCGCCGAACGTGAGCCGATGATGATCGTACTCTCTCCATTGGCGATGCGCTGGCGGTTGTTATAGCGCTCGCCCTTGCTAAGACCGCTGTGAATGAAGACGACCTTATCCCCTAAGAGTGAGGCGAAGTAGGATGTCATCTGGCTCGTCAGAGCGATCTCCGGCACGAGAATGAGCGCAGATCCGCCCCGTTCCAGCGCCCTCTCCGCAGCGCGCAGGTACACCTCTGTCTTCCCGCTCCCTGTCACCCCCTTCAGGAGGATGCCTTTGAATGCTTCCGCATCAACGGCTTTGGAGATCACAGAAAGCGCCTTTCGCTGCTCTTCCGTCAGCGCTCGATCCTTCCGTTTTTCCTGCTCATCGATCAGAGAAAAGGTCTTCTTTCTTTTATAAAAGACCTTTCCATAGCCGGAAAGGCAGAAGGCCTTCACGACACTCGAAGAAAAGCCCTTCTCCGCCGCCTCCCGAAAGGACATCGGTCCTTTCTCCGTGAGCGCCTGCCACAGGAGCGCCTGTTTCGGACTGCGCCGCTTCTGTGCCTCATCAGGTGCCTCATTCGGCGCGAGCCATTTCTCCAGCGGCTCCTTATGCACGGCGGAAAGCCGCTCCTTTCGGACAAGCCAGGCCGCCTTGACGCATTTCACGAGATCACTTCCAAGAAGGGTTTTCGCATCTTTTTCCGAGAGACTTTCGACCGAAGGATCGATGAGCCCGCGAAGCTCTGCCTCCATCGGCACACGCGCCCAGTCGATCGTATACTCGGCCTCAGTCAGGATCCCCTTTTTGTCGATAAAGAAGAGGCGCAGCGCCTCGATCAGCATACACATATAATAGGAAGATAGCTTCCTCGCGAGTACGAGCATTTCCTCCGTGAACCACGGAAAAGGATCGACCAAAGAGCGGATGGGAAGCAGCCGATAGGATATCTTCTCTTCCTCCTCGCGGCGCACCGACAGGATGATCCCCTCCTCCGTGCGTCGTGCAAAAGGTACGACGCAGCGATAGCCCACATCCGCTTGCCCGAGAAGCGCATCCGGGATCCGGTAAGAAAAGGTGCGGTTCAAGTGCTTCGACGGCCGATTGATCAAGACCTCGGCGATGGAAATCAGCATAACACCCTCCTTTCGGCGCAAAAAAAGAGAAGACACGAGAATATGTCTTCTCTATTTTAGCATATAAAGGAAAGGGGTTTGGGGTTAGCCCGTGGGGCATGCGGCCTCTGGATCAGGGATGACCACTTTGCTTGAATGAGGAAGTAGGAATGGTGGTGGCGGCTTCGCCGAGATCCTTCGACTCAGGTCGCAGCTGTTCTGGCATTCGTTATCTCTCATACGACGTTTCTCGCCGCTCAGGATGACGAAACGGGGCGATGCCCGCTTTCGGTATTCAAACCGCAAATCTCATTTTCCTCGGCCAGCCTCCTGCCCTTCGAGCATCCCCCTTCCTGAGGAAGGGGGTAGATGCATCATCAGCCTAATCTCTAGCCACTAATCCCTAGTCACCAGTCACTACTCACTCGCAGCACCTGTAAACCTGTTATTCTCAGATTCCTGCTTCTTTCTTCAGCACTTCCGCTTTATCGGTATGTTCCCACGGGAGGTCCACATCGGTGCGGCCAAAGTGACCATAGGCCGCGGTCTGCTTGTAGATCGGGCGGCGGAGATCGAGCATGTCGATGATGCCGGCCGGACGCAGTTCGAAATGTTTACGAATGAGTGCGACGATGGCTTCATCGGAGATCTTGCCGGTACCGAAGGTATCGACGAAGATGGAGACCGGACGTGCGACGCCGATGGCATAGGCGAGCTGGATCTCGCAACGGTCAGCGATGCCGGCAGCGACGATATTCTTCGCTACATAGCGAGCTGCATACGCTGCAGAACGGTCGACTTTCGTCGGATCTTTGCCGGAGAATGCACCGCCGCCATGACGGGCCATGCCGCCATAGGTATCGACGATGATCTTACGGCCGGTAAGACCGGCATCCCCCTGCGGGCCGCCGATGACAAAACGGCCGGTCGGATTGATGAAGTACTTCGTATCCTGCAGGAATTTGGCCGGGATGGTCGGTTCGATGACATGTTTCACCATATCATCATAGATCTCTGCCTGAGTGACATCCGGGTCATGCTGCGTGGAAATGACGATGGTATCCACACGGACCGGCTTGCCGTCTTCATATTCGACAGTGACCTGTGTCTTGCCGTCCGGACGGAGGTAGGACAGTTCACCGGATTTTCTGACTTCTGCCAGACGGCGTGCCAGACGGTGCGCCAGTGCGATCGGCATCGGCAGATATTCCGGCGTTTCGTTCGATGCATAGCCGAACATCATCCCCTGATCGCCTGCGCCGATATCATACGGGTCGGCTTCATTGGATTTGGCTTCCAGAGACTTGTCGACGCCCATGGCGATATCCGGAGACTGCTCATCGAGTGCGATATTGATCCCTACGCTGTCAGCATCGAAGCCATAGACAGATGTGGTGTAGCCGATGTCACGAATGGTATCGCGAATGACTTTCGGGAAAGCAATGTGCGCCGTGGTGGTGATCTCACCGAAAACATGCACCTGCCCCGTGGTGACGGTCGTCTCACAAGCGACACGGCCATTCGGGTCCTCTGCAAAGATCGCATCAAGAATGGCATCCGAGATCTGGTCACAGATCTTATCAGGATGCCCTTCGGTAACAGATTCAGAAGTGAATAAAACTTTTCTGGACATAGTGTTCCTCCTCAAAAAACGATGGGATTCTATGGAAAATCATTTTGCCATGGAAATACCGCTCCAATCACAGGATCGGTGCTTCCCTAAAACTAAAAAAGCTCTCCGCGCAGGGAGAGTCCAGCCTCTCATCTGCCAGCTTGCGCTGTTGGAATTAGCACCGGTTCCATCGGAATGGTTGCTGCAGCTTCCTTGGGCCAATCCCTCTGCTGCTCTGGATGAGTGATATTCAAATCGAAAATTATTGTAACATAGATATGCGCGTTAACGCAATAGAAAAATTCAAGTTCTGGGGCTGAGACAGGCCGTGAGTCAGAAAACAGAGATTCGCAGTCTTTGATCCTGAACCCCCTATCCCTAGGCCATGAACATGGACTGTCCGTTTCAACAGATTCAAAAACGCGAAAAGGGCGCAGCATTCCTACCGCGCCCCTCTTCCTTTTATAATGATTTTGCAGCACACTTCTCCGCAGAGACCAGACTGCCAGGCCTCATTCATCACAGGTCACGAGACGATCATCCACAAAGAGAGCCGCCCCATTTCCTACATATAGAACAGCAGGGTATCGATGATAAATACCGGGTACAGGATCAGTATCGCCCAGCCGATATACGCGAAGAAGCCGGGCATCTTGATGCCATCCTCTTCCGCGATCGCCTTGATCATGAAATTCGGTGCGTTGCCGATATAGGTATTGGCCCCCATGAAGACGGCACCTGCGGAGATCGCTTCCAGCATGAGCGGGGTGACCGTGCCGACGGTAGTCGCGATGCCTTCGCTCGCGCCAAGGCTCGCCGCAGTCTGCAGGAAAACAAGGTAGGTCGGGGTATTATCCAGACAGGAGGACAGGAGTCCACAAACCCAGAACATATGCCACGGCTGATCGATACCAAGCTCTGTGCCATGGACTTTGAGAAGCACGAGCGCCGGGATCATGGTGATGAAGATGCCGATGAAAAGAATACCAACATCGATCATCGGCGTCATGGAGAAAGCATTCGCCTTATGGATACGATATGGCGTAGTGTGGAGAGACAGGAAGGAAGCCAGAAGGATCAGTGCGATCTCCACGATCGTCGCATACGGGAATACGATGTCATCAAAGACCGCTACCCCTGCCCCATCCTTGAAGAATGGTACATATTCCGGCAGGAAACCATTGGCAATGACACCAATGATGATGATGCCGATGTAAAGAAAATTGCGTTTCCCATCAATGTGGATCAGAGGCTCGCCTTCTGCGACCTTGATCTCCTCAGGCATACGTCCTGCCGCCAGATCCTTTTTGTAATAATGTCGATCCATCAGGTAAAAAATGGCCAAAAGGATGACCATATTCACCAGGAGGATCGGCGTCAGCTTGAATGTCCATGCAAAGGGTACTCCTCGCTGGAATCCCATGAAAAGCGGAGGATCACCGAGCGGCGTAAGACACCCGCCCATATTCGCCACGAGAAAAATCAGGAAAACCATGATGTGAGAAACATGCCGGCGCCATGCATTGATGCGGATCAAAGGACGGATGAGCAGCATCGCAGCTCCCGTCGTACCGATCCAGCTCGCCATAAGCGTCCCGACCAAAAGGATCAGCGCATTCGTCTTCGGTGTGCCCGCCAGACGTCCGTCCACCATGATGCCCCCCGTTGTCGCAAAAAGGCCGAATAAAAGTATGATGAAAGGCACGAAGTCCAGCAGCACTGCTTCCAGAAAACGATTGAGACCTTCCTGCCAGCCGTACATATACGAGAACGGGACCAGAAATGCGACACTCCAGAACAGAGCGACCCATTTTTCATTCTTCCGCCACCACAGGCCATTCACCAAAGGTACAAGAGCTACCGAAAGAAGCAATGCGACAAAAGGAATGATGCTCCAGAGAGGGAGCGACATATCCACCGCCTGATGCATCGCATCTTGAGCAGATACCAAGGGAGAAGACCCCGCAGTCAGCAAAATGGCGTACGGAAGTGCTTTGAGGGATCGACGCATAGTTTTCACCTTCCATCAAGATCATGAGTGTGGAATATACTTTTCATTATACCAATCATTAGCGCCCATGATTATTATTTATTTATCTCCATTTCAAAGCTATATCATAGTCTGAAATCTATGCTTTCAAAAAGCACGTTCATACATTGCGTATTATCCTATAGATGATAAGTTATGTTTGAAGTATCATATATGATATATACTCAAAAATATAGATAACAAACAAAAAGCCGCGGCTCGAACGAGCCGCGGTGGTAATGAGCAGATAAAGAAAGAAAGGACCACAAGACCTCACGCCCGGGAGACAATCGGCTGATGAAGATGCGCATATGGAAAGCGCTCGATCACCAATCCCCGGTCACTACCACGGGAGGAAGAATAGCAGCGTATCAAGGATGAATACAGGGAAGAGAATTTCGAGCGACCATCCGATATACGCGAAGAATCCTGGCATATGGATATGGCTGTCTTCTGCAATGGCCTTGACCATGAAATTCGGGGCATTCCCGATATACGTATTCGCTCCCATGAAGACAGCTCCCGCAGAGATTGCTTCCAGCATGACAGGCGTCACGGTACCAACAGAGGTGATGACCCCGGACGTTGCCCCGAGGCTCCCTGCCGTCTGCAGGAAAACAAGGTATGTCGGTGTATTGTCCAGGAAGGAGGAAAGCGCACCCGTGATCCAGAACATCTGCCATGGCTGGTTGATACCCAGAGCAGCACCATGTGTCTCGAGAAGGACCAATGCAGGGATCATGGTGACAAAGATGCCGGAGAAGAGAACAGCGACCCCTTTGATCGGATTCATGGAGAACTGGTTTTCTTTATGAATATTCTCAGGCGTGGTATGGATAGAAAGCTGGGCAGCTGTAAGAATCAGAATGATCTCTACCAAAGTGGAATACGGGAAAACGATCTCTTCAAAGATCGGGATCCCTGCCCCATTGGCAAAGAACGGGATGGCTTCCGGCAGGAAGTTATTCGCCATGACACCCACGATGATGAGCAGGATATAAAAGAAATTCTTTTTGCCATAGATCTTGACCAGCGGCGAATTATCATGGAGCTGCATATCGCTTGGCTGACGACCGGCAGCCAGCTCGTTCTTGAAGTAATGGCGATCGATAAAATAGAAGGCAATGAAAAGAAGGATGAGATTCAGCATCAGGATCGGGAAGAGATGAAACGTCCAAGTGAAAGGCACACCGCGCTGGAAGCCCATGAAGAGCGGCGGATCACCAAGCGGTGTGAGGCAGCCGCCCATATTCGCCACAAGGAAGATCAGGAAGACCATGACATGCGCCTTTTCCTTGCGCCATTCATTGACACGGATCAATGGACGGATGAAAAGCATAGCCGCACCCGTCGTGCCGATCCAGCTTGCCATGACCGTACCCACGAAAAGGATCAGCGAATTGATGATCGGCGTCCCAGCAAGCTTGCCATGTATCATGATGCCGCCTGCTGTCGCATACAGACCATACAGAAGAACAATGAAGGGAATGAAATCGAGCAGGATCGATTCCAAGAGACGATAAATCCCTTCAGAAATACCATACGCATACGAGAATGGTATAAGGAAGAAGAGCGCGCACCCGAGCGATACCCACTTCGTATTCTTCGCCCACCACAAGCTATTGATCAATGGAACAAAGGCCACTGCGAGCAGCATGACAACAAATGGAATGACGCTCCAAAAGGGAAGTGACTGATTCACCGTCTCATGAAAGACTTCATCCGCGGAAACAGCCGGAATTGAGCCGGCGGTCAAAAGAATGCTATAGAAAATACCCTTGGTAAACTTGGACATGGGACTTCACCTTCTGAATGAATGCATATGATTTCCGAAACGACATAGATGTCATAGACATGGCTGATAGTCAGATCAGACTTATCCACCGGACCCGCAAACCATTCGTTTTTGATACCGGAGATCGATCCATTGTATCATCCTAAAATGAAACGCTTCATTTTTAATTGCGAATTCATCATGTAAAGCAGTCATGGCTTTAGAATAATTGATGACTCTTCTCATGCTGATCCCCCCTTATTCGTGCTTTTTGGAACAATTTCAATTATAGCACCATTATCTGAAATGTTTATTATTTATTCATGACAAGTTTTCATTATTCCCATAGATTGTAATTCATATTTTTAACTTTTATTCTCCTTGTGCCATTAAAACGAATGCAGAATCTATGGATATGACATTTCATAAAATATACACTTCACGCTTGGCTGTATATACAGCCAAGCGTGAACAATCGTCTTCCGGTCGACTTATCCCATTCCAAAAGACCCTCCCCAATAAAAAAACACGGCATCCTTTCGGATACCGTGTTTTTAAGGACATTGCTTCTTGCGCTGTATCAGCTTTTTTAAAATGTATGCCGCAATAGCAAGTACACCAAAGCACCGACAGCGGCCGTGCAGGGGATCGTCATGACCCATGCAGAAACCATCTGGTAAGCGACACTCCAGTGGACCGCGCGGAAACGCTTCGCCCAGCCCACGCCCATGATGGAGCCAGTGACGACATGCGTGGTCGATACAGGGAGATGCAGCATGGTCGCAGAGAAAATGATAAGGGACGAGTTCAGATCTGCCGCAAGACCATTGACCGGCTGCATACGGAAGATCTTATTTCCGACAGTACGGATAATACGCCAGCCACCGACACTGGTACCGGCACACATCGCCGTCGCGCATGCCACTTTTACTTCCCACGGCACCTCGAGCGCTCCGATATAACCACCCGACAACAGTGCCAGCGTGATGATGCCCATCGACTTCTGTGCATCATTCGAGCCATGAGAAAATGCCATGAGTGCTGCCGATGCCATCTGGATGTGACGGGAGATGTAATTCACGCGCGACTTCCCTATATTTCTGAAAAAAACATAGAGGAGCGTCATGATGATATAGCCCATACCAAGAGCAACGATCGGAGAGCAGACGAGGCCGATGACGATCGTCAACACCCCGGCAAGGTGGATCGCACCTGTGCCGTAAGAGATGATGACTGCACCGATGACGCCACCGATCAGTGCATGAGATGACGAGGACGGCATCCCGATACGCCAAGTGAATAGATTCCAAAAGATCGCAGAGGCAAGCGCCGCGATAAGGACGACAGAGTCGACCATATGCGGTGAAGTGACGATCTCTCCGCCGATGGTCTTCGCCACCCCGGTAGAGATCATGGCACCGACAAAGTTCAAAAAAGCAGACATCATGATCGCTATCTTGGGACTAAGTGCGCGCGTCGCTACACAAGTCGCGATAGCATTGGCCGTATCGTGGAAGCCATTGATAAAATCAAAGCAGAGTGCCAGAATGATAACAAGCCCCACAAGGTACATATCAGGCATATTTCATGACCACCTCTTTGATCAGGTTTGATACTTTCTCCGCCCGATCGCAGGTGTCCTCCATCGCTTCCATGATCTCCTTCCAGCGAATGATCTCCATGACATCGTGACTGCCATCGAAGAGATCGGAAATAGACTGGCGATAGATCGCATCCCCTTCGCTCTCAAGCTGATTCAGCTTGCGGGTACGCTGACCGATCTCGATCTCATTCTTGTCGATGTCTTTCAAAAGTCGGAAAAGGACGATCAGCTCCTCAGCCATTTCGACCAGGATATCCGACATGCGCACAGGCAGCTTCGAGCCAATGCCTGCATGATACAGCTTCATGGAAAGCACGACATCCTGAATGTCATCGACACAGTCATCGAGTGTGGAAGTCAGCATAAAAAAATCTTCCCTATCGATCGGTGTGATAAAGACATGGCGCATCTTCGCTGCAATGTCATGTGTCACGCGATCTGCCGCATGCTCCAGATTCTTCACTTCCTTCGAGTATTTTTCCAGCTTCGTCGGGTCCTGCAGTACCTCTCGCGCCATCAGAGCGCCTTTGTGGAAATACTCTGCATTCGTCACAAGGAAATCAAAAAACTCTTCATGCTTATTCACCAGACTGAACATAACGTCTAACGTCCTCCGTTTTACCAAAAACATACGCATGTCTTTATGATATCTTATGAATGTAAAGTCTGTGTAAAAACCTTGACAAAATCTTCAACTTATCGAAAATAATATATCTTGATTATAGCTGAATCCATGCATTTTTGGAATAGGTTTATGGAAATCTAATCGTGTGTCAGTCAAATGGCAACTTCGCATATCAGCCGATCACCGGGCATGGGTCCATCTGGTGTCGCGGCCCCTTGACAGAATATCGATAATCATCTATACTGTCTATAGATGAGGAATTCCTCATCCCCTTCCACATTCCGGGGAGAATGTGGATTCTTTATGTTTGCAAGTCCTACGAGTGTAAAAGGAGGAATTTTACCATGGAAGAAGCAAAAGTATTAGAAGAAATGAAACGCCTCGCCGGCACACAGACAGAAAAGAACCTGCGTGCTGCCTTCGCCGGAGAATCCCAGGCTCATGTGAAATACAACCTGTTTGCTGCAGAAGCAGAAAAGGATCCGTCCATCTCTCGCCAGATCGCTGATATTTTCAGAGAAACCGGCGCCAATGAAAAAGCCCATGCCAAACTGTGGTTCTGGCTCGTCGGTGATCTCAAAAAGACCACCGCAGAACATCTGAAAATGGCTGCTGCCGGTGAAAACGGTGAATGGACTTCCATGTATCCGGAATTCGCTGCTACCGCAGAAAAAGAAGGCTTCCCGCAGATCGCTTTCCTGCTCTCCAAAGTCGGCGAGATCGAAAAACAGCATGAAGCACGCTATAAGCTGCTACTGGCTAATGTCGAAAACGGCCAGGTCTTCAAGAAAGGCGAAAAGAAACTTTGGATGTGCGCTAACTGCGGCTACACCGTAGAATCCGTAGAAGCACCGGAAGAATGCCCGGTATGCGGCCATCCGCAGAGCTTCTTTGCCATCAAAGCGGAAAACTACTAATTGGTATAGAAAAAACGCCCTCAGCAGCAGGGCGTTTTTTTTGTTGGCGGCTCAGTAGGTTTCGAAGCTTCCATGGGGCTTCTCCTAGATACCCTGTATGCAGGAAACACGGATCCCCCTGCGCCGCTTTTAGACGCCCGCCTTCCCCGCTAAGCCCTATTTCCCGACATAAAAGGTGATATGAAATAACGATCATCTCATTTTTGCTTTCAATCTGCCGCGGGGGACTTGCAGCTCTCATAGGAGTGACCGAATACCTTATCCCAGCTGTCTTTCATACCATAGTCACCCTATCCGCCCCTGCGGGGCACCTTCCCCTAGAGGGGAAGGCCGTTAAGTTAAGCGGAAGAACGTTCTTGGCTCCCCATCGGGGGGAGCTCCCCGATGGGGTTGTGCAAGCGAACTGGATTTTTAGGAGTGAAGCGACGCGAAAATCCAGTGAGACGCCATTTCGAACGAAGTGAGATGAGGGGGCTACGTAGCGGTATTGCATGAAAGTGTTGGAATATCGATAGCATCGGACTATTCAACATAGCACGCTATACCGCTAGCATGCCCCTATTGCCTTCGGCACTTCCCCCGAAGGGGGAAGCAAGACGTTACGTAGCTAATGATTTCCTTAATTTAATAGCATTACCTTAGAGGGGAAGGCTGCGATACGAGAATACCATCTTCTAAAAAAAGGCGGCGAAGCCGCTACCTCAACCCTGAACCAAATGAAAGCAAAGAAAAAGGAGCTGTGAAGAAATGAGGATTCATTTCTTCGCAGCTCCTTTTTCTTGTCTTATTTTTTTGTCTGCTTGATGAAGGCTTCATCGCGCAGGAATTGTCTCCTCATATCGATCTGGAACTTGACAAGCTGCCCTTCCGTGCGGAATTCGACGCGTTTGATATTGGGAAATTCGGTCAGCGTATCGACAGTCATGGCGATGAAGAGGGACTGTCCGGTCTCTCCCTGCAGCTGGTTCAGCTCTTTCGTGAAATTCACGGTGCAGGTGCCGTCTTCGACATGGACGCTCTTCAAGCGGGTACCGGCAGGAACGAGGGGATACTTGGACTTTCGATCCGCGCGGAGCATTTCTTCGATGGCTGTCTTCGCGGTGCGGTCAGCGGCTTTCACTTTGACCGTGGCGGGAAGGATGTGAAGGCCGTCTTCTGTGGGCAGGTAGTAAGTGAGGCTCGCTTCTTTTTCGGCGGGGATCTGGCTCGAGGAGGCGGCTGGCGGTACGACGGTCCCCGCTGGCTGCTTTTTCCCATCGCCGCCGCAGCCGGATAGAAGCGCAGCGCAAAGCAGCGGGGTTATGAGTGCATATAGTTTGTTCATACGTTTTCCTTTGGGTGAGAATGGAGAGACTGTCAGAAGTTAGAAGTCTGATGTCTGATGTCTAAAGTCTCTAAGGTTCTTATAATGCTGCAAAATAATCCACCAGTCCCTTGAAGAGGCTCTTGGCGATACTCTTCGGCCCCCAGCTGGACGTCAGCATCTGGACGCGGTGCGGATTGCTGATATAGCCCATTTCCATCAGGACGGAAGGCATTTTGGTATTGACATTCACATAGAGATGCCCAGAGCGGACACCGCGGTCAGGGATGGAGAGCAGGTTCATGGTGGACTGGTGCAGCATCTGGGCGAGCATCAGGTCCTTTGCGGTCTTGGGGTAGTAGTAGGCCGTGGTGCCGTCGACAGAGCCATTGGAGAAAGAGTCGATGTGGATGGAGACGAAGACATCCGCATTCGCTTGATTTGCGATATCGCAGCGTGCCTGCAGCTCGGGGTCTGCATCCGCCCATGGACCATAGACGTCCTTGTCGGTGCTGCGGGTCATGACGACCTTTGCACCGGCAGAGGTGAGCATGTCGCGCAGCGGCAGGGCGATGGAGAGGGTGACATCCTTCTCGTAGATTTCCTTATTTCCTTTGTGTCCGATGGCACCGACGTCCGTGCCGCCGTGGCCGGGGTCAAGGCAGATGATCTTGCCTTTGAGTATTTTTCGGGCATCGGCAGGTACAGAGACTTTCTGCGGGGGGGCTTCTTTCTCGGCAGAGGGCTTTTTTGCGGCCGGTTTTTTTGTCGTCGTATTCTCGGTGCTTGCTGCCGGCTTCGTGTAGCTCTTTTTGGCACCCTGGATCGGGATGTCAATGACGAGGCGGTGCGGTTTTCCCAGTTTTGCGTCCGGACGAAGGGCAAAGACGTGGATGTCATCGATCTGCTGCGGCTTGGTGAGAGCGACGTCGATGTAGGTGTCGCCGTCTTTTTCAGAAACTGTGGCGAACTCGATGGCGCGTGGATCCATATCGTATTGAGAGCCGCTAAAGCTCTTTTGGGTGTTCTTTAGGATGACTTCGAAGTTTTTGCCGGATTTGTCTATCGCAGCCTCCGCCTGTACCGCTTTCGTGAGATCTGTCACGATACGGACGAAGGGGGGATCGCCATCATTTCTGGCTGTCCAGCGAAGATCGGTGATTTCTGCATCTTTCGCCCATGCTTCATTGCCTGCCCAAGGCAGCAGAAGAAGCGAAAACACAAGCAGGATGAGTTTGATATATTTCATATGGATATCCTTTCTTGGGAAACACTGATTAAATCGTTGTTCGATTTCACTCTTGTGTTTTCATGCAACGCAAGGAATAATCCGACGCGAATAGCGAGCTATTTAAGGAGGGTTATGACGAAGCGTTGCATGAAAATACATGTGAAATCGAATTCTGCGATTTAATCAGCGTTTCCCTTATACATGCATAACGATACTCTCTCGCGTGGCTTTATTATAACACAGCGAGAAAAGGGTTCAAAACTCATGGGAAGACAAAGATGCGGAAGGAAATGTCCTTCTGCCACACGGTTTGAGGATGGTCTGCTAACCAATCCCCTATCATGTTCGCCTGGTTTTGAGCGCGTGGATATGGCATAATATAAATGGGTGTCTCACTTATACAACGACATTTTTAGTTGGATTTTATACCCGGGCGAAAGAATAGATGTTCAGATGGGTATGGAGTTGGCTGATTTTTGCTACTGTATACGTGAGACTTTTCTTTTTTCGCTCCTTTTTGGCAGCGCAAGATTGAAAGTCACAACATTTCCTTTTGATTTTGCTGTTGATTAAGTGTCGAAAGCTTATCTCCCCCGCTTGGAGTAATACTATTTACTATTTACTATTTACTATTTACGTTAAGGAAAATTTATGATGATTTCTGTGATTTCAAGGTTAGCTCGTGGGGCGTATCGCCCCTTGATTACATTTGAAAGATTCGCCTGAATGAGAAATTAGAAATGAGAAATGCGAAATGGCGGTGCGGCGCATAAAAATCAGAAGCGCCGCGAAGTTTTGATAGCGCTTCGCGCGCATCGTCATTTCGAGCGTAGTCGAGAAATCTTTATTGCAGAACGCTCATCGTCACATGTGAGGCGGCACCAAGACATCATTTTACCTCAGCTCATACACGCTGATTCCCGCAGTGCAGTAAAGATCGAGGGCTGCGCTCGGGATGACGATGCCGGAGAATCCCAGTCACTTCTAATCCCCAATCCCCAATCCCCAATCCCTAGCCACTCATCCCTTAAAGTACCGAGAAAAACTTGACACTTACGGTTCTTGGCAAAACGCTTTATTTTCTTGCAAAATCGTAGTAAAATATTATAGTGTTGTCATAATAGGAAAACTATAGCAATTCGATACAAAGGAGTTTGACCATTGGATTTCTCGTATAGCAAATGGAAAAAAGCAGCAGCTCTCTCAGCGGTGACGCTGCTCGCACTGTCGGCTTTTGCACTGACGGGCTGCGGGGGACAAGGCGGGGAGAAGGTAGCGTCTTCTCAGCCGGCAGCAGCTTCGGCGCAAGCACCGGATTCGAATCTGAAACCCGGCGTCGCTGTCGTGCATCGCGCAGCGGATGTGAAGTACAGCGTACCGGAGGGTGTGTCCGTCCTCATGTATCACATGATCGGGAACGAACCGGGCAATGCGGCCATCATGACCGAGGCAAATCTGCGCATCCAGATGAATTATCTGCGTGATCACGGCTACCATCCGATCACCATGCAGGAACTCTATGACTATGTCACCAAGGGAGCACCTCTTCCTGAAAAGCCTGTCTGCATCACTTTCGATGACGGATATCTCGACAGCTACACCATCGTATATCCGCTCATGAAGGAGTATGGCTTCCCGTGGACGCTCTTCCTGATCACGGATGATGTAGGAAAGCCGTACAACCGTATGACATGGGATCAGCTGAGGGAAATGGCAAATAGCCATACTGTCACCATCGCAAATCACACGCTGTCGCATCCCAAGCTCCACAATCTTGCCACCCGTGCAGAAAAAGAGAAGGAGATCGTCGAGGCGAACAAGGCACTCAAGTACCAGCTCGGGATCGACAATGTCTGGCTGGCATATCCTTATGGCGACTATGACGATGAAGTCATCGATATCTGCAAGAAAGCCGGTATCAAGATGGCTGTCACGACAGACGCCGGCCGCGTCCATGTCGGCAGCTTCCCCTATGATCTGAAGAGAGCGTATATCGGGAATGACATTTCCATCGCCCGCTTCTCGGAACGTCTGAACAAGGATAATTACACGCCGGTTTGATGGCTGAACTCTTTCCTTCCCCCAAACCTCTTTTCAAGGAGTCACAATGAAACGATTTTTCAACAACATCGTGGTCAAGTTTATCTTGATCACCCTGGTCTTTTTCATCATCACATCTCCGATCGTGGTGCTCTTCGGGCCGTTCGGCAATCTGAAGCGTGCTGTGGTCGGTGCGATCATGCGCTCACGGCATCCGCAGTACATCACGTGGCTTTACGATCAGGAGGAGCTGAACCAGATCCTCGGCACTGTGACGATGACGGATAAGCAGAATGTATTCGCTTTTAAGCCGCGTACGGATGCGACGCTGAAGCTGAAAAAGATCGAGACATCCCGCTTCGTCGGGTATCTGCTGGAGATCCCAAATCCGAAGCGTATCGAAGTCGCTACGGCAGAAGACATCAATGAGAAGGGGGATACCACTTCCAGCATCGCGAAAAAGAACAATGCCGTAGCAGCCATCAATGGCGGCGGCTTCTACGATCCGAATGGCACCGGCATCGGACGTCTGCCCTATGGCTTCATCCTGCATCAGGGCAAGTACCTCTTGGGCCAGCAGGTCGATGACAAGGAAAAAGTCGACTTCGTCGGCATGACGAAGAATGGGAACCTGATCGCCGGGAACTACAATAAGAAAGAACTGCGCGACCTTGGCGCGGTCGAAGGCCTGACCTTCGGCCCGCCGCTCATCATTAATGGGCAGAAGGTCATCAAGAGCGGTGACGGCGGATGGGGGATCTCCCCGCGCTCGGCCATCGGACAGAAGAAGGATGGCACGATGCTCTTCCTTGTCATCGATGGACGACAGCCCGGCTACAGCATCGGTGCTACGCTTGTTGATTCGCAGAATATCCTCTATGAAAACGGGGCCTACATTGCGGCCAATCTGGACGGCGGATCTTCCACGACACTTTACTATAATGGCAAGGTGGTCAATAAGCCTGCCGATCTTCTGGGCGAACGTATGATACCGACTGCATTTATCGTGAAATAAGGAGAACAGCGTGAAGAAAAAAATCGCACAGCTCATGATCTGCTTCCTCCTTGGCGCAGGGGTGCAGGCAGGAGCCTACGTATATATGGACCGCGTCCTTTTTGCCCCGCTCTCCTCAGGTGACTATGATATGTCCGATGTGAAGGACAAAGTCGCAGAGCAGGCGGAAAAGGAAGGCAAGAAGCTCTATGCGAAGGTCAGCGTGAAGGGGAAAGCCTACTACTCGCATGACTATAAATATATGGCAGATGTGACCGCAGAAACGGTCACCATTTACAAAGCCGAAGATCTTGGACATCCTCAGATCGTGGATCTGAAAGGACAGGGCGTTTCTTTCTTTGAATGGATGCCGGATAGGAATCTGGCGCTCATGGCGCTCTATCCGATCCACTGGAAAGGCGGACGCTGGGATGTGACACTGGCGCGCTACAATCCGGAAGGTACCACGCATGAGTCCGATGCGCCGATCCGTGATCTGCCAAGAAATGCAAAGATCGTGGATGTCGCTTACTCGACCGCGACCAATGCCGTCTACATGAAGATGGAGGTCGGCAAAGGACTCTACCGCATCTACCGCACGGATGCAAACTATGATACCCGCCGCATCTACGTGCAGACCTCGCACATCGGCAAGATAGCCGTCTACTATGATGCAGACCGTCTCTTCTATGATGACAGCCAGAAGGGCATCATGTACACCTATAATGGGGATGACAGCTCGTGGCGTGTCATCTCTCCGCCGGGGGCCTACCGTCTGGTCGGTCTTGGGGATGATAAGACCATCTATGCAGCCAAGATCAACAGCAAGGGCGAGGCGACCGCTTACTATACGGGTAAACTCGGCGTCGGCTTCAAAGAAGTCAAAGCGCTGGAAGCACCTGTAGAATTCAACTCCATCACCGTCCATATGATCCGCGAAGCCGCCATGCACGCGGGAAAATAAAAAGCAGCGCTTCGGCGCTGCTTTTTGTGTGCGAGTGACTGGTGACTAAGAGACATTAGACTCCCGTATCGTCATTTCGAGCGCAAGCGAGAAATCTTCCTTGCAGACCGATAAACAAAGGATGTGTGTAGCACCAAGGCGTCGTTTCCGTACAGTGCCTATGTGATACTGAGCGCAGTGCAAGAAAGATCTCTCGGCTACGCTCGAGATGACGACGGCGCGAAGCGCTATCAAAACTACGCGGCGCTTTTGATTTTTATGTACCGCACAGCCATTCCTAATTCCTCATTTGAGCAGAGCTTTCATCCGCTCTCAAGGGGCGGCACGCCCCGTAGGCTAACCCCGAATCCCTTGAACGCTCCCATCTTTTATAATTTTCTTCCCCGATTTCCTGAATAAATGATATAATAGCTTAGATACCTATTATTCCCATGAAGGAGAGCGGAAATGGCAGAAGAAAAAGAAATCTATACCGCTGACGACAGACTGATCGTCGCACTGGACGTCGACAGCTTTGACAAAATGAAAGCGCTGGTCGATGAGCTTGGCGATCTGATCTCCTACTACAAGGTCGGCATGGAGCTCTACTACAGTGCAGGCAGTGATACGATCCGCTACCTGAAGGAACACGGAAAGAAGGTTTTTCTTGACCTGAAGCTCCACGATATTCCGAATACCGTCGGTCACAGCGTGGCCTCCGTCACTCGTCTCGGCGTGAACCTCATCACCGTCCATGCAGCAGGCGGCCGTGCGATGATGCATGCGGCCTCCCGATATGCGAAGATCACAGCGGATGAGCTGGGCGTGGAACGCCCGAAGATCCTCGCTGTCACAGTCCTTACCAGCTTTGATGACCAAGGCTGGCAGGAAGTCGGCGGGCACCTTCCTATCCAGGATCACGTCCTGGAATTGGCTGAATTGGCGAAATCTTCCGGCGTCGATGGCGTCGTCGCTTCTCCGAGAGAAGCAGCCAGCATCCGCGAGATGGCCGGAAAGGATGATTTCCTCATCGTGACCCCGGGCATCCGCCCATCCTTTGCCCAGACCGATGATCAGAAACGTATCGCGACTCCGTCACAGGCTTTCAAGGACGGCTCTTCCATGCTCGTTATCGGACGTCCGATCACACAGGCGATCGACCCCTGTGCGGCTGCCCGTTTAATTTTAAAAGAAATAAAGGAGAACGCATAATGAACGAAAAAGAAGTCGAATCTTTGCTGAAAGAAACCAAAGCCATTCTGGAAGGTCATTTCCTTCTGACCAGCGGTCTTCACAGCCCTCTTTATGTAGAAAAATTCAACGTGCTCCAGCATCCGGAATACACGGAAAAGCTCTGCCAGGAATTTGCAAACCATTTTAAGGATATGGGCATCGAGACTGTCATTGGACCGGCGACCGGCGGTATCATTCTGTCTCAGGTCACTGCGCGTCTTCTGGGCGTTCGTTCCATTTTCACCGAAAGAGAAAATGGCAAGATGACCCTTCGCCGCGGCTTTAAGGTCGCTCCTGGTGAAAAAGTTTTGATCGTCGAAGACATCGTCACCACTGGCGGCTCTATCAAGGAAGTCGTCGATGTCGTGAATGAAGCCAAGGGCGATATCGTCGGCATCGGTCTCTTCGTAGATAGAAGCGGCGGCAAAGCAGACTTCGGCGTACCGAAGGAAAAGGTATATCCGCTGCTCCATCTCACCGTTCCGACCTACAAGCCGGAAGAATGCCCGCTCTGCAAAGAAGGCGTGCCGATCACCGAACGTGGCAGCCATCATCTGAAAAAATAAGAGTGAGATCTGAAAAACACACCTATCGAGAGATCGAGGGTGTGTTTTTTCTTGCTGCTCACAGCTCTTGCTCATGACTGCCTGCTTTCCTCTCTCTTTTTCATGGGGCAGGGGGGAGTATTCCGGCAGAAGCAAGACGTTCCAAGCCGCAATGGCTCTTTGGCCGGTCGCCATCTTTTAACCATCAAGCATAACTTTCATGCAAAACCTGTATTTTATTCCAAGAGGAAAATCATGTTATGATTTGTGAGGATTAGCCTAGTCTTAACACATGATTAGTATAAGAACGAGGAGGACATGATGGCACTGGCGTCGCTTGCAGCATTGGGGCTTGCTATATTTCTTGGCTTTGTGAAGAAAATGAATACGGGGCTGTTATGTACCGCGCTCGCACTGCTCGTAGGCAGACTGGCCGGGATCTCTGATGATGAGATCATCCGTGGCTTCAACTACTCCTTATTCATCATGCTTTTGGGCGTGACCTATCTTTTCGGACTGGCGGAGATCAACGGGACCTTGGCCCTGCTTTCGAAGAAGATCGTGGCGCTCTCCGGGCGTCGCACCTACCTGGTACCGATCGTCATGTACCTTTTTGCGACCATCCTCTCTGCCCTGGGACCGGGCACCATACCGACGGCAGCCATTATGATGGTCTTCGGGATGACACTTGCGAAGGAAATGAATATCAATCCGGCTATGCTGGCGGCCATCATCTTTCTCGGAGCGGCCGGAGGCGGGATGTCACCACTGGCTGCGACGGGCATCATCGGGCTGAATCTATGCGGAGAATTTGGCCTGACAGGCATCGAGGAACCGCTTCTCGTGAATGGCGTCCTCTCCTCGACCGTCTATGCCGTGCTGATCTACTTTGCCTTCGGAGGCTATCGGCTGCAGTCAGACATCGTACTTCATTTGGCAGATACGCCTTCATTTGCACGGCAGCAGATCATCACATTGGCAGGCATCACGGGCATGGTGGTCCTTGTCCTATTCTTTCATCTCAATGTGGGACTTGCCAGCTTCGGCGTCGCTGCCATCTTGTCGTTGTTGAATGTTTCCGATGAAACGGTAGCGCTTCGCCGCATCCCCTGGGGGACGCTTCTTCTGATCTGTGGTGTCGGCGTGCTGATGAATGTCATCATTTTGACAGGTGGGATCGATCTTCTGTCGGATGCGCTTGCTTCCATCATGAGCGACTCGACCGCAGTCAGCATTCTGGGGCTCACGGCAGGTGTCCTTTCGTGGTTCTCTTCGACCTCCGGTGTCGTCATGCCTACGCTCATTCCGACCGTGCCACATATCCTGGCACAAATGGGAAGCAGTGCCGATCCGGTCGAATGGGTCACTGCGATCACCATGGTCTCCAATACCGCAGGCATCAGCCCCTTATCGACGGGCGGCGCGCTGGCGCTGGCGGCCTATTCGGCAGAAGGCGGGTTGAAAGACGGCGAGCTGGATCGGCTCTTTTTGCGGATGTTTTTCATCTCCGCAGCGGGCGTTGTGGCCCTGTCTGTTCTGGCCTACTTCGGACTCTACCGTTGGCTGCTGTAAAGGAATGAAACAGAGAAGCGAGCGAGGCAGCCGACGGAGATCCCCTGGCTGCCCGTTTTCCGTATCGTAGACGAAGAAAGAGTGATGAAAATGAGTGAAAATCATGATGCTTTGCTTTACATACTGCGTATCGCCGGATTTCTTTTTGCGGTGTGCTGCGTGTGGCTGATCTATGCCAGACAGAAAACGAAAATGAAACGTCTGAAAGCGGCGAATCAGCACTCGGCCATAGTCCTTCTGCACAAGCGTCATGCGGGAAATATGGACTACGCCAGCATGAATGCCATTTTACACATCGATGGGCTTCGTGCGGAACCCTTTCTTTTCACGCTCGGCATCCCTGCTGTATATCTTGCGCCTGGAGAGCATGTCATCGAAGTCGAGTCGCGCTGGTCAAGGCACATCCGCGGGCGTCGCATGAAAGAGTTCCAGGCGGGACCTAGCGCTCTTTCCGTTTCTGTCGAGTCAGGAGAGTACTGGTCTCTTGAGTATTGCATCTCTAAGGATCATTTTACGTTCGAACGCTGTGATCCAAAGAACTTATTTTTGAGGAAGGCAGGCTAAGAAACCGGGGTCTGCATAAAAGTTTCTACAAAAAGGCATATTTTAGAGAAAAAATACCAAAGATATAACCGATTGGCATGAACTATAGACAAGCGAAAAACAGATGGATATAATGGAATCAGAAAGGATGAAGAAGGAAATACCTTTCAGACCGGTCAAAATCACTTCAAATGAGTGTAAACTTCCTAATTTCAGATTATTTCCTCGTGCAGCCGCTGAATGCAGAAAGGAGACTATCATGAACAAGATGTATGATGCAGTGATGAAAATGGAAACTTTACTCGATGCGTATGAAGCTCTCATTGGCGATATTACAAATTTCCTGAATGACAATGGGATCGATATCACGGGTGATCCATCGGAACATCCAGCACTGATGCTTTACGCAGAAGCCGGACGGATCTATGGTCGTTTGCTCCATACGAGAAAGCTGGAGGACCTGCTCCGTATGGAAGGGGAGTACCGTCTCATGACCTCCATGGTCGCTGAAATGAAGGCAGGGGCGTGGATGACGACCTCCCATCACGAAAAAATGGCCAAGGCCGGTTGATTTCGTGAGGAACAGGATATGGTCACGCGAAAAAGGAGCTGTGAAGAAATGAATCCTCATTTCTTTACAGCCCCTTTTTACTTTGCTTTCATTTGGTTCAGAGTTCAGGGCTCTCGTGGCGGATTCGCCGCCTTTTTTAGAAGATGGTATTCTCGTATCGCAGCCTTCCCCTCTAGGGCAATGCTATTAAGTTAAGGAAATCGTTAGCTACGTAACGTCTTGCTTCCCCTTTCGGGGGAAGTGCCGAAGGCAATATGTGCAAGCGAACTGGATTTTTAGGAGTTGAACGACGCTAAAATCCAGTGAGACGCCATTTCGAGCGTAGCGAGATGGGGCATGCCAGCGGTATAGCGTACTATGTTGAATAGTCCGATGCTATCGATATTCCAACACTTTCATACAATACCGCTACGTAGCCCCCTCAGCCCTTCGGGCAGCTCCCCCGATGGGGAGCCAAGAACGTTCTTCCGCTTAACT